>Ga0268284_1000058_pt1 | contig 104658 bp, 78 predicted proteins | sample saktaG_14_FD_190137 | JGI IMG/M metagenome (GOLD analysis project Ga0268284, IMG submission 190137) | Saline water microbial communities from Sakinaw Lake, British Columbia, Canada - sak_2013_06_06_40m | ecosystem: Environmental > Aquatic > Non-marine Saline and Alkaline > Saline ...
CAGCAACGTTTTCCAAGAACTCGCCAGCGTGGCCTCGCTGCGTGGGCTAGCTGCGGGTGCTGCCGGCGCCGCCGGTTTTGCGGGCCGTGCCGACTGATACGCCGCGGGTGCCTCGCGCACCACCGCCGGCGCCGTCATGGCCGCGCCGTCGAGTGAGTGCAGTCGTTCCAGCATGCTGTCCAGACTGACGCGCCGCCGCGCGCGCAACAGTTTCAAGAGCGCCAGTTCCAGCGCGGTCTGCTTGGCTTCGGTGGCGGCCAGGCGCGGCAATGTTTCCAGCAGGACGTCCATCGAATACAACAATTGTTCTTGCGAGTAGTGCTGGGCGGCGTCCCGCAAGGCGCGCAGCGAATCGGCAGTCTCTTCCAAGACCGTCTCCGGACTGCTGACATGCTGCACCACCAGCATGCTCCGCAGAAAATCCAACAACCCCACAAGAAACTGCTCCGGGTCGCGCCCACGCTCGATGACGTGCTGCACGATACCTAGCGCGCCGGCAACATCCTCGGCCACCAGCGCGTGATGCAGCGCGAAATACGTTTCGCGTTCAGTCCAGCCCAGCAGGGCGGTCACTTCCGCTTCCGTGATGGTCTCGGCGGCCAGGGCCAGCACTTGGTCAAAGACCGAGAGTGTATCGCGCACGCTGCCATCGCCGGCCCGCGCAATGACGCCCAGCGCGCCACGTTCGACGGTCACCCCTTCTGCCGTCGCCACTTTGTCGAGATAGGTTACGAGCGCGTCCCAGGCCACCCGGCGCAGCTCATATTTCTGCACCCGCGACAAAATCGTCGCCGGAATCTTGTGCGGCTCTGTCGTCGCGAAGAAAAACTTGACGTGCGGCGGCGGCTCTTCGAGCGTCTTCAACAGGGCGTTGAAGGCCTCTTTGGTCAGCATGTGCACTTCATCAATGATGTAGACTTTGTAGCGCGCGCTGACCGGCGCAATCGCCACCGAGTCGCGCAGGCGCCGGATTTCCTCAATGCCGCGATTAGACGCGCCATCAATCTCCATCACGTCCAGACAGGTGCCGTCGCGGATCGCCACGCAGTTCGCGCACGTGTCGCACGGCGTCGGCGTCGGCTCGGCTGTGCTTAGGCAGTTCAGCGCTTTGGCCAGAATCCGCGCAATCGTGGTCTTGCCCACGCCGCGCGTGCCGATAAATAGATAGCCCTGCCCGAGGCGACCTTGGGTGATGGCATTCTGCAGCGTGGTCGTGACATGCTCCTGCCCGATCACTTGCGCGAACGTCGGCGGCCGCCACTTGCGCGCCAGAACGGTATATGACTCGTGTGGTATGCTCATGCTATAGTTCTGTGATTATAGTGGAGTCCGCCCGTTTTGTCAATCGCATTGCGCAGGAACGAATCAGGCGCACCGTCGCTAATCAGAGGGAGAAGTGCAAGGCCGGCAGCGCTTTCAATCGACATGTGTTGTCGTTTGCGCATTGCGGAAAATGGTAATGCCAAGGTCGCACAGGACAAACGACACGCACGGTCGTCTGCACTCACCCATTGATGCTGTTGAATGTTTTCGTTTATGGGCGCGACACAGGTTTCACAATACTCAGGTGGTTGCCTGGCCGTGCTTGTCAAAACGCATAGCGCCTGCCCCCCATCTTCCTTGTCCCTATCTTCCTCCGTGCACTCCCCGTTTGATCCCCTTCATTTGGCAAAAGCATTCGCTGTGGTCATTGCCCTTTTTGCCATTTTGGTTGAGTATTTCGTCAGGTAGTCGGTGGCGCGGCTTCTATCCTGAAGGTACAACACGCCGGCGGTCTGTTCTACCTCTGCCTGCGCAGCGAACTCTTTCTGCTCGAATTCGTTGAATTTCTTTCTGATACGGCCGGTGGCAACGAGATACCTCACGTCGGCATATCTGGACACCATCCTGAATGTCCAGTAGGCTGATTTTTTGGTGAACACATTGGAGCCGGTGGCATACGGCGTGGGGATTTGCTGGCTTCCAAAATACCACGGGCTGAATATGCTCGTGCACGGGGTGGCCATCGCCCGCCAGCATAGTGCGCCGATTTCAACCGGTAACCAGCCGCGCAATTGGCACACGACGCTGACTTCGGAGTTGATGGAGCACAAGGTCCGTTCGTCGGTCTGATGCGGTGAACCATTGGTATAGCACCCGGTCAAGTCGTACGTGGTGCCTTCGTAATGGTCCCTGAGGACGGCAATGACATGCTGTGGCTCGATGCCGGCAATGCGGGGATCCAACAGATAATTGGCGCGCCACACCCGACGCGTGTTGTACGGATCATCGAGTTTTGACGGTTCGGCGTACACGGTGGCGAAACGGAATGGCGCGTTGGTGTCACTGTACCAGTTGTTGCTCTTCGCGTAGTCAACAAGGTCGGCAGAGAACATGAAATTGGTGGGATCGTTGAAATCAACCACGTCGATCCGAAAGATGTTCGCGCGCACGCTGACCGCATTGCTTGGCACGCGCTGGGCAACCCATTGTCCATCATACGTCACTTCGACCCACCAGCCTTCGTTGGTGTCGGCGACGCCATACATCGTGCCCGAATCGGCCCCCAGCTTGTAGGCGTGGGCAAGGTCGCCGATGACCCGGACTGCTTCCCTGGCCGATGTCGACCGCTCTAAGGCCAACTGCGTGAATTCCGTCCAGATCAGCCGATTGGTCGTTGCCAGTTCCTCTGGCACGTCCCGGCGATAGGACATGTTGTTCACCACGGCCACTTGGTGTTCATTGATGCCGCTGGTGATATCGCCAGGAACATAGCTTTTCCTGAATATCTTTGTCGCCGTGTAGGCATAGGTCACCGCTGGTTGTGGCACGTTCGTCCCGAAATATGCGGCAAACGTCGCGCCGGGCGCATTGGTCACCCGCGGCACGAAAACGAAATGATGTGCGCAGTAGTTGGCCAGGTCTTCATTGTGTGCCAGGATGACGGATCCGTCCGCCGTGGCGTCCTTACCGACAATGATGGACGAGCACTTCTGGACAGTAGGTGTGCGGCGCGTGGCCGGGGCGCCTGGCGTTACACGGGATTCCTGTGCAGCAAGGTCAGCGCCGGCAGAGAGAAAAGCAAGGCAGGCTGAACCGGCAACGAGAAGGAAAAAGCGGGATTTCATGGCTGACGTTCAATGAGTGTTGGATTAGCTGAACCTGGGGATGTGCCAGTGCATGCAGGCCACGTCATGCTGTCTGCGGAGGCTGCTATCATCGTGTTCCTTGCATTCATGGTTGAATCAGAAAAATGCCGTTCCCCGTCACTTACATGTTTATAGTATATCACAAAACACATTTTGCGTGGGGCAAGGCAACTCGATCCCTTGCATTTCCGAAAACAATATGTGATACTATGGTAGCGTCGTTAATGCAAAACCGTGTCCATGCAACCGGTGGCGGCACAGCGACGAGATAAACTAACCGACACCGTACGACAACTAAGCCTCCGCAAAACCTCCGGTCACTACCATGCTGCGCACCAAGATCCCAATACATTTCTGTGCCGCTGTCTGCATCGTCATTGCTGCGCTGTGTTCCGCTGCGCATGCCCAGAGCAATGCATTTATCAACGCGCCACTGTGCCGCCAGGCGAAATCGTTCACCTGCGGTGTCGGCGCCATGCAGTCTGTCCTCTGCTATTATGGTCTTGAAGTGCGTCAGGATATTCTTGCGAAGAAACTGCATACCACGCCCAATGGCACGCAATTCACGCGCATGATTCAATATGCCCAGTCACAAGGATTTTCTGCTGATTGGAAGACCAACATGTCACTGGCCGAATTGCAGCAGCGCATGGACGACGGCAAGCCCACTATTTTAGCGATCCAGGCCTGGGCGGATAACCCGCCCGTGAACTACTCCAACGACTGGAAGGATGGCCATTACGTGGTGGCGATCGGCTACGACATCACCAACATGTATTTCATGGATCCTTCCACGCTGGGCAATTTCACCTACATTCCCACGCCGGAGTTTCTGAATCGCTGGCATGATAGTAACCGGCGCAAGCCTTTGCCGCAGTTCGGGCTGACCATCAGCAAAGGTGCGCCGGCCTACGATCCTACGCGCATCTTGCGCATGGACTGATAGCGCGGACGCGTAGTAAGAGGAGCTGGTTCAATCGACATTTTCTGTCGTTTGTCTAATCATCTCTGTAACTGTAGTTTCCTTCGATTTTTCCAATCGTCAGCTCAACATTCCTGTCGCGTTGTTCAATCCAAGAGTAAGGCCAATTACTAATGAGAGCGCTTTCTACGTTGCAGTGTACTTGTAGCCGCCCGCGGTGAGGGCGGCTTCTGCAGCCGCGGTCAGCGCCCGCGGCTACAATTGGCATGACACCTAGTAAGCGCATTCATTAGTATGTTGCAAAGATAGAGCCTACAATAGCAAGCATGAGAAGGCTTTTCATAGGTGATTTCAGCATGACTCACTCACATCAAAACCATCTATCAACGATCTACCGCCGCTTATTCCAGCGGCGTGTCTTCGGCGGCGCTGGCGGCCACCGTGCGCATGTCGCGCCCGAGCAGGACGCCGCGCTGGCTCGTTTCCACAAAGGTGATGAACTCCTCGACCTCGGGCAACAACGGCACTTTTTCGCGGACCTCATCCAGCGCTTTCTTGACACTGCGCCGGCCGCGAAAGAATACTTTGTGTACCAGCCGCAGCGCATTGATCGTCGCCGCCGGGAAATTGCGCCGCCGCAAGGCCACCACATTGACGCCGGCAATCGCGCCGTTGCGGCCATTGACAATCATGAACGGCGGCAAATCTTTCGAGATGGCCGAGATGCCCCACATCATGGCGAAGCGGCCAATCCGGCAGAACTGGCGCACGGCCGTCAAGCCGGAAATGAAGCAGCCGTCGTGCACTTCGACATAGCCGGCCATCAGCGCGCAATTGGCCATGATGACTTGGTTGCCGATGATGCAATTATGGCCGACATGCGAGTTGGCCATGAAGAAATTGTCATTGCCAATCACGGTTTCGGTATCGGCCTTGGTGCCAACGTGGACGGTGACGCCCTCGCGGAAAAAGTTGCCATCGCCGATGCGCAAATACGAGAGCGTGCCGAAGGCAAAGCCGAAATCCTGGGGCTCGGCGCCAAGGCAGACCTGCGGATAAATGAGGTTGCGCGCGCCGATGGTCGTGTGGCCCGTGATGCAGGCCTGGCCGAGCAGGCGGGTCTGGCTGCCGATCGTCACGTGCGGGCCGATGAGGCAGAGCGGGCCGATGACGGCGTCATCGGCGATCTGCGCGTGCGGATCTACAACAGCGGTCGGATGGATGTCAGGCATAAAGGTGCTCGTAGTGATTGACAGACAGACGCGGATTGACTATGATACAGTTTGCAGTCCACAGGCCAGCCAGGAGGGATGGCAGAGTGGTCGAATGCGTCGGTTTTGAAAACCGATTTGGGCGCAAGCTCAACGGGGGTTCGAATCCCTCTCCCTCCGCCACATTCGGTACGTCGATGATTGGTAATCGGTGTGTCGGTGTCTGCAACTGAAAACCAGAATCCGAAAACTGAAAACCGAAAACCAGCCCAGCAGCAGCATTCGCCGCATGGAAGCGGCTCCGATCCACGCCGCTGGCGCGACTGGCCCACACCCAGCATTCTTTGCAGCAAGGGATGTTCACAGGGCCAGCACTTCGTTGACTTGCTTCTTCATGCCAAGGAAGGCAGCGTAGACGCCGAAAGTCGGATAGGCGCTGCGCAACGCGCGCAAATTCACCAGCGGATCGTAATTCAAATCTTCGGGCGGCAGCTCATAGCCGACGCAATTGGCAACCAGGTCAATCCGCTTGGTCATCCAGGCTTCGACGAAGACCGGCAACGTCAGGCGTTGGAGCCAGTCCACATTTTCATGGCGGCGAATGACCGGCTGGGTGATGACAAAGGCGGCGCCGGCATCCAGTTTGCGTTTCAACTTTTCGCGCTCGCTGTGCTGCGGCTCGTAGTGATTAAATGCCACGCCATGCACAAACTGGCCGGGATATTCGCGGTTAATATAGCAGATCAACTCGACCGAGGTGATCGTCTGCACGCCGCTGATACCGAGTTCGGCGGGCTCGAGGCGGTGCAGCCGGTCATTGCCGTCGCCGCTGACGACCAGCAGATATTTCAGGCCGCGCTCCGCCATGGCGCGCAGCATGCGATCGAGATCAACCTTGCGGTGAAACGTGTTGAGATGAATCAGCAGGCGTTCGGGCTTGGTCTCGACGCCGGTTGTTTCAATCGTGTCGAGCGCTTCAAAGCTGAGCATGCCGACCGGATTGTCGGTGATGCAAATGACAAAATCGTGGGCCAGCGAGGCGTTGTATTTCTCGGTGAATTTCGCCAAATCGCCTTCGATATCCTCGCTGTCCTGCTTGGGGGTCAGGACTTCATTCAAGTAGCGTTTTGGTTCCAACCAATCTTTCACTGGGCGATCTCCATTGTTTAGGAAGGTGATAATGATTCAAGATAGCGTTGGGCATCTAGCGCGGCCGTGCAGCCAGTGCCGGCGGCGGTGACGGCTTGTTTGTAAATCGGGTCCATGACATCGCCGCAGGCGAACAAGCCAGGCGTGCGTGTCGCGGTCGAGCCGGCGTGGACGGTGACAAAACCATTCTGGTCGAGGTCGGCGAGGTCTTTGACGAGGGCGCTTTGCGGCTCGTGGCCGATGGCGACAAAAATGCCATCGCAGGCGATGCGCTCGGTCGCGCCAGTCTCGGTGTGTTTGAGGAGCGCACCCTGCACGGTCGTCTCACCGAAAATTTCTTCAATGGCATACGGCACCCGCCATGTGATCTTTGGATTGGCGCGGGCTTTTTCCACTTCAATCGGTGCGGCGCGGAAATAGTCGCGCCGATGTACGATAGTGACGGTGCTGGCGAAGCGCGTCAGGAACGCGGCGTCCTCCATGGCGGTATTGCCGCCGCCGACCACCAGCACATGTTTGCCGCGGAAAAACGCGCCGTCACACGTGGCGCAGCCGGAAACGCCGCGGCCATAATACTTCTGCTCGGAAGGAATCGGCAAGCGGCGCGCCTCGGCGCCGGTGGCAAGAATGACACTGGCGCTTTCGTACGTACCGCTGGGCGCCTGCACCTGGAAGTGGTCGCCGTCGTGCGTGACGCGCTCGACTTCCTCGGTCAGCAGACGGGTCTCGAAGCGCTCGGCCTGCTGGCGGAAGAGCTGCATCAGTTCAGCGCCGCTGATCGTGACGGGGAAGCCGGGGTAGTTCTCGACTTCGTGCGAGACGACCAGCTGTCCGCCGGGGACGCGACCTTCAAACAAAATCGGGCGCAGCAGGGCGCGGGCGGTGTAAATCGCCGCCGTGTAGCCGGCCGGCCCGGAACCAATGATGATGACAGTTTCCATGGCAGTGCTCACGTGGTCGGTTGATACTGCTCAATGTAGCGCGAGAACGCGGCGCGGAAGCGTGGCAGGAATGTGGCCAGCGGCTCCTTGACGACCGCGCCCGAGGCGCAGACATGGCCGCCGCCGCCGAATGCGCACGCCAGCGGATTGACATTCACCGCGCTGGACTTCGAGCGCAAGCTGATGCGGACATGCCCGCTTTCGGGCAGTTCCATCAAGGTTGCCGCGATGAGGGCGGAATCGAGCGAGCGTGGGTAGTTGACAAAGTCCTCGACGTCCAAACTAGTGGCATTGTAGCGTTGGAGCGTGTCTTTGGTCAGATACATGAAGGCGCCCGCGCCATTGTTGGTCAGCTCGAGGGTGGCGAGGGCTTCGCGCAGAAGATGCAATTGCGTGACGGGCACACTGTTGTAAACGTGTGATGAGATCGCGGCGATATCCAAACCGGTTTCGAGCAGCACGCGGGCAATATCGAAGGTGCGTGGCGTGGTGTTTTGATAGGTGAAGTTGCCGGTGTCGGTGATAATCGCCGTGTACAAGGCGGCGGCGATGGGCGCGCTGATCGGCGTCGGCAATGCGCGCAGCAGGTCGTACACGATGCAGGCGGCGGCGCTTTCACGCGAGTTGGTGCACGCGAACGTGGCGCTGGTAGCCACCGGCAGATGGTGGTCAATGATCAAGGTGGGCACGCCGGCGACAAAGGCGGCGGGATCAATGGCGGCGCGCTCGGTCGTGGCGGTGTCGAGCAAGACGAGCAAGTCAAATGCGGAAAAATCGTTGTGCAGTGGGGGAGTGATGAGCGGCTCAAGGAAGCGATAGCGGGCGGGCGCTGCTTCCGCGGACCACGCCTGCACGGCGGTGCCGTGCGCGCGCAGGCCGAGCGTGAGGGCGATCATTGAGCCAACGCAATCGCCGTCGGGCCGCACGTGCCCAAGAATCAGGATGCGTGCGGCGGTACGCAGCAGTTGAACAGTGGCAGTGAGGTCAAGGGATTGCATGGCGCCGCGGTCGTCACTGCGGCGGCGCGGCCGGGTGATCGTCGTGGTTGAGCTTGTTGAGCAGGGTGTCGATGCGCAGCGCACGTTTCAGTTCCTCATCGATTTCAAAAATGAGTTCGGGGGTGTAACGCATGCGCACGGCGTGGGCCAGTTTGGCGCGCACAAACGGCTGGGCATGGCGCAAGCGCTGGATGGCGCGCTGTTCCTGCTGCTCGTCGCCCAAGACGGTGAAGAACACGCGCGCATGCTGCATATCTTTGCTGACCACGACGCGTGACAACGTGACCCAGCCCAACGAGGCATGGGTGAACTCGCGCTCGATGATGACACTGAGCGCGCGTTTCACCACTTCATTCAATCGGACAACGCGTTCGACACTCATAGGAGCAGACGGGCTTAGCGTTGCGTCTCCGGCAGCTCCGGCAATTCGCGTTCGAGCTTGTAGGCGCGAATGCGATCACCGGCCTGGACGTCTTTGAAGTCGCGCAGCAAGATGCCGCATTCAAAGCCGGCGCGCATCTCGCGCACTTCATCCTTGATATGCCGCAAGGAATGGATTTCGCCGTCGAACAGTTGCTGTTCACCGCGGAAAACCCGGACGCGATTGCTGCGCTGGATCGTGCCGCTGACGACATGGCAGCCCGCCACCATGCCAGCCGAGAGCTCGAAGACTTGGCGCACATCGGCGACGCCGGTCTCGACGTCCTTGAACTTCGGTTCGAGCAGGCCCAGCAGGGCGCGTTGCAGCTCTTCGCCGACATGGTAGATGACATCGTAGGACTGAATGTCCACGCCTTCGTTCTTGGCCAGCGTGCGCGCACTTTCCGGCACATCGACGCGGAAGGCGACGATGATGGCATTGCTGGCCGACGCCAGCATCACGTCGCTTTCGCTGACATCGCCCGCGCCGGTGTGCAACACGGTGATGCGCACCTCGCCGCTGGCAATGCGCTCGACGACGCCGCGCAACGCCTCGGTCGTGCCCTGAGTGTCAGCCTTGATAATGATCGGCAGCTCTTTGACTGCCTGGGTAGCCATCCGGTGATGGAAGCTTTCGAGGGTGAGTTTTTGGGTATCGACATGGCGCTTACGCTGTTCATCAACGCGCCGCTCATCGACCAGGTCGCGCGCGTGGCGCTCGCTGGTGGCGACGCGGAAGACGGAGCCGGGTGCCGGCAGTTCACTGAAGCCGAGGACTTGGACCGGCATGCTCGGCCCGGCTTCTTCGACGGCTTCGCTGCGGTAGTTCAGCAACGCGCGGGCACGCGCAAAGCAAGTGTTGCAGACCAGCGCGTCACCGCGCCGGAGCGTGCCTTCCTGCACCAACAGCGTCACGGTCGTGCCCTTGGTGGCATCCATGACGGACTCGATAATCACACCGCTGGCGGGCACATCCGCGCGCGCCTTCAGCTCCAGCACTTCGGCTTGCAGGCAGATCATTTCGAGCAGATGATCAAGGCCGTCCTTGGTCACGGCGGAGACACGGCAACAGATTGTTTCTCCACCCCAGTCTTCGGGTGTCAAGCCGCGGTCGGCCAACTGCGAGAAAATCCGGTCAGGATTGGCAGCCGGCAAATCCATCTTGTTGATAGCGATCATAATCGGCACACCGGCCGCTTTGGCGTGGTCCAACGCCTCGAGTGATTGGGGCATCAGGCCGTCATCGGCGGCGACGACCAGGACGGCGATGTCGGTCACCCGCGCGCCGCGCGCGCGCATCGAGGTAAAGGCCTCGTGGCCGGGTGTGTCAATGAAGGTGATCGTGCCAAAGGAGCCGGTGGCTTCATAGGCGCCGATGTGCTGGGTAATGCCGCCGGATTCACCGCCGGCGACATTCGTCTGGCGGATGGCATCCAGCAACGACGTTTTGCCGTGATCGACGTGGCCCATGAAGGTCACCACGGGCGGCCGCGACGGCGCATCGGCATCATCGTACTGTTCCTCGCGCTGTTCGTTGAAAGCGAAATCCTCGAGCGTTTCGCCTGCCTCGGCGAACGAAATCTCCAAGTGTAAATCGAGCGCCAGCAGCTCGACCGTTTCCTGGTCCAGCGCCTGGTTGATCGTGGCCATGATGTTGTGTTTCATCAAGGTGCTGACGATATCACCGACTTTGACGCCGGTTTCCGAGGAAAAATCACGCACGGTAATGGGCACGTCCAGTACAATGCCCTTCTGTTGCTGCAACGGTTTCTGCCCGGGCCGCACGCCGTGCTTGCGCTTACGAAATTGGCGCATGGATGCGGCGCGCTTGGCGGTGGCAACGGCCCGGTCGGCCAGAATTTGGCGCAAGGGCGCGCTGGACGACAAGCGCGGGCGGTTGATCAGATCGTCAATATTATCAACGCCGCCGAAGTGTGGCTTGAGCTTCTTTTTCTGGGCATCATCGGCGGGCGGCTCGACGCGCGGCTCGACGCGCGGCTCCGGACGCGACTCGACGCGGACGCGCTTGGTCAGGGTCTGGGATTGCGCCATTTCAAGTGCCGACTTGATCTCTTCTTCGCGCGTAGAGAGCTTCTTGATGCGGTCGAGCGGCACCATGTCGAGCGATTTTTCCGGTTTGGCCTTGGCGGGCGTGTGCTTGACCGGCTTGCCTGGCTTGGCATGCTTGGCGGGCGCGATCGGCGCGGCCGGCTTCTTCACGGCCAGCGCGGGCGCGGGCTTGAGTGGCGCGGGCGGCGGCGTCGCTTTGATCATCTGCGCCATGGTTGCTTTGGTCAGCGTCGGTCGCGTACTTGGGCGTGCGTGGAGCGGGCCTTCCGGCGTGCTGGTGGGCGGCGGCGTGGCGGCGGGCGGCTCGGGGGCCAGCGCAGCCGGCGGCGCAGCGGCAGCAGCAGCAGCAGTGCGGGTGCCAGGCTTCGGTGGTGTGAGGGTTGGCCGTGCGCCCTTCTTGGTTGCGGTATGCGCTGCGTCACGGTGCGGGCGTTCTGCTGCGTGGGCGTGGACGGCGTCCTCTTTCTGCTTCTGTGCGTCGTCGCGCTGTGCTTGGGCACGTGCCGCCTCATCGTGGGCACGCTGATGTTCCGCTTTCTTCTGTTCCTTGCGCTGCTGCTCCTGCGTTTTCTTATCCGTCTTGTCCTCCGCTTCCTTGCGCTTGCGTTCGCTGTCTTGCGTGCGTTTGTCGGCGGCACGCTGTTCGACCGCTTTTTTCGAGCGTTCCTGGCGGCGGGCGGCTTCCTTTTTGCGCTTGTCCTCTTTTTTTGCGATGATAAGGGCCGGCATGCTCTTAAGCGCCTGCTGTGCATAGTGCAGCGACACTTCATCCATGTCGCCGCGGCAGATGCAGCCGATTGTCTTCAGATATGTCTTGACGTCACCGCTGCTAGTGCCGAGCTGTTCAGCCAGTTCCAAAACCCGCATGCTGCCTCATTCTGTCACAAGGTTAAACCGCCGCCGGGGTGGCCGGCAAGGCGCGCGCCGCGTCGAGCAACGCGGTCGCGTTTGCATCGCCGATGTCCGGCATAGCGCTGATGGTGGCGGCATCGGATGCCAGCAGCTCATCAACGTTAGTGACACCGTGTTCGATCAACGACTTGGCAATTTCCGCAGTCATGCCGGGCACAATACTGAGCGAACGTGCCGCGGGCGTGTCGCCGGTCTGCAGACTTTCCAAGGAGTGGAAAATGGTGGCAACCCGTTCCTTGGCATTGCGCGGGCGCCGTTCCGGGCGGGCGGCCTGCTTGCCGAACAGGGCGACGGCGGTCGGCTTGACATCGACCGGTGCCAATTCGACGCCGTGCTCGCGGGCGACGCGATCCGCCTCGGATTGCCGCACCACGTCCACCTTCCACTGCGTCAACTTGCTGGTCAGACGAATATTCTGGCCGGATTTGCCAATTGCCAAGGAAAGCTGGTCATCCGGCACCACCACCAGAATGCGCTCGCTTTCCGGATCGGCAAAACAGCGCGCCAGCTCGACCGGCGCCAGCGAGTTGGCGACGAATTCCTCGATGTTCTCACTCCAGCGCACAATGTCAATTTTCTCGCCGCCGATCTCTTGCACGATGTTCTTGACGCGCGAGCCGCGAATGCCGACGCACGCGCCGACACTGTCAATCTTGGGGTCGTGGGAAATGACGGCGATCTTGGTGCGGAAGCCGGGCTCGCGCGCAATCGCCTTGATCTCGACAATCCCATCGTAAATCTCAGGAACTTCCGTCTCGAACAGGCGGCGCACCAGGCCGGCATGCGCGCGCGACAAAATCACGCGCGGGACGCGGCCTTCCTCAGTGTCCTTGACGTCCTTGACCACCGCGCGGACATGATCGCCGGGGCGATAGCGTTCGGTCGGCGATTGCTCGGTCTTAGGCAGATGGGCCTCGGTCCGGCCGAGATCAATAATCAACGTGCCGCGCTCAATGCGCGAGACCGTGCCATGCACCAGCTCGCCGATGCGGCTGACATACTCGCCCAGGACTTTTTCGCGCTCAGCTTCGCGCATGCGCTGGATGATGACCTGCTTCGCGGTCTGCGCCGAGATGCGGCCGAAATCCTCGACACTGAGCACAATGCGCACGACCGTGTTGGGCTGCGCGTCGCGCAGATACTTGCGGACGGCCTTGAGATGCCACCAACTGATGGGCGGCTGGCCTTCTTCCACGACCGGGCCGGCCTCATCGTTGGGCACGACCAGCACATCGCTGTAAGCGGTAATCGCGCCGGAAACCGGGTCCAACGTGACCTGCACGTCGGGCGGCAGCCCTTCGACTTTGCGCGCCGCCGTGGCGATCGCCTCTTGGACGGCTTCAATAACCGTCCCGCGATCCAAGCCGCGATCTTTTTCCAAAAACTCAATAATAGACAGCAACTCGCCTTTCATGCGTTGCTCCTGCGTTCAACGATGCGTGCGGACACCTGCACTGCGCAGGCGGCACGATTAACAAAAAAAGCGGGCTGTGAACCCGCCTTTTCACCGGCACGGTGCCGAGCAAAAAAACGATACTAAAGAAGTATAGCAAACCCGCCCCGCTTTGTCAAACAGCCCCGCAACAGCCCCACAATGTCCCTGAAACGTCGAATGTCGAACCCTGGCATTACTGCCCCTGCCCGCTGATCACCACCCAGATCGTCTTCAACAAAATGCGGAGGTCCAATGCCGGGCGCCACGTGTCGATATATTTCAAATCGCAGGCAACCCAATCTTCATTCGGCAACTGCGTCCGGCCGCTCACTTGCCACAAGCCAGTCATGCCCGGTTTCATGGAGCAGCGCCGCCGTTCCCACAATTGAAACTTGTCCACTTCAGCCGGCAAGGCCGGGCGCGGCCCGACCAAGCTCATGTCACCCATCAATACATTCCACAATTGCGGCAGCTCGTCAATGCTGAAACGCCGCAGCATGCGGCCGAGCGGCGTGATGCGCGGATCGTGACGCAGCTTGAACGCCCAGCCCTGCAGCTCATTGGCCGGTTCCAACGTCGCCCGCATGGTCTCGGCCTGGGCCACCATCGAGCGAAATTTGACCATGGCAAAAACGCGGCCGTTCTGTCCCACCCGCGCCTGGCGGATCAGCACCGGGCCGCGCGAGGTCAGCCGGATGCCCAGCGCCACGATCAGCAAGAACGGCAGGCTCGCCAGCAGCAACAGCGCCGCGACACTCCGGTCAAAAAACAATTTCACCGTCAAGGCCGCGAAATTCTGCGTCGTCGGATGCAGCTCGATCACCGGCGCGCCATCAATGATTTCGGTGGACATCTTGCAGATCAAGGGCTGGTACAGGTCGACAATAATGCGGGTCGTCACGCCCAGTTGTTCGCAGACGTACAGCACGGTTGGCGCCATCGCGTACGAGCCGGGCGCCGGCGCCAAGACCACTTCATCCACCGGCTGCTGCGTCAAGGCCGCGGCGAAGGCGTCGGCCTGGATGCCCTGCAACGGCAGGCGTTGCACCACCAGCACACCCCAGTCGCGGTAGTGCTCGATCAAGCGGTCGGCCAGTGCGCCCATCTGGTCGTCGGCCACGACCACGACCGCATGTTGATACTCCGGCTGCTGGTGCAGGCGCACCAGCACGCGCCGCATGATGCTCTCTTTAAGCCACAGCGCCAGCGTGGTCCAGATGCCCATGCTGACGATCACCACGCGTGCAATGAACTGCTGCTTGAACACGAAAATGACCAGGATCAGCAAGGCCGTGCTGAGCACTGATGCTTTGACGATCGTGACCCGGCGTGAACGGGTGTGGCGCGGATCATACAAGTCATAATAGCCCCAACGATTCAACGCCAGTGGCCACAACACGGCGCAGGTCGGAAAGAGCCACGCATACTCGCGCAGCAAATGGCTTTTCTCATACGGCACCATCTCGGGCAGCCACCACGGCAACACGTCCACGCCGCCAGCCCACAGCGGCGCCAGCAACGAGCGCGTGTAATAGGCCGCCACCAGGGCCAGCAGCGCCAGCGCCATATCCAGCAGCAGATTCAGGCGCAAAAACACATATTGGCGCTCGCGGATCATCTCAGATGGTGGCACTGCTGAGCCGTTGGGTCACGGCCGTCACACTGACACCCTCGTCCCAGACGCCGTTCTCGAAAATGCTGATTTTACCGGACTCCTCGCTGACGCAAATGACCAGCGCGTCGGTCTCTTCACTCATGCCCAGCGCGGCGCGATGGCGCGTGCCCATCAATTGCGAGAGCGGATTGTTGGACAAGGGGAAAATGCAGGAGGCGGCCAGAATCCGGCCGCTTTCGACAATCACACCGCCGTCATGCAATGGATTCTTGGGAAAGAAAATGCTGATCAGCATCGCGGCGCTGATTTCACTGTCGAGGGTCACGCCGGTGTTGGCATAGCCGCGCAGGCCGACGGTGCGCTCAATCGCCAGCAGCGCGCCAATCTGCTTGTTGGCCAATACCCGCACGGCCTCGCGCACCGGCTCGGCCAGTGATTGCGAACCGAGCACATTGCGCACAAAGGTCTGCCGCCCAATCTGCATCAGCGCCCGGCGCAGTTCCGGCGCAAACATCACAATCATGGAAAACACCACGAATTGCGCCAGGGTGCGGTACAGCATATTGATCGTTTCCAGGGAAAACGCGTTGGCCACCGCAAAAACCAGCGCCAGCAACAAAGCGCCGCGCAGCACCGCCACCGCACGCGTCCCGCGCACAAACATGATCGCGTAATAAATAAACAGCGCCAGCAACACAATCTCAACTGCGTGTTGCGGCTGGCGCAACAGCTTGTCTGCCAGATACCTGATATGTCCTGCAACGGCGCTTAGCATGGCGGTCATCACTCTGGTTATGCTGCATTGTAGCATATTCGGCCCCAACTTGAAAGGCGCGCGACAATATGCTACTCTAAAGAGCCGTCATTTTGATTGCCTATGACAATAATCATTTTTGTTGGAGCTTACCATGCATGTTCGGACAAGCATCGTGCTGCTGGTACTACTGTCCTGCGTCCTGCTGCCGGCCGCGCCGATCAATGACAATTTTGTCAATGCGCTGGTTTTCGCCGGCGTGGCAGGCACCAACACTGGCACAGACACCCTCGGCGCCACCAAGGAAGTCGGTGAAGACAGTTGCGTCAACGTCGCCTACACCAACACGGTCTGGTGGACGTGGACCGCGCCGACCAATGGCGTTTTGATTATCAACACACTTGGCTCACGCAGCATGGGCGGCACGGAATGGGACGCCTGTGTCGCGATCTACACCGGCAGCTCGGTCAACACCACGACCAAGTTCGGTGAGCAGGACACCGGTTTGGATGAATTGTTCACCTTCAGCGGTGCGAAGGCCGGCGCGCAATATTTTCTTCAGTTTGCCGGTTACAATTGTGCGGCGGCCTCTAACATTTATTTCACCTATGCGTTTGTCCCGGTCAATGAGCCGGTCACCGCCGGTTGGTTCTCGATCCCGGTCGCCAGCGGCATCGCCGCTCTGGATTCGTTGCGTAGTTGGCTGGTGCCCGACCCGGACAACCAGCTGCTGTGCGCCTCGCGCTGGGATAACGGCGACTATGCCGCCCACACAATCACGTTTAGTACCGCCACCAATCCGGCCTCGACCGGCGCGTCGTGGAGCAGCATTCCTGCCCCGCCCGGCACGCTCCAAGACGGGGATGGCAACGGCACCGCCGGGATCGTCGCCAATGGCACTCTGTATGCCTGCGCCGCCTTTGGCGCCACCAGTGACGACCGCAAATATGTGCGGCTTACGACGACCGGCATCACCTGGCAGGTCAGCACCAAAGTCGGCGGTGAAATTCCCAGCGGCGCCAACCCCGGTTGGGCCGGCGCCTATGCCATCATTGCCGATCCGACCAGCACGGGTACGTTCATCTACGGTCAGTGGTGTGGCACGCGCTATTACCAGTCGTATCTGGTCAGCAATGAAGCCAATTTTGCGTACTACGCCCTGGCGCGCGGTGAAAACACGCCCTCATTCTGGGGCGTTGATGCGGTCCTCGGCGCGGACAAGACCATCTACTATTACAGCCAAGGCGTGGATGGTGGCTCGAACATGCTGCGGCGCGCGCCGCTGGGCGGCACAGTCACCGCGCAAATCTCAACGCCATGGGTCAATGCGCGCGGCGAAATCAACAACAATCAAAACGCCAAGACCGGCGCCGCCATCGAATTTGTCCCGGCCGGCCGCGCGCCGTCGTTCATGGATGAACTGTGGGTCATGCCCTGCCGCGTCGTGCAAAGCGGCATGCCCTTGCCGTACAACAAGCTGGATCGCTATCGCGCCGCCGACGGTAGTTACCTCGGTTCCGTAGATTTGCCGTTCAGCGTCGCCAATGATGGGCGCGGCTATGATCTGGCCTGCCTCAATGGCTACATCTTCGTGATGGAAGGCGCGACCGGCATGAAACTGTGGGCCTACAAACTCGGCGATGCCGTCCCGATCAGCGAAGCCCGCCAGCAGCCCATGAGCGCCATGGTGACGATCGGCCCCATGACTATCTCGACCACCAACGACATCACCCGCAGCGGTTACGCCATCGCCGCGCAAGATGCGACAGCCGGTATCACGATCTATGGTGTCGAAGCCGAAACGATCTATGTCACCAACCTGCTGAACCAAGGAGTCAAGCCGGGTGACCGGGTTGTCTTGCATGGCTCGAATGTCTGGTATCATGGCTTGTATGAAATCATGCAGCCCATTTTGGTGACCAATCTCGGTCCGGTCGGCGTCCCGGCCGCGGTGCCGATTAGCATGCATGAGATGCAGAACGGTTCGCTGCCGGGCGAGGCCCTGGAAAGCATGCGGGTGGTCCTCAGCAACGTGTTCATCGCGACCAACATTGTCACGTTCACGGGCGGCAACGTTGAGTATCCGTTGACGAATGCTGCCGGCCAGTCCGCCATCCTGCGCATTATGGACTTGGCGGATCCATTGGTGGGCACACCGATTCCCAGCCTGCCGTGCGTGATTAGCGGGATCATGTCGCAGTACAGCACCAACACGCCTGGGATCAACGACACCGATGGGCGCCGGCTTCTGCCACTGGTGCTGCTGCCAATACCCGAACCGACGCTGCTGCCCGGCGTGCTGCTGGTCGCCGCCCTGCTGCCGCGCCTGCGCGGACTGCGGCGGCCACAAACGAATCACCGAGGCGCGCTTGAAAAGCGCGCGACAATATGGTATCATAGCCAACTGTCATTTTGACTAACTTTATTGATAACCATTTCGCTTTGGAGTCTGCAATGAATGTTCGATCATGCGCCACGCTGTTGGCAATCCTGTCCTGCGCCCTGTTGTCAGCCGCGCCGGTCAATGACAATTTTGCCAATGCGCTGGTTTTTGCCGGCGTGGCAGGCACCAACACTGGCACAGACACCCTTGGCGCCACCAAAGAAGTCGGTGAAGACAGTTGCATCAACGTCGCCTACACCAACACGGTCTGGTGGACGTGGACGGCGCCGTCCAATGGCGTTTTGACCATCAGCACACTCGGCTCGCGCAACTTTGCTGGCACGGAATGGGATGCCTGTGTGGCGATCTACACCGGCAGTTCGGTTAGCACCACGACCAAGTTCGGCGAGCAGGACACCGGCTTGGACGAGACCTTCAGCTATAGCGGCGCGAAGGCCGGCGTGCAATATTTCCTTCAGTTTGCCGGCTACGACAACGCGGTTGCCTCGAACATTTATTTCACCTATATGTTTGTCCCGGTCAGTGAGCCGGTGACCGCCGGCTGGTCCTCGATCCCGGTCGCCAGTGGCATTGCCGCCTTGGATTCGTTGCGCAGTTGGCTGGTGCCCGACCCGGACAACCAGCTATTGTGCGCCTCGCGCTGGGATAACGGCGACTTTGCCGCCCATAAGATAGCCTTCAGTGACGCCACCAATCCGGCGTCGACCGGCGCCTCATGGACCAGCATGCCCGCCCCGGCCGGCACGCTCCAAAACGGTCCTGACAACGGCACGGCCGGCATGGTTGCCAATGGAGAACTGTATGCCTGCGCCGCCTTTGGCGTTAATAGTGACGACCGCAAATATGCGCGGCTGAACACCACCGGCGCCACATGGCAGATCAGCACCAAGGTTGGTGGCGAAATCGCCGGCGGTTGGGCCGGCGCGTATGCCATCATTGCGGATCCGACCAGCACCGGCACCTTCATCTATGGTCAGTGGTGCGGCACACGCTTCTATGAGTCGTACCTGGTCAGCAACGAAGTTAATTTCACCTACTACGCCCTGGCACAAAACCAGTACACGCCGTCGTACTGGGGTGTTGACGCAGTGCTGGGCGCGGACAAGATCGTCTATTACTACAGCCAGGGCATTACCGGCGGCTCCAACATGCTGCGCCGCGCCGCGCTCAGCGGCAATGTGCCCGCGCAGATCTGCACACCGTGGCTCAACGCGCGCGGCGAACTCAATAATGACCAAAACGCCAAGACCGGTGCCGCCATTGAATTTGTCCCGGCCGGCCGCGCGCCGTCGTTCACTGATGAACTGTGGATCATGCCCTGCCGCGTCGTGCAAAGCGGCACCGCATTGCCCTACAACAAGATTGATCGCTATTGTGCCGCCGACGGCACTTACCTCGGCTTCGTGGATTTGCCCTTCGTGGTTGCCAACGATGGTCGCGGCTATGACCTGGCCTATCTCAACGGCTACATCTTCGTCATGGAAGGTGCGACCGGCATGAAACTGTGGGCTTACAAGCTCGGTGATGCCGTCTCGATCAGCGAGGCTCGTCAGCAAGGCATGAGCGCCAGCGTGACCATCGGGCCGGTGACGGTCTCAACGACCAATGACATCACCGCTAGTGGCTACGCCTTTGCCGCCCAGGACGTGACGGCCGGCGTAACGATCTATGGCTCCGGCGCCACCACTCTCTATGTCACCAATCTGCTGAGCCAAGGGGTCAAGCCGGGCGACCGGATCGTGCTGCAGGGCTCGAATGCCTGGTTCCGTGGCTTGTATGAAATCATGCGGCCAACCTTGGTGACCAATCTCGACGCGCTCGGTGTCCCGGCCGCGGTGCCGATCACCATGGACGAAATGCAGAACGGCTCGCTGCTGGGCGAGGCCGTGGAGAGCATGCATGTCGTCATCAGCAATGTCTACTTTGCGACCAGCGCGGCAACCTTCGCTGCGGCGAATTACCCATTGACGAATGAAGCTGGCCAAACCGCCACCCTGCGCATTCAAGATGTATCGGATCCGCTGGTTGGCACGCCAGTTCCCACACTGCCCTGCGTGATCTACGGCATTATGGCGCAGTACAGCACCAACAGTCCGGGGATCAACTATACGGACGGGCGCCAACTTCTGCCGCTGGCCCTGCTGCCGATTCCCGAGCCGGCGCTGCTGTCCGGTGTACTGCTGGTCGCCGCCCTGCTGTCGCGCCGGCGCAGACTGCGTCTGCCGTAGTCGCGCCGGCGCGGCTTGCACTGCACCGGGTGCCTCCCGAATCTGGCGTCGCGCACAGCCATTGCAGTGCAGATGTCGCGCGGTACTGCGGTTGGCACGCCCATGCGCGCGGTGTGGGTGAGTGGCGCTGACGTCGACGGAGATTCAGCCTCTGTAATACTTCTTTCGCCGCGAAAGAAGCATGAGAGGATCAGACTCCCGCCACGAAGAATTACTAATGAATGCGTTTGCTTGGTGTCATGTCAATTGTGGCCGCGGGCGCTGACCGCGGCTGCAGAAGCCGCCCTCAGCGCGGGCGGCTACAAGGACACTGCAAAGTAGAAAGCGCTCTCACTTAGTAAACCGGCTCGTCCCGCGCACCGCGTCGCCAAAAGCGAGGGCCTGTGTGTGGTTGACCTGTGCGCATCTTTTTGCTATACTAACCAGTTCCGAACCTTGCTATGTGCCAAGGCGCATTTATTGTTCTGTTTATGCAACACTGACGAGAATCTATGAACTATCTGCTGACCGAAGAACAACTGATGATCAGGGAGACGGCGCGCGAGATCGCCCAGAAGCGCATCAAGCCAATCGCCATCGAATGCGATGAAAAGAACGAATTCCCCTGGGAAATTCAGAAAGTCATCGCGGATGCCGGCTTGTTTGGCGTCTACCTGCCGGAACAGTACGGCGGCATGATTGATCCCGCGACGTCCAACGGGATTACGAACCTGGTAGTCGCGGTCGAGGAGCTGAGCAAGGCCTGCGGCGGCATCTCGCTGAGTTTGGCGGCGACGGCGCTGGGTACGCTTCCGATTGTGCTCTTTGGCACCGACAAGCAAAAGCAAAAATACCTGCCGGACCTGGCCTCGGGCGCCAAGCTGGCCGCGTTTGCCGTGACCGAAGCCGGCGCCGGCTCGGATGCCGGCAGTATTCAGGCCACCGCGCGCAAAGATGGCGAGGACTACATTATCAACGGCACCAAGCAGTGGATCACCAACGGCAAAGTGGCCGAGACCTACGCGGTGGTCGTCATGACCGACAAGGACAAGGGCGCGCGCGGCGCCACGGCCTTCATCATCGAAAAGGGCACGCCCGGCTTCTCGTTCGGCAAGAAAGAGGACAAGATGGGCATTCGCGCATCGAGCACCTATGAGCTCGTCTTTGAAGACTGCAAAGTGCCGGCGTCGCAGGTGTTGGGCAAAATCGGCCAGGGGTTCATTGTGGCGATGAAAACCTTCGATATGTCGCGCCCGGGCGTCGCCGCACAGGCGCTGGGCATTGCCGCCGGCGCACTTGACGATGCGGTTGCCTATGCCCGCCAGCGCGTGCAGTTCGGCAAGCCGATCATCGCGAATCAAGGGCTGCGTTTCCTGCTGGCCGAGATGGCCATGAAAGTCGAGGCCTCGCGCGCGCTGGTCTATGCCGTGGCGCGTTCGATTGACGCCGGCGACCTCAAGTGCCAGAAAGAATCGGCCATGGCCAAGTGTTTCGCCTCGGACATGGCCATGGAAGTGACGACCGACGCCGTGCAGGTCTTCGGCGGCTATGGCTACATGAAAGAGTATCCGATGGAAAAACGCATGCGCGACGCCAAGATCACCCAGATCTACGAGGGCACCAATCAAATTCAACGCGACGTCATCGGCCATGCCCTGGTGAAAGAAGCCGCCAGCAAAGAGAAGTAACCCACGCCGCACGACCATGATTATTGTTGTATGCATCAAGCAAGTGCCGGACACGAACAATGTCCGTATCAATCCGGAAACGAAGACGCTAATTCGCGAAGGCGTTGAGTCAATTATCAACCCGTTTGACTGCTATGCGCTGGAAGAGGGCGTGCGGCTGAAAGAACGCTTTGGCGGCAAAGTCATGGTCCTGACCATGGGCCCGCCGCAGGCGGAGAGCGCGCTGCGCGAAGCGATCAGTCTGGGCGCCGATGAGGCCGTCTTGTTGTCCGACCGCGCCTTCGCCGGCTCCGATACGCTGGCAACCTCGTATGCGTTGTCGCAGGCGATTCGCAAGTACGGCCAGGTGGATTTGATCATCTGCGGCAAGCAGGCGATCGACGGCGACACCGCCCAGGTTGGGCCTGGCATCGCCGTGCATCTCGGCATTCCGCAGATCACGTATGTGCGCAAGATCGAGGCGATTGAACACGGTGTCATTCGTGCCGAACGCCTGAATGAAGAGGGCTATGACGTGCTGGAAGTGACGCTGCCGGCGATGCTGACCGTCGTCAAGGAGATCAACCAGCCGCGCATCGCCAGTTTGAAAGGCAAGATGACGGCCAAGAAGGCGACGATTCCGACCTGGACGGCAGCCGACGTCGGCGCCGAGCCGGCGCTGGTCGGGCTCGAAGGCTCACCGACCATGGTTGTCGAAATCTTCACCCCGCCGCCGCGCAAAGGCGGGAAGACGATTACCGGCGAACCCGCCGCTGTTGCCAGCGAGGCCATTCGCGACATGCGTGCCATGAGCATCGTCTGAGTGCGTGATCTGAAATCTCAAATCTCAAATTCATAAAAGCCGCCATGCCCCTGATTATTGACCAAGAAAAATGCACCGGCTGCGCCGTCTGCCTCGAACGTTGCCCGTTTAATGCGCTGACGATTGTGGACAATGTCGCCCAGGTTGACGACGTCACCTGCACGCTGTGCGGCGCGTGCGCCAAACAGGGCGTCTGCCCGTTTGACGCCATCACCCTGCTGTGCGAGAAGAAAGACGCCAAGACCGGGCTGGACGCACATCGCAATATCTGGATCTTCGCCGAGCAGAAGAAAGGCGTGCTGCAAGGCGTCGTGTACGAACTGCTGGGCAAGGCGCGCGAACTGGCGGATGTCCGCCAACAGGAAGTCTGGGCCGTGCTGCTGGGCAAGACCGTGGCGCACAAAGCGCAAGAGCTGATCGCCTGCGGGGCCGACAAAGTCGTGGTCGTCGAAGACGATTGCCTCGAATTCTTCGAGGATGAAACATATTCGACGGTGATCACCCGGCTGTGCCGGAAGTATAAGCCGGAGATCGTGCTATGCGGCGCGACTACGATCGGTCGCGCGCTGATCCCGCGCGTGGCCGTGCAGCTCAAGACCGGCTTGACCGCCGATTGCACCGCACTGCACATCGACCCGGAAAAACAGTTGCTGGTGCAAACGCGCCCGGCCTTTGGCGGCAATATCATGGCGCGCATTCTCTGCCCGCTGCACCGCCCGCAAATGTCAACCGTGCGCCACAAAGTGTTCCCCGCGGCGCAACCGGACTCAAGCCGCACCGGCGAAGTCATTCGCGAAGCGTTTGACGCGCGCGAAAAGGCCAACAATGCGCGCGTGGTGGATGTCATCGAGATTCTCGAAGACACCGTCAACCTGACGGAGGCCAACATCATTGTCAGCGGCGGGCGCGGCATCAAAGGGCCGGAAAACTTCACCCTGCTGCATGATCTGGCCAAGGCCGTCGGCGGAGCCGTCGGCGCCAGCCGCGCCGCGGTGGATGAAGGCTGGATTCAGTATTCGCACCAAGTCGGGCAGACCGGCAAGACGGTCAATCCGAAAGTCTACATCGCCTGCGGTATTTCCGGTCAGATTCAGCATTTGGTCGGAATGCAGTCGTCCGATGTGATTATCGCGATCAACAAGGATCCTGACGCGCCGATGATGAAAATCGCCACACTGGCCCTCTGCGGCGACCTGTTCCAAATCATTCCGGAGCTGATCAAGCAACTCAAGTAATGTCGTGCTGCGGCCTATAGCTGCCACGAGGGCACGAAGAAAACGCAGGCCATGATGTAGGCGGCGACTGGAGAGTGTGGCTGGGCTTTCAGCCCGTCGATTCGTTCGCAGCCAACAAGGACGATTATGAAATCCCTTTTGCACATTATCGCCAGTCCGCGCGGCGCACAGTCACGCTCCAACCGCATCGCCGCGGCATTTCTGGCCGAAACCACCCGGCGCAGGCCCGCGCTGCACATTGACACGCTCAACGTTTTTGACGAACCCCTGCCCGCGCTTACGGCGGTGCGCGTCGGCGGCAAGTATCAACTGATGGCAGGTCAAGAGCTGAACGCGGCAGCGGAAAAAAGCTGGAAGGCCATTGTCGCACAGATCACCCGCTTTTTGGCCGCCGACGCCTATCTCATCAGCACGCCCATGTGGAACTTCGGCGTGCCGTATGCGCTGAAGCACTATTTGGATGTGATTGTCCAGCCGAAGCATTTGTTTCGTTACACTGAACAAGGGCCGGTCGGATTGGCGCTGAACAAACGCATGCTGGTGGTCAGTGCCCGCGGCGGCGATTACAGCATCGACAGTCCGTATCATGCCTGTGATTTTGTGGAACCCTATCTGCGCACCGTGTTCGGCTTTGTCGGCATTAGCGACCTGACGTTTGTCAATGCGCAGCCGTTGGATGCCGGCGACCCGCAAGTGACCGAGAGCAAACTGGCCGAGGCTGAGACACAGGCCCGCGCCATAGCCGTCCAGTGGTGCAGCTGAGGCTTTATCTCCTGTAGTCGCGGCGCTCTGCGCCGAGCGCCTCTGATATCTCCCTTTGCTAAAGGGAGTACCCGGCTTGGCGGGGGGGAGGGATTTATCTCGGACGACCTGGCAAGTTCACCAACAAATAGCCCCGGCACCCGCTTTACTATAAGGGGGATTTCAGCGACCGACCTGCGGCGCCTGGCACCGTTCAGCAAAGCCGCGCGAAGTGAAGAAGCCCAAGACGTTGGTGCCTGGCGCCGGTCGCACGATAATCAGACATTCCAGATTTGTCACGTGCTCCGCCAAGGCAATGGCATCGGTTGCCGGCATAGTGAACAATGCCGTGGACCATGCATCAGCGCTGGTACAGTCGGGCGCCCAGGTGGTGACGCTGATCGTCTCGGTTTGCAGCGGCGTGCCGCTGCGCAGATCGATGATGTGCATGACGCTGTTGCTGCCACGCTGGTAGAAATTTCGATAGCTGCCCGAAGTGGAAACCGCGCCGCGCTGCATGGCAATAATGCGATCACGCAAGTAGGCGCCATCCATGGCGTGCGCATCGGGCACTTGGATGCCGACATGCCACGTCTTGCTGCCGTCGGATGAAACCCGAATCTCGCCGCCACCATTGACCAAGAAGTTGGTGAAGCCATGCTGCAACAGTTGCTCTGCGGCCCGATCAACCGCAACGCCCGCCGCCATCGAGCTCAAGTCAACCTCCACGCCGGCAACCACGGTACTCACGGCCTGCTGTTCTGGCAGACGCACAAGCTTGTCCATGCCGCTGCGCGCGCGGGCCGCGGCAAGCTCGGTTGCATCAGGCACGCGATTAGTCTTGCCAGGGCCAAAGCCCCAGGCGCGAATCAACGGGCCGGCACAGACATCATAGCTGCCGCTGGTGTAGCGCCACAATTCCTGCGCGAAACGCAAGCAGTCCATGGTTTGGGTTGTGACGGGCACCAGCGTGCCAAGCCGGGCGGCGCGGATGCGTGCCACATCATTACTTGGCAAAAACCAACTCAACTGCTGCTCGACGTTGTCAATTGCGGCGAACGCGGCCTGCATGGCCCGCTGCACATCTACCGCCGCGCGCGGCATGGCCATCACCTGAATCTCGACGACCGTGGCCATGGCAAAGCGCTGCTCGACGAAACGCTGCGGCCGCGAACAGCCGCATAACACGCTTGCGCTCGCGACGCACAATAAAACAGAGATCTGTCTGGTAACGCTATGGTGCATTGAGTCCTTGTGGTAATCAGACTCACATTGTACACAATTCTCGACGGAAGAACATCCAGACATGAACGCGATTGCTCTCTGCAAGGGGGGAGCCACTTCAGGTGGTGACGCTGCGCGAGCCTGCGCCTTCCCCATGCAGGCGCGGAACGGCGTTCCGCGTGCAGCAGCACCTTCCGTCACGAAGTGCAACACGAAGCAAGCAACACCCGTTCCGGCCCTTAGCGTGCCCCCTGCTCTGCCATCGACCACGACGCTGCCCGCCCGCTGCATCTGCTTACATCTGCGTGCATATATGGTAGAATATACTTAGCGAAGCGTTCGCACGTGATGCGGACGTCACCATTCACCCCTACGCGACCCGTAAGGAAGACCTATGAAAACTCATATCATGTTGCTGCTGGTACTTGCCACCATAATCATAGCCATTTCGCATCGCGCCAGCGGCGCCACATTGCTGTGGACCAACACGCTGCCCGTGAATGCCACTTTGACCGATCTGATGCCGGACGGCAAGGGCGGCGTGGTCATCTGCTATTCGCTTGTGACGTCCGCCTATATCCGCTATCTCGACAAGAACGGCGTCAAGCTCTGGGAGTCAATATTCTCTAGCGCCAGCGAGGCCTATGCCGACTACATCTCCAAAAAGCAGGTCATTGTGGTCGTATTCCAGTCCGGTCAGTTCGCGGCGTGGCAGTTCGAGCTCAAGACCGGCAATTCGCAGCCCATCGCGAGCGCCGCTGGCTCGGACTTCACCTTTGGTCCGGCGGTCCCCACGGCTAACAAGGACGCCAAAGGCTTTTTCCTGTTCCAACGTGTCACCGCCACCAACGCGCGCGTGATCCAGCGTTACTCGTACAAGTAATCGGCTGTAGCAAGGTAGGGGAGCATTGCACTTGCTGGCCCAGCCGTTGCTTCAGTTCTGTGGGAGGGTCGCCGGCCCGGCGACCACCAATGTATCCGCCGATGCCGCAATGTAGGAGCGGCTGCCATGCCGCGAAGCTGCCGCCCCTGCCGCAGATGAAGGATTGCCTCTCTGAGTTGCCGCCACTGCAATGCGCGCCGGCGACGTCTGCGCCGTACCGCCCACGGCGGTAGGGTTGGGGGATGTTGCTGGCGACCAGCGCTGGAGCTGGCTTGGCCAGTCCCGCCATCGGCGGGATTGACAGTCAATGCATGCCCCTATTCTGGGCCGGCGAATCCGCCGGGCTGCCGCAGCAGCCACGCCGCCACGCAAGCGCCGCGCCGCAATCTGCTCCAGAGTGGGAGCGACCTCAGTGTCGCGATTCTTGCTTGTTGTGACCGTCGTATCGTCACAGTTCTGCGACGTGCGAGCCGCCGTGCTGGCTTGGCGAGTCCCGCCAGCGGCGTGGACCGCGAATCTGTTGCACCTCTGCGAAGGGAACGCCGATCTCCAGATCGGCTGAAGGCAGGTGCGATCGCCCGATCGCACCTGCTGTTGGAGCGCGCCCCGCACGCAACCTCCGGCATCTCTGCGGCACGATAAACGTGGCGGAACGTCGATTCTGCCAAAAGAGCGTTCGCGTCCCTAAGTCGACCTGCATGCGCTATCGGCGGGATCGACTGTCAATGGATGTTGCTGCTCTGGCCTCTCCATGCCATTCTGCCGCAAAGAAGATTAAGTGTCAATTGTTCACGCCTGACCCCAGTCCGCCCTGACCCCAGTCCGCCCCCGCCTGACCCCAGTCCGCCCCTGTTGCTTTGCGAAGGGAACGCCGATCCCCGGATCGGCTGAAGGTAGGTGCGATCGCCCGATCGCACCTTCTGCTGGAAGTCGCGCACATGGACCCGCCGACATATAAGTGGCACGCGCGCGCCGCGTTCCCCTCGGCGCTGACGTAGCGGCGCGGTAAACGTGGCGGAACGTCGATTCTGACCAAAGAGCGTTCGCGTCCTTAAGTCGACGTGCATGTGCTATCGGCGGGATCAACTATCAATGCATGACCCTACTCCGACCCCCAGTAAATAGGCCGAAAGAGCGCCTTAAGTTAGTGCCATTCATGCATGAACCTGCTCGGCCGGAAAATTACGCGGGAACAATCATACGGATATACATAGTTAGAAGAAATGGACTAGCAAAGTACACGTAATGTAGAAGTGAAGAAATCCGATTCAGCATTTTGTGGCGGCGCCTAGAACACCACGAATACGTAAAGAGAGAGCAGATCATTGTCACAGAATAGAAGAGAAAAAACAAGCAGAAAAATGTGAAGGAATCATGTTGGAATGAAACAGCAATGTACCAAACACACACAACTGGGCTCAGATACACGATGGTCAAACAGAACACTATCCAGTCAAGTGGCCCACTCCGTGCTATAGGGCTTATGCTACTAATGATCAAATTGTCCTTGCTTAGTGAGCGTTCTGTTATAAGAAAGCGATGCACCAAAGCGTAGCACGCCATACCAATTGGAAATCCGGGAACAATCCAAAGGAGAATATCACTTACTAGATCGCCAAGGCTAGTGCTCCCGTGTATGTAAGCGTGTTCCCTAGCCCAAATCAATATTACAAAGTAACTTATCATACATGCCAAGAAGCCAGATATGCCACAATTCACCATGCTCAAACGCGATGCGATTGTAATGAATATATAGGGCACACAAGCCATTACTGACAGGAGAATACAAAACGCCATGTTGTGTGGGTCTCGCTCGCCAGTTATTAACACATAGAAGAACCATATAGCGAGCCAACAAATTAGTGCAAACACATACTCTATAATTTTCTTCATTTCGATCAGATTGGGGTCATGCATTGACTGTTGACAATGGGGCACGCTGCTGCAGATGCCGGCTGCCATGCGCTTGCGCGGCTGCACCAGCGCGCTCGCGCTGATCCCGAACCCGCGCGCCGATCTCCTTCACGCAGCGTCAAAAACAGCGCATGATCGCCATCGTCAAAAAACACGGTGCCACGCTTATTGCCGCGGTTGACCATGAGGTACCAGAGTCCGGCAGTAGTACATTGCAACGGCCGCGTCATGTTCGCAGTATACCATAGTCAACTCGCAAAGTACACTTTCGATTCCTGACGCCTTGCTCCCTTGGCGCGCCTTCAGCACTGCTATAAAAATGAATTGCCGCAATTCGTTTTGTACAAAATGGTTTTGCAGCAAAGCCATTTTTCTCTGAATCCTGCATCCCGAACCCTGAACCCTGAACCCTAAAACGTCGCCGCGTACCGGTTCGTTGTCTCAACCTTGGTGATCACCCGTTCATTCGAGAACCAGATGACGGCGCGCGCCGGCGGCCGGATGACGTCCGCCACAGCATTGGTAATTCCCAGCAGATACACATAGGCAAAGCCATCGCGCACGCCCGAATTGCGATCAACCGGTTTGTAGGTCACCACAATATTGTCCGGCGCACCCATGGTCTCGCGCACGTGCCGCTCGGGCATGCCGGGCTGCAGTGTCGCCAGCCCGGTCGCGCGCTGCTCCTGCCGCTGCGCATCCGGCGCAGCCGGTGGCACCGGGCTAGTCGTCGCACAGCCCGCCAGCAGCACACACAGGCCGATCAAGCGCCCCGCGCTCAACATAATTCTCTCCGCCATTTCTGCATTCATCATTCATCATCTGCTTGGAGTCCCGCCAGCGGCGGGATCATCATTCATCATTGCATCGCTTGTCCCTTTCATTATACCACACCTCTTGCTACAATGGTCGCACGACCATGACGCTGACCTATCTTGACACGCCGCCCGGCTCCGTCGCGCAACAGATTGCGCGCGATAAAGAGTTGATGCTGCAAGTGGCCGCCGGGACGCGGCCGGCCTTGCTGCGCTTTTACGAAGCCACGGACGAGGCGGTGGTCGTCGGTATTGCGCAGAAGCCGGAACAGCAGGCTGATCTCGCGGCCTGCGCCGCCGATGGCATTCCGGTGTTGCAACGCTTTTCCGGCGGCGGCACGGTGTTCATCGGGCGTGGCTGTCTGGTGTTCAGTGTGATTGCGCCGCACGGTCCAGCGCTGAAGCCGTTTGATGTGAGCGGCGCCTATCGACATATTTTGTCGTTTGCAATCGACGCATTAAGTCGTTTGGGCGTGCCGGCTGTCTTTGAACCGCCGTGTGATCTGGCCGTGCAGGGCCGCAAGATCTGCGGCACGGCGCAAGCACAGAAGCGCGGCGTTGTGCTCGTGCATGGCAGTTTTTTGGTGGATGCCGACTTGGCGCGCATTGCGCGCTATCTGCGCGAGCCGTCTGTCGCGCCGGCCTATCGGGCGCAGCGGTCGCATGCCGCATTCTTGTGTAACCTCTCGGAATTCGGCATCAGCCGCGACGTGCTGCGCACGGCCTTGCGCGCCGGGTGGGGCGGCGGCTTGGGGTTTTAAGTTTCAGGTTTTAGGTTTTAGGACAAACGACATTTTTTCGATTGAAGACAGCCATCCCAGATCCGGCGATGCGAAAAATGTGTTGGCTGAAATACCAATGAGTGAAGACAAAAAAATCAGCTTGCGTTCTGCGGCTGGGTGCACAAAGACCCCCACGGCCTTGTGCCGTGGGTGAATGAGAGTGAATTAAAAAGGCGGCGGCGGTTCTCTCAATCTCTGCCTCCACCGGCACAAGGCCGGTGGGGGGCAGTCCGTGGGGCGGGTGGGGCATGGCATGGCGAAATCTGCTACAATAGTCGCGCTTGCTGCATTTAATGCAACCGGATTGAGCTGATGAATCGAACACATGGGTATGCGCTGCTGGGCCTGGCGCTGGTCACCGGGCTGACGTTTCATACTGTGCTGCTGCCGCTCAAACCGCTGGTGGCACAGGATGCGCCCTTGGCCGCGGCGGTGTCACAAAAGCAGATATTCGCCAGCGGCAAGGATGTGGTCTGGATCGCCAATGGCTATCTGGGCAGTAGTGGCTATGAGGTGGGCTACTCACCGCTGATGTGGCTGACGTTGCTGACGCCGACGCCGTTGGTGAACACGGTCACCTTTGTATTGCTTGCGTTCTGCGCGGGTGCGGCGATGTACGGGCTGGGGCTGGCGCTGGGCGTGCGGCCCTTGGCGGCGTTTACGGGCGCGTGTGCCTTGATGCTGTCCGGGCATTTCATCACGACGGCGTATTCCGGCCACACCGGCACCTTTTTGATGTGGCCGTGTTATGTTGCGGCGGCGGGTTTGATCACGATGGGCATCCGGCGGCGGGCGTGGCTGCCGTGTGTGTGGGCCGGGGTGTTGGCTGGGCTGGGCTCGGGTCAGCTCGATGTCGCGGTGATTATCGCGCTGTTCCTGGTGGCGTGGGTGGTCTACGAAGTGGTGGCGACGCGCGCGCAAGGGCAGTGGGCGAAGTTGCTGGTGTGTTTGCTGCTGGCGGCCGTCGGCGGGATGACGTACAGTTTGCCGACTGTGGTGAGTTTGTTGGGCTTGGCGGGGCGCGCGGGCGGCGCGGGCAGCGTGGCCGAAGACCAAAAGGCTCCTGATGAAAAATGGAATTGGGCGACGCAATGGTCGTTGCCGATCAATGAAACATTGACATTGGTGGCGCCGGGCTTCTATGGTTTGGGGCTCGAGCCGGACTCGCCGTATTGGGGGCGGATTGGCCAGGATGCGCGCTGGCCGACGCTGCATGCGGGCTTCCCGCGCTTTTCGATGAGCACGCAGGGCGTGGGCGTGGTAACGGTGGCGCTGGCGTTGCTGGCGCTGTTTGCGGCGGCGCGGGTGCCGGCCCAGCGTGGCGCGATATATTTCTGGGCGTGGGTCGCGCTGATCGCGTTGCTGTTCGCCTGGGGGCGCTATTTTGATGTTGCGCCGACGGCCGGCCGCGGCCTGGGGCCGTATCGCCTGTTTTACTGGCTGCCCAAGATGGACAGCATGCGCAATCCCTTGAAATTCTTGTATCCGTTCATGCTGGCGTTGGCAATCCTGGCCGCGTTTGGCATGGACATTGTGCTGACGATGCTGACGCCGCGCAAGGCGGCGGCGCCGGCGAAACAATCTGCGAAAAACGCGCGCAAGGCGCATTGACCGAGCGTAAGGAATACCAATGTTTGCAACCCTTGACAAGAACGTGCGGCGCTTCATGTATGGCTGGCTGGCGCTGGTCGGCGTGCTGGTGCTGATTGCCGCCTACACGCTGGTGGGACAGCAGAACATGATTCAGCGGCTGGGCGTGGCCCAGGCCGAAGAATTGGTCGCGAATCCGCAGGTGCAGTCCCAGATTATGCAGATGCGCCAGCAACGCGTGCCGGAGCGACAAATTCAGGAGCGGCTCGTGCAGGCCGGCGAGCAGCGCGCGGCGGTATTGGCTGCCAACGCGCGGGGCGCGGCACTGTGGGCGGCGGCGCTGGCATTGTTGACCACGCTGTGCCTGTATGTGATCATGGTGATGCCGGGCGCGGACGCGCAACTGAAGCGTTTTTCGGCCTACGGCCTGCTGGCGATGCTGATTGCGCAACTCAGCTTTGTGGCGATGAACTATGTGCAGGTTGAGGATGTCAGCCAGACGCTGGGCGAGCCGGAGGTCGTGCAGAAATTGAAAAGCGTGCCGGCGCCGTTTCGCATTGCCGTGCTGGACCAGCGCCATCCCGTGTACAACATGTGGATCACCACCTTGTTTGGGCTGCATGGCTTGGAATGCATGAATGTGCCGGCGGACTCGCGCCCGACGCCGGATCGCACGGCCTTTTTTTACAGCGAGGCGCTGACGCCGGCACGGCGCTGGCAGTACGGCAATGTGCGCTTTGTGCTGGGCACGCGCGAAAGGCTGGAGATGGCGTTGCGGCAATTTGGTGTGCGCAACCAATTTGTGCCATGGTGCGCGTATTCGCTATACAACGAGAATCATGCCGTGTATGAATTCACGAATGCGCTGCCGCGCGTGTTTGCGGTCGGCACCTGGACTGTCTCAACCAATGCCGCGGCGACGTTGGCACTGATGAATAATCCGTCCAACGATCCGCATCGGGTGGCGGTGGTGAATGATGCCACGCTGACGGCACAAACGGACACGGACTTCCACGGAACGGTTGGCATAACAAATTACGTGGCGGAACGGGTCTGCGCGCAGGTTGCTTTGTCGAGCACCGGGTTGGTGGTCATGGCGACCGAGCCGGCGGCGGGCTGGCAGGCGACCGTGGACGGTGCATCGGCTGCTTTGCTGCGCTGCAATCTGCTGCAGCAGGGCGTGCTGGTGCCGCCCGGGCAGCACGCGGTGGTGTTCCGCTATGTCACGCATAGTTGGCAGACGACGTGGGCGAATTGGACGCTGATGGCCGTGCCGGTGTTGGCGGCAGCGACGCTGGTGCTATGGCTGGTGCGCCGCGGCTCAGCAATCCGTATTCGGTAAGCGGTGTTCGGTATTCGGTGGAAGCGCAGATGCGACAGATTCGCGACGCGGCGGTCGCTCCCGCATTCTGCAAAGTGGGAGCCGCTTCCATGCGGCGAATGCAGCGACAGATTCGCGACAGGGAGGTCGCTCGCGCTCTGCAGAAGTTTTCAGTGTGCGGTTTTCAGTTTTCACTGGCAGAGACAGACGCACCGATGCATCCCGCCGCTGGCGCATGCGCGTCAATTTAACAAGAACATCTGTCCTAAAATTCCGCTATAAGAACGGGAGCCGCCGGCGTAGAGCGCGCCGACAGGTAGGGCGGTCAGGCCCTTGACCGCCGCGGTCGTCGTTGCGCCAGCAGCAAAGGCGGTCAGGGCTTGACCGCCCCACCTCGTGCGCGCGCATGCAGCAACGGCGGTCAGGGCCTGACCGCCCCACCTCGTGCGCGCGCATGCAGCAACGGCGGTCAGGGCCTGACCGCCCTACCTCACCCTCCGGCCACGCACGTGCAGGACCCACAACAGATTTGGCCACGTCAGGTTCACATTTTCCCCTATAGCGGAATTTCAGGAACATCTGTTGTAGATGCGGCTTGCAGCCGCTTAAGTTGACGCGCATGCGCCAACGGCGGGACTCCAAGCAGCTGATCACTGACACACCATGCCGCTGGCTTTGGGCCAGCGACAGAAACGCGGCGCGCCGGCCGCTCCTGCATTTAGAGGACTCGGCGCCGATTGACCACAAGGGCGGCGGCAAGTGCCGTTAGCAGTGCGGCCGGCTCGGGAATGTTCGGCCCGCCCGGCGTGGCGTATTCATCAGGTGTGGTCGAGTTTGCCCAGGGCGCGTTGAACCATTCGTCTGGCTGCGGCCATTTGGCCAGCGTCGTGTTGGAGACCGCCGTGTCGACCAACGCGGTCCAATCAGCGGGTGTGCCGGCCTGGGCGAAGGTGGTTGGCGTCGCACTGCCATACTCGAAGAAGTGCACGACCGCGCCGCTGGGGTCGCGCAGGCAGATGGCGTCCGGCCCATTCTGAATCGTGCTGAACGTTGCCACTTCGTCGCCCACCACACTCGAACCATTGGGTGACAGAACAAAGAAGCCGATGGCGCGGCCGTCCGCCGTATACTTGTTGGAGAGTGTGAATTGGCCGATGGTGTGCGTTGCATAGGGTGGATTGGTCGGCGCGTCGCCGTTGTACAACTCGAGTTTCCAGTCCAACAGATTGGTGCCGGCATAGCCGGCCAATTCGATGAACTCCTGGTCATCCGCGCCGGGGTCGTCCGCTTCAATTTCATTGATCCAGACGGGCGCGGGCGCCGCGCAGCGGCCGCTGAAATTGATGGGCGTGGCCGGGTCGGACGGATCGTTGCTCGCAATGGCAAACGTCGCGGTATAGTTGGTGTTCGGGATGCTGCCGGCCGCAAAGGCCACCGTCATGGTGACGGCGCCGCCGGGTGGCACAAGCACGGGCGCAGGCGGGGTGATGCCAAAGCGTTCCGTCGCGCCGGCGGCGGGCGTGAAGGCGGTGTTGGTCAACGTCACGTGTGCACCTATGTTGCTGATCTGAAACGTGTTGGTGACGGCGCGCCCAACGGCCACGACACCAAACGCAAGCACGCTGGGGGTGACGACAATGTTGGGATCGTCGGCGAGCTTAAACACTTGGCCGAGATTGACGGCATCCGGCGTGGCATTCGTGATTGCCCACGTGAAATCGCTGTAAAACGCACCAGCGCCGACCAGCTGCAATGAATACCCGACGGCCAACGTGCTTGGTTCCGTGACACCAATGTCTTCCGACACCATGCCGGCGGCCGGGCCATCCACCGCGATAAACGAGCCGGCATAGCTGAGAAACTGAACGACGCTGGTATCGGGCCGCACCAACGCCAGGCCGTCCGGCCCGTTCTGCAGAGCGGCAATAGGAAACCATTTGACCCCGAAGCCGGCTTGGGTGTCGGCAAGCACACCGGCCAGCGCGGCCGTTTTGTAGCGCTTCCCGTCGTTGCCGTTGTAGGCGACGATACTGTAGCCCGTCAGATCCACACCGGCCGCGCCGGCGACTTCAGCGCCCTCATTGGTATCGGTGCTGGCGTTGTCATAGTGGATTTCATTGATCCAGAGATTGCCGATGACGACGGGCGCGGCGGTGCGGCCCGAAAACGAAACCGGCGTCTGTGGTTGTGACGGATCATTCGAGGTAATCTGCCATGTGGCATTGTGGGTTGCGCCACTAGTACTGCCGGTGGTGTAGACCACCGGGACATTGGTCGTCACGCCCGGTGACAACGTGACCGGCGTCGAGAACAGAATGGCGAAGCGGTCGGTCGCGCCGGTGTCGGGCGTGAAGGCGGTCACGATCAGATTCGTGCTGGCCCCGCTGTTGTAGATGGTAAACTGCTGGGTATGTACGGAGCCGGGTTGGACTTCACCGAAGCTGACCGTGTCCGGACTGACGACGATATGCGGATCGGCGCCGCTGCCGCCGCGTTCCAAGGCAAAGTCATCCAGCACGACCGTCGCGCCGCTGTAGACGCGCACCTCAAAATGAAAATTGGTGGCGCCGGCGGCCGGGCGATTCGTGTACGCCAGTTGGCGCCATTCGGGCGCGGCCGGGTTGTAGCTCCCGGGGGTGATGGTTGTGCCGGTGTAATTGGTCGGTGCCCAGCGCGACCAGATGCGCACATTGCCGTTTGTTTTCAGATACCAGTAGCTGATGACAAAGTCGGTGCTGCCATCGGCCGGCGGGGTGATGGCAATGTCTTGCATCAGGGCACGGGTGGCCGTGGCAACGCACTGGGCGCAATAAGCGCCGGCGTGCGGGGCATTGGTCACAACGGAAAACTCCGTTTGATTCGACCAGCCGGCGAAGGTCCCGGTTTCGAAGCCGGGATTGACGACCAGGTTGGCCGCCAGCAAGGGCAGGGCAGCCGCGGTAACACAAACCGCAAGCATTGTGACGCATGTGTTCATTTGATCTCCTGTGTGCCGGTTTTAGTCGAAACGCGGGTGTGATGGGAATAGTATAGCAAATCAAAAAAAAAGGCCGGAATTACCGGCCTTTTGTCCAGGATACGGGTGAGGGTACCCGTTGCTGCGGCTACATTACCATCCGCAGCGCAAGCAGATTTACCGGTTGGGTCTCCGTCCGCAGCAGGCTTGGCTTGGTCACCTGCAGACGTTTACCGGTTTCGCGATCAATCGCGCCGCAAAAGAGTTCAACGGCCTCCAGGGGCGCGGTCGATTTTCGAACATCGCTGGTACTGCATCGAAACCGGATCATGGCCTGTACCGTGTAGAATTACCAATCAACAAACCAAAAAAAGTAAAGCATAGGGTATGCCAACCCCGTGCGGCAGTGTGGAAAACCTGTGGAAAAAGTACGTGCAGCGCCGGGCTGGTCGCTGATTTGGCGCTGCGGCTGCACACCACCGGGTCATCTGCCGGGCCGGTGTTCTTAGTGCGGTCACGCGGGAGTATTGCCGTATGTTTTGCCGCGTGCGACAAAAATGCCGCGCGCGGCGCCCAGGGCGATTGCAAAATCAGACCGCAATACACTATACTTATTTGTATTGCGATGTAAGGATGGCATGGCCAATCAGCGGATCATAGTGCTCGGCACTGGTGCGATAACCATCGGTGAGGGCAGCGAGTTCAACGGCGCCGTTGCCGCGGCGTGTCGCACATTGCGTGACATGGGTCACACGGTGATCTTAATAGAAAGTCACACGGCGGCGCTGGCCGCCGATGCCCGCCTTGCGCACGTGACGTATTTCGAGCCGTTGCAGCGCGAGAGCGTGGAGAAAATAATATTAAAAGAGCGGCCCCATGCCGTGTTGGCGACGGTCAGCGGGCGCCGCGCATTCACGCTGGCGCTGGTCATGCAGCAGGTTCCGCAGGCGTTGCCGCAACGGTTTTCAATGTTTGGCGCAAGCCGTGAGGTGCTGGAAAACGCGTTAGACCCCGAGCGGGTTGCGCGGAGCTTGCACGGCACCGGCGCGCGCACGCCACAGGCGTACATCGTCACCAAGAAAAAACAAGGCGAGGATTTGGGCCGCCAAATGGGCTTTCCGGTGGTGGTGCGGGCCTTGTTTGGCAGCGGCAGTCTGGGCACGTCATTGTGTTACAACACCCAGGAGCTGCAGCGCGCGATTGACGTGGCGCTGGCGGTCAGCCCGGTCGAACAGGTTATCCTCGAGAAATCGCTGGCCGGGCGGCGGCGGACAGAGTGGGCGGTGGTGCGCGATCATCGCGATCACACCCAGGTGCTGGGGAGCGTTGAGTTTCTCGACCCGCTGGGCGTGCATTCGGCCGACACACCGGCCGTCACGCCCGCGCAGAGCTTGGCGCCCGAGCAGGTGCAGCACATCCACAGCCTCGTCAGCACGGTCGTGCGCCGGCTGCAATTGATTGGTAGCGTGACCGTGCAGCTTGCCCATGACAGCGCCACCGATGAGATTACCGTGGTCAGTGTCGCGCCGTATGTGACGCGCACAACCATGCTGTGCAGTCGCGCGACGGGTGTGCCGCTGGTCGAATGGCACACGCGCATGTGTGGCGGCGAATTATTGGCGGAACTGCAGGCGCAGCGGCAGACGCCGGCGAACGACTTGTTTGCCTGCAACGAGGAGGCCGCGCAGGTCTGCTGGTGCCGTGTACCGATCTTTCCGCGCGGGGGGCTGATGTGCGCGCAAGAGACGCTGTCAACCGCAGCCAAATCCGTGGGGGCGGCCTACGGCGTGGGAGACAGCTGGCTGTGTGCGCTGCAGAAAGCGATCGCCGCTGCCGGCCGACCGCCGTTGGGCGCAGGCTTTGTTGCGCCACGCGAAGCGCTGGCGTGGAGTGATGATGATCTGCGGACGGAGTTGGGCAAGGCGTCCGCGGCGCGCTTGTGGTATGTGTATCACGCCGTGACGTTGGGCCTGGCCGGTGAAGAGCTGGCCGAGATTACCGGCATGGCCTTGTGGTTTTTGCAGCGCTTGGCCGAGTTGCATGCCGCCGCGCAACGCTGGCAGGCGTGCATGCCGAAAGATCTGATTGCCAGTACGGATCTGCAGCACGATCTGCTGCTGGCCGCCAAGCACCAAGGCGGCAGCGATGAGCAGTTGGCACGGGCGTTGAGTCTCGAATCGCAGCGTTTGCGCGCGCACCGGCTCAAACAAGGCGTTGCGGCGGCCTGCCGGTTTCTGCCGTGCCGGCGCGGATCCCACGGCGCACAGCGGGCGGTCTGTTGCCTTGATTACGGCCCGCAGGCCCATCCGCCGTTGCACGCGGATGTGCCGACGATTTTATTGATCGGCGGCAGCACCTCGCTGCTGCACGGTGGCGCGGATTACGACTACATGCTGGCGCATGCCGCGCTGGAACTGGCGGCGCACGGGCACGCCTGTGTGCTGTTGACCCCCGACGCGCTGCATGTGGTGAACGAACTCGACCTGGCGCTGCGGCACTACGTCGAGGCGATCACCCCGGAAACAATTGGCGCGATCATCGCGCTCGAGCGGCCGGTCGGCGTCATGTTGCAGTTTGCCGATCGTCAACCGGCGGAGATCATCGAGGCATTGCGCACGCTGAACGTGCCGGTGCTGGGCACACCGTTGCTCAGCATGGAGCGCCTGCTGCGGCGCGATCGCTTTCAAACATTGCTGCAAAAACTGGACATTCGGCAACCCTCGCACGGTGTCGCGCACAGCGCGCATGAAGCATATCAAGTGGCGCGCGATGTCGGCTATCCGGTGATTGTCCATCCCGCCCACCCGCTGCATCTGCCGCGGGTGGCGATCTGGTATGACGACCAGGATGCGCGCGCGTTTCTTGAACAAGCCACGCGCGTGTCGGAGCTGTATCCCTTGTCGGTGGAAGAATTCCTGGAAGCCGCGCATGAGTTTCATGTCGAGGCGGTGACGGACGGCACGGCGGTGCATATTGCCGGCGTGGTCGAACATGTCGAGGAGGCCGGCATTCATTCGGCGGACAGCGCGGCGGTCTGGCCGGCCTGCACCTTGCCGCCCGAAATTGTCAATGAAAGCCGGGCCATGGCCCTGTGCCTGGCGGGTGAACTAGATTTGCGCGGCACGATCGGCCTGAAATGCGCGTATGCCGAAGGGCGCGTGTATCTGTTGGATGTGCTGCCGGTCACGACCCGCACGACGGCCTTGATTCACACTGCGACCGGCAACCGCCTGGTGCCGCTGATCACGCGGGTGTTGCTGGGCCAGACGGTGTCGGAGGAAGAGACGCACGAATGGGTCGGCGACTATCTCGCCGTGCGCGCGCCGGTCTTTCCGTTTGCCCACTATCCCGATAGCGACGCCGTTCTAGGCCCGGACAATTGCGCCATTGGCCAGGCCATCGGCTTGGATCCCTCGTTTGGGGTCGCGTATGCCAAGGCGTTGCTGGGCGCGGGCAACAAGTTGCCCACCAAGGGGTGCGTGCTGCTGAGCGTGGCGGATCGTGACAAAGCCGAGATGCTGCCGCTGGCGCGCAAGCTGCGTGCGCTTGGCTTCAGTCTTATTGCCACGCGCGGCACGGCGGCTGTCCTGCAACAGAACGGCATTCCGATGGCGACCATCAAGAAACTGCATGAGGGCCGCCCGAACGTCGTGGATCATATCATTGACGGCCATGTTCAGCTGATTATCAACACGCCTGGCGGCAAGGCGAATCGCAAGGCCGAAGCGTTCATGCGCCATGAAGCGGTGGATCGCGGCATCCTCGTCATTACCACCAGCGCCGGCGCACGCGCGGCCGTCGAGGGCATCGAAGCGTTCATGCGCCGCGGCTTCGACGTCCTGCCGCGTGAGCGCTACACCGAGACCTTGCGGCTGCAACGCATGCTGCCGCTTGACACGCAGGCAACCCTCAACCTTGCCTGACCTATGGATGGCCTTGTCATTGCCCGTGATGAAGCATTGTATCCGGCCCGTCTGCACGCGCTGCTCGGCGTTGATGCACCGCCCTGCCTCGCGGTGGCCGGTCCACTCCTGGCCTTGACGCAGCACTCCTTGTCGCTGTTTTGCTCCGTGCGCTGCCCGGGTGCCATGATCCTCCAAACCTATGATTTTGTCAGCCGGTTGCGACATCAGGCGGTAACCGTCATCAGCGGCTTCCATTCGCCCATGGAAAGGGAATGCCTGCGCACCGTGATGACCGGCAGCGCCGGCGTGGTCTGGTGCCTTGCCAAATCATTGGGCTCCTTCGCACTCCCGTGCGAGTTTCAACCGTTGTTTGACGCACAGCGCCTGACCGTCCTCTCGCCGTTTCCAGCAACGGTGACGCGCATCACTGACGAGACGGCCCGCTATCGCAATCTCGTGGCGGCCGCGCTGGCCGACGATGCCTTTCTGTCGTATGCCGCGCCGGCCAGTCATACTGAGAAATTCTGTCACCAACTCATGGCGTGGGACAAGACTGTCTTTACCTTGGATGCGCTCGAAAATGAAGGTATCATTGCGCGCGGGGCGCAGGCCATCCGGCCGGGTGACGCCGCAACGCTGTGGCGTACACCAGCCGAGACCAGCGCGCCCGATGTTCTGTTATAATTGAAAGGTATGGAGCCGCACATCAAACCGCATTTTCATCCCTATACCATCAATGCCCTGCTGATCGGGCTGGTGGTCAGTGTGGCTGCAACGCTGGTGTTATGGGTGCTGACCGAGCGCCTGCTGACATCCGTCATTCTTGGTGCGGTGCCGCTGCTGCTGGCCGTGGTCGCACTGCGGCGCTTGTTCAAGTATGAAACCACCGATAGCGATGATGACGAGCGCGACCTTGCGCCACCGCTCGACGAGTAGGCGCGGCTAGTCTGCGCGCAACGCGGCATGCTGTTGCGCGCGCAGGTCCTCGTACAGCGTCGCGAGCGCAGCTACCATGCGCGTGGCATCGAAGCGCATCACGTCTGTCCGCTGCGCGCCCTCGGTCACCCGCGCGCGATAGGCCGCATCGCTGACAAACCGCCGCACCTCCCGCACAAGCTGTACCCACGCACCGGCCGGCACCACGCTGCCATTCACGTCATGCTGCACCACTTCGCGCGCGCCACCGACATCGTAGCAGAACACCGGTTTGCCACCCGCCAAGCTCTGCACCAGCGTACGCGCCAAGCCCTCACGCAGTGAGGCATGCACCAGCGCATCGGCCGCAGCCACCCACACCGGGATGTCGGTCGGCGCAACCCGCCCGACAAAAATGATCTGTGGCTGAATGCCGGCCGCCCGCGCTTGTTGCTCAACGGCCGCGCGCAGCGGCCCGTCGCCGACAAGAATACCCACAACGCGCCCCGGCCGCACCTGTTGCGCGGCGCGCACCGTCTCGACAAAATGCTCGATGCCCTTCATGGGAAACAGGCGGCTGATGCACAGCAGCACCAGCGTGTCATCCGCGATCTGCAAGCGCGCACGCAAGGCAACACCGGCGCCGTGCGCCGCGCGAAACGCGGCCAAATCCATGCCGCTGTAAATCGTGCAATACTGATCCGGCGTGCCCACTCCGGCCGCGAGCGCCGCGACGGTCATGGCATCACACACGCTGATCAGTTTGTCACAATGCCGCGCACACCGGCGCTCCAGGCCCCGATACATGCGGTTCAGCAACCACGGCTGATACTGATCAAAGGCCAGGCCGTGAATGGTGTGGACCACCGTGGTGCCCTGGGCGCGGGCGCGCCGGGCCGCCATGCGGCCAAGAATACCCGCTTTCGAACTGTGCGTGTGAATGACATCATAGCGCGCCGCGGTGAAATGTCGTGCCAACGCGCGATAGGCCAGCGCGTCATGCCAGACGCTGACGTTGCGCACCACGTGCGGTGTCTCGATGAAGCGAAAGGGCGGCCGTGCCGCACCATCGGGAACTTGTGCAAACAAGGCGCCTTCCGCGCCGGGTGACGGCCCGCTGATCAAGGTGACATCGTGCCCGCGCGCGGCCAGGCCGCCCACCGTTGCCAGTGTGTTTTCCTGCGCGCCACCCAGGATCATGCGCGTGATCAGATGGCAAATTTTCATCATGGACGCCTGGCGCGCAGCGCTCGTGCCCGGCACGCGTCGTGGTAGATGCCGTACAAACCAGCCGCGGCCATCGGCGTGGTCATTGGAATAATCAGCAAATTATAGCGCGGCTCGCCTTGGGGCCCAACCAACACAATAAAATATGCGCACAACACCAGCAGATTAATGGCTGCTTGGCGCGTTGCCGGTGCGCGCACCATCAGCACCCATCCCCATACTGCCAGGAGCGGGAAGCACACGGTGTAGGCAGACAGCACCCCGGCGAGAGCAACGCCGAGGGCCACGCGTGGCCAGCCGATCGTGTTGAGCGCCGCCCGATTACCGCTGACGACCGCTTTGGCCAACTCCATCGACGGGGTTGTCGGCGACACCATGCGCAGCAGCTCCTGCCACGGGGGCGCCAGCAGCATCCGCAGCATGCGCAGCAACGAAACCTGTCCATATGCAAACCAGTGGCGCGACACAAACGCGGCAAACAGCTGCTTTTGCGCGGCGGTAAGGTCTGCGCGCGTGTGCAAGATGACGCGTGGCACTGTTGGTTGCAGATAGGTGGGTGGAACAAGCTGCGCCACCCACGCCACGTTCGTCGTGACAAGCCGGGCAAACATATTGGTCACGGGCGCCATATCGTATTTCTGAACAAGCAGGGTCGTCAGGGCCGCCCGGGCCGTGTCAAGATCCGTGTGGTAGTGCTGGGCAATGACGGTGGCGGCGGCATAATCACACAAGCTGGCGCCTTCCATGCTGGTGAGGTTAACGGTTCTGAAGCAGCGGTAATTGCGCAGACACCACGGGGTTAGGACGGCGCCCATGACTACCACAAAGAGCAGGGTGCGCAGCCACATGCCGCGATAGCTGACGCGATACCATGCATTGATCCACAACAGCAAGACCACCACCAGCGCCATATATTGGGTGATGGGTTTGCACAAGGACGAGAGGCCCAACAGGAGTGCGCTGGCGAGCATCCGCGGCCAGGTGGGCGCGGCGACATATGCTAGCCACACCAGGACAAACAGGGCACACACACACTGAAACAGGGTGTCGGGGCGATACCCCATGGCGTTGGTAATCGCGATGGGATTGAGTGCAAAAAGCCACACCGCGATCGTGCCAATGGTCACGGACCAGAGGGCACGGCAGATCCACCATATCGCCATGAGGGTGATGAGCTCGAGGCCGATGTTGACCAAGAGCATCAGCCACGGTTTTACGCCGGTCAACGAAAACAGACCATACGCCAGCAGCGGAAAGCCGGGTGGCCAGATATTATCAGGTGCACACAGGCCATCTGTCCCACTCGAATAGACACCCGCATTGCGCAGATTGAGCACGCAGGCATGGTATACGCCCGCATCCGCCGCTAGCAACGATGTGTGCTCTATCTCCGCGCGCCACGGTGCAAACACACCAAAAAGAAGCAGGCGCAGTATGACGCAGCACACGATGGACAGCCATAATGCCTTGGTATGGTGCATGGTGGTTGGGTGGCGTGGTTGATCGTCTGTGGCGCAGGCAGCCATACTCACGGGTCGTGTTTTCTCAGGACAAGAAAGGCAAACGTGCCGCAGCGTGCCTCGCCGCCCATTTTCTCAATGGCCCGTACCACCCGATAGGTCCAGCCCGGCATCAGCGCACGCAACGAGATGCCACCGGAGAGCAGGTAGGCGACCGGCATGAGTGGGGTGATTTGTTCAATGTGCCACGCGGGAAACTCTTTCTGGAACTGGGCGGCATCACGTTGCCAGACGATCCAGGGCAAGGCGCCGTTTGCGCTCGACAGCGGCCCGCGTGCGGGAAACTGCCAGTCGGCCGCGCCCTCGTCAAACGGTTCGTGATGCAGATGCCGGTAGACCACGCGCGCCCAGGCAGTATTCCACGGTTCGATCATGACCATGACGCCGCCGGGCTTGACGCAGCGTGTCGCTTCCCGCAAGAACAGGCGCACCTGCGGCAGGTGATGCAGTACATTGGTCATGGCGACCCCGCGCAGCGCCTGGTCGGCAAACGGCCAGGGCGCGCAGGCATCCATGGTCATATCAATGCCCTCAACCGGGAAAACTTCCGAGGTAATGAGATTGGGCACCACTGCCTTCATGAAGCCCGCGCCGGCACCCAGTTCGAGTACCGGCTCCGCTCCCGCGGGTATGGCACGGGCAATCAGACGATACCATTCTTCGTAAATGCTGCGCAGAAAAGGCTTGGTCTTGACAATCTGGCGGCGCAGCAGCGTGGTGCCGGGATCATCTATGTCCAAGCCATAGGTGAGCGGATGCGCCAGGAGGAGAAATTTCTTATTTTGCATTGGTCAGGTACGGCACCGTAGTAGTTGCCATTCAACACGGCAGAAGGCCGCATCTGCGTCTGCGATTGGACGCCCATCCCTCCATTCCTCCATTCCTCCATCCCTCCATTCTTCCATGCCGCCCTACCGCAGGCGCCACTTGAACTTTAGGAACCCGATCCAGGTCATGCGCAGCAGCAGCATGCCGTGCGCGAAGCGGCTGATTTGGGTCGCGCCATAGGTGCGCGCGCGATAGCGAATCGGCACTTGGGCCGCTTTCAACAACAGCTTGGCCGCTCCGAAAATCATGTCAAAATCACCAAACGGGTCGAACTCGCCAAAATAGGCCTGGCCGGCTTGAATGCGGGCCCAGTCTGTGCGCCACATGACTTTTGTGCCGCATAACGTGTCCTTGTACGGCTGGTTCAGCAGATAGGAGAACGCCATGCTGAAAAATTTGTTGCCCACCAGATTGAGCAGCCGCATCGCTTCGTGTTCCATCGGATAGACCAAGCGCACGCCATTGATAAACTCACCCTTGTTTTCGGCGATGGCCCGGTAGAATTTGGGCAGGTCTTCGGGCGGCATCGTCAGGTCGGCGTCGAGGATCATCAGAATTTCACCTTCGGCGTGCGCGAAACCCTTGCAGACGGCGTCTTTTTTGCCTTTGCCGTCTTGCTGCATGATCTTTATCCGTGTCTCGGGATAGACCCGCTGCACCCGCTGAATTTCCAGCCACGTCTCATCTTGGGAGTGGCCTTCGACAAAAATGAATTCCTGCCACGCGCCGAATGCGGGGGTGCGCGTGATGGCGGCCTCAATATTGCCGGCTTCATTGCGGGCGGGCACAATAATGCTGACCGAATGGCCCGTGGTGGCGGTCTCCGGCGCGGCGGCCCCGCGCGGCCGGGCAATGACGAATTGCGCCAGCGTCAAAACGCGCAAGCCCGGCAGTTTGGCCAGCAAACCGTTGCACAGACTGCTCAGCAGCGGAATATGCAGCGGCAGCAACATGAATCCTTCGCGCTGCACCAATTCGAACCCGGCCAGATCAAGCAGATTGGCGATGTCGGCATTGGCCAGCCAGTTTTGCACCGGTTGCTTCTGCTTCAGGCGCAGGAATCCCGCCAGACGCAGTGGCAGCTCCCAGACGAAATTATAGGAATTGATGATGATCCGGCTGTGCGGCTGCATAACCTGCCGCAGGTTTTCGAAGCACTGCTGCACATCGCCGAGAAAGCCAATGGTGTCCGACAGCACGACATAATCAAAGGTTTCATCCAGATGGAACGCGCTGGCGTCGGCGTCGGCACACAGGAAATGCAGGTTGGGCCGGTGACCATATTTCTGCTGCGCTTGCGCGATGGCGCACGGACTAACGTCAATGCCAACGCCGCGGGCCGGATCAATATCGGCGAGCAGGTCGCCGGTGCTGCAGCCGACTTCGAGGACGCGCTGGCCCTTGGGAATGTAAAACTTATACAGCCGCGTCAGCGCCGCATGATAAAAGCGGGTGCGCCGTTTCCATTGGTCGCGCTGCATCGCAAGCGTATCGAGCACTTGGGCCCGGTCAGGTGTCATGGCAGGCCTGCCGCAGGCTGATAGAGTAGGGCGGCCATCGTCATTCTCGTGTCCTTGTCGACGTGGTGATTACTGTGAAAAAAATGATAACAAAAGCGCGGTGCGATTGCAAGCGCGCGGACATTCTTTCGCAGCGACACAGGGTAATGCTATACTAACCGTGGTTTCTCCTGTTAACCTGACACCCGGAGCTGGCTATGCTGATTGTGCACGTCTTTGTGCAGGTCACGGCCGAAGCCGTTGCGGCCTTCAAGCAACTATCCTGTGAGAATGCGCGCTGCAGCGCGCACGAGCCCGGTATCACCCAGTTTGATGTGCTGCAGCAAGAGGATGATGCGACGCGCTTCGTGCTGGTTGAGGTGTATCGCGATGCCGCCGCCGTCGCCGCGCACAAAGCGACGGCGCATTATGCGCGCTGGCGCGATGCCGTCGCGCCAATGATGGCCGCACCGCGCACCAGTCTCAAGTTTTCGCGGTGTGAGGAGCAGCCGTAATCATCCCGCGGCTTAGCATCGAACATTCAACATCGAACGTCGAACGCCAGCACCAGTTTCAAGGATCAAGTTTCAAGTTTCAAGCCTCATGGCGCGGCCAGCACGCAGGTGGCGATGTCGCTCTCGACGCCATTCTCGCCGATGCTGCTGACGCCAAAGCGTTCGCGGCGTGAGAAGAAATAATTGTTCTCCGGAACCTGGGTCAGGTCGGCGGCGAAGCTGTGCGCATCGGGCGCCACAGTCGCGATGGGAAACCACGGCTTGGTGTTCAGCCCGTCATTGCCAACTTTGCGGTAGACGCGGTAGCCAGTGACGCGTTCGAGATAATTGCGTTCGCGCACCGGCGGCGCAGTCCATGTCACCTGGGCGTGCTGCGCGTCCGTCTGCTTGGCGGACACCGCGCGCGGCGCCGGCGGCGCGTCGGGCGAGCCGAAGGGCGTGCGCAAAGTGATCGTGTAGTCATCGCGCGCGCCGCGGAACCACGCCACGCACAAATCGTAAATGGTAATCCAATAGTCGGCCGGCGCCGTGGCGGCATCGCGCGTGACGCGCACGAGGAACATGCCGCGATTGCCCACCACATTGATGTTGCCAAACGGATTGGCTTGGCGATAAAAGCCATTCAAGGTGCGCACTTCTTCGACCGGGCGGTTGGGCAGCGTCAGCACGCCCTCGGCGTCCGTGCGGCCATAGATGACCGGCTGCGCGCTGACGGGTTGATCGAAATCGCCGTCCTCGACCACGCCGCGCCAGCAGGCGGCGCCGTTGGTGACCGGCGCGTCCGTGTTGATTCTCACACCGCGCTGAAAGACATCAATCTGTGCGCCGCGCACGGGTTGGCCGTTGATGTCCAGCACGCGCAGGCGCACCGTGCGCGGGATGGCGAAGTACAGATCGCCAAAATAGCCGCGCGGCTTGTTCAAGCTCATATTGAGATAGCCGGCATCCGCCTCGGAGAACGGTTGCGGCCCGTGCGAGTGCATCATCGTGACCGGGTGATCCATGAAGTAACTGCACTGTTCGCCGGTGTCCGCCATGGTATGCGCCGCATCGCCGGGATAGTCCAAGGCATACCAATCGGTCAGGCCGAGTTGGTGACCGAGTTCATGCGGCAGCGACCATTCAGTCTGGTTGCGCCAGGTGGGATCGGTCTGGCCCCAGTTGCCCGTGCGCAATTCTTCAGGCGAATCAGACCAGACCCAGCCGCCTTGGTCGTAGCGCAGGCCATCGGGCGCGAACAGCCCGCGCGTCGCCGCGTCCACATCGTCGGTGCCAATGATGCGATCCAAGCGCACGCGGGCCAGAATGCCCGACGGCGCGGTGGGATAGACGCTGGCTTCGAACAGCCGGTTCATCATGTCGACATGCCAGCGATAAAAATCCTCGAAGGAAAATGTGCCGTACGCCGTGCGCGCTTGATGCCATGCTTTAATGCGGTTGTTGTTGACCACAAAGGTGTAAGCCATGCCCCAGAGCGGGTCGGTCACACTGTTGTTGATCGTGGCGATTTCTTTTTGCGGCGTGGTGACGGCAAAGGTCAACGTAGGAAAGCCGGTGCGCCACGGAAACGAGATGGCGAAGGTGGCTTCCTGCATCTCACCCAAGGGCTGCGCGTATTGGCCGCGCTGGATCGGCGTGCCGTCCATGGCCCACACATACTTGAAGGACTTGCTGGGCGCAAAGCCGAGGTTCTTGACATGCGCCGTGGCGGTGATGAGCTGCCCGGGCGTGTAGGTGAAGTGCAGCCCGGCGACGACTTCTTCCGGATGCAGGATTGCCCGCACGCCGATATTCGACAGCGCGCGTGCACCGGCAAGCGTCGGCCGGCCATAGTTATCATACTGCACATTGCCGTGCAGTCCGGGCAGTTTCGGATTCAACTCGATGAACGTGACCGACAAGTCGGGCAGCGCGGGCTTGGCGTCCCATGCGGCGTCGCGCGCAATGGTATACGATTTGATTGCGCTGCGCGGATAGGTTATCGGCGGGGCGCCCACCGCCGCCAGCGTCGGCCAGACGTCAATGCACGTGCCCCAATCACGCACATAGCAGTTCGAGATGTCGTGCCCATCGGCCATGCGCAACACATCGGCAGACAGACCGCAAGAAATCACCAGTACCACGAGTAGGATGCGGGTCACGAGCGCGTTCATTCATCAATCTCCGGAAGGTTAGGCGGGTCACCAGCGTGACCGTTGCAGGCTCATTATACATTTACTGCACAATATACGCAACTTTGTTCTATGGCCAAGAGCCGCAAAAGAGGCCGGAATGCGGATTCCCTTGCCTCGTTTGCGGTCTTCCAACAGCAGCATGCCGCCTCTGCCGTTGGTCTTGGTCATGCCCTTTGTGTTCTTCGTGCTTAAGATTACAGCGGCGCCAGGACACAGGTGGTGATGTCGCTCTCGACGCCGTTCTCGCCAATGCTGCTGACGCCAAAGCGCTCGCGCCTGGAGGAATAGTTGTTGTCGGGGTACTGCGTCAAATCCGCGGTGTACGTGCGCGCATCGGCCGACAGGGTCGCAATCGGAAACCATGGCTTGGTGTTTAGCCCGTCGTTGCCAATTCTGCGATAGACCCGGTAGCCGGTACTGCGTTCGAGATAATTGCGTTCGCGCACCGGCGGCGCGGTCCATGTTACCTGTGCATGTTGCGCGTCCGTCTGCTTCGCGGACACCGCACGCGGCGCCGGCGGCGCGTCGGACGAGCCGAAGGGCGTGCGCAGGGTGATGGTGTAGTCATCGCGCATGCCGCGGAACCACGCGACGCACAGGTCATATATGGAAATCCAATAATCGGCCGGCGCGCTGGCGGCATCGCGCGTGACCCGCACGAAAAACAAACCGCGGTGGCCTACCACATTAATGTTGCCAAACAGATTGGGCTGGCGCTGAAAGCCATTCAGCGTGCGCACTTCCTCGGCCGGCCGGTTGGGCAGCGGCAGCACGCCCTCGGCGTCCGTACGGCCATAGATGACCGGCTGCACGCTGACGGGTTGATCGAAATCGCCGTCCTCAACCACGGTACGCCAGCAGACCGCGCCGTTGGTGATCGGTGCGACAGCCGGGTCGATTTTCACGCCGCGCTGAAACACCTCAACCTGCGCGCCGGCGAGGGGCTGGCCATTGATGTCCAGCACGCGCAGGCGTACCGTGCGCGGAATCGCGAAATACAAATCGCCAAAATAGCCGCGTGGTTTGTCCAAGGTCATGTTGAAATAGCCGGCATCCGCCTCGGAAAACGGTTGCGGCCCGTGCGAGTGCATCATCGTGATCGGGTGCTTCATGGAATGGTCGCACTTCTCGCCGGTGTCCGCCATGGTATGCGCCGCGTCGCCGCCGTAGTCCAAATTATACCAATCCGGCAGACCGAGCTGATGCGCCAATTCATGCGGGAGCGACCACTCCGTCTCATTGCGCCCGCCAGGGTGTTCCCAACGACCGCTGCGCACTTCCTCTTCTGCATCAGACCAACTCCAGCCACCTTGATCATACCGTATACCATTCGGCCCATGTAGGCCGCTCTGTGCCTTCTGCACATCGTCGGCATACACAATGCGATCCAAGCGCACGCGGGCAAGAATACCCGACGGCGCGGCGGGATACACGCTGGCCTCGAGCAGCCGGTTCATCATGTCAATGTGCCAGCGATAATAATCTTCGAAGGAAAACGTGCCATAGGCCGTGCGCGCTTCATGCCACACTTTAATGCGGCCGGGACTGACCACATAGGTGAGGGCCATACCCCAGAGCGGGTCGGTCGCGCTATTGTTGATCGTCGCGATTTCTGGTTGTGGCGTCGTGACGGCAAAGGTCACCGTATGAAAGCCGGTGCGCCACGGAAAGGAAATTGCAAAGGTCGCCTCTTTCAGTTCATCCAAGGTCTGCGCGCACTGGCCGCGCTGGATCGGTGTGTCATCCATTGACCACACATACGCAAAGGGCTTGCTGGGCGCAAACCCAAGGTTCATGACATGCGCCGTGGCGCTGATGAGCTGCCCGGGCGTGTAGGTGAATTGCAGCCCGGCGACGGCCTCTTCCGGGTGCATCTCCGCCCGTGCGCCAATATTCGACAGTGCAGGCGAACCGGCAATCGTCGGCCGGCCATAATCGTCATATTGAATGTTGCCATGCAGACCCGGCAATTTGGGATTCAGCTCGATGAACGTGACCGACAAGTCGGGCAGCGCAGGTTTGGCGTCCCATGCGGCGTCGCGCGCAACGGTGTACGATGTAATGGCGCTGCGTGGATAGGTTAGCGGCGGGGTGCCCACCGTCGCCAGCGTCGGCCAGACGTCAATGGTGGTGCCCCAATCACGCACATAGCAATTCGAGATGTCGCGGCCATCGGCCATGGTCAGCACATCGGCGCGCAGACCGCAGGACAGCACCAAGAGCACAAGGCATGTGCAGCGCAGAAGAATAGACATGAGTCAACTCCGTCGTGGTTAGGAACGCAGCCGGGTTGGCTGAATTCACTTTTTCATTATACCATATAGCTGCAATATATGCAATGTTTATTGCAGATTGATTGTTGTGCCGCGAAAATGGCCGCATTACCGGGCCGTCAAGGCACAGCCAGACTATTGTCAGAACAGGCCGACGACGTTGCCGTGCTCGTCAATGTCCACATGGCAGCCGGCCGGCACGCTGGGCAAGCCGGGCATTGTGCGCATTTCACCGGCCAAGGCGTAGACAAAGCCGGCGCCGGCCGATACGCGCACATCTTTGATCGGCACAGTGAAGCCGGTCGGGCGTCCTTTCAGGGCCGGATCGTGCGACAACGACAAGTGCGTCTTGGCAATGCAGACCGGCAGATTCCCGAAGCCGTACTGATTCAGCCATGCAATCTGCTTCTTGGCTTCGGCCGAGAAGGACACGCCCTGCGCGCCATAAATGCAGCGCGCCACCGTTTCGATTTTCTGCTCGATCGGCTGGTCCAGGTCATACAGCAGTTTGAAGGCGGACGGCTGGGCGGCCGCTTTCATCACGGCGCGGGCCAACGCAAGCCCGCCCTCGCCGCCGTGGGCGTGAACATCCGAGACGACCGCATCGTTGGCGTCGGCCGCCATGGCACTCTCTTGAATCAGGGCGTGCTCACGCTCGCTGTCGCTCGGAAAACGGTTGATCGCGACCACGACCGGCACGCCGAACGCCTGCACATTCTCAATGTGCTTGATCAGATTCGGCATGCCGCGCCGCAGCGCATCCAGGTCTTCGCTCAACAAGCCCTTGTCGAGCGGCTTGCCGGCCACGACCCGGAAGTCGCCCGAGTGCATTTTCAGCGCGCGGACGCTGGCCACCAAACAGACTGCATCCGGCTGCATGCCGGAGGCGCGGCACTTGATGTGCATGAATTTCTCCATGCCGCAATCGGCGCCAAAGCCGCTTTCGGTCACGACATACTCGCCCAATTTTAACGCCATTTGGTCGGCTAGGATCGAGCTGTTGCCATGCGCAATATTGGCGAACGGGCCGGCATGCACAAAGCACAAAGTGTGTTCCAAGGTCTGCATGATATTCGGCAGCAGCGCTTCCTTCAGGAGCACCGTCATGGCGCCGGCACAGTGCAAGTCTTCGGCCGTGACCGGGCGATTGTCGTGTGTGACGCCGACAATAATGCGCCCGAGCCGCGCGCGCAGATCCTTCAGATCGCGCGCCAGCGCCAGGATCGCCATGCATTCCGACGCCACCGTGATGTCAAAGCCGGACTGGCGCGGTATGCCGTCATCACGCGTGCCCAAGCCGATCACAATGTTGCGCAGCGCGCGATCCGAGACGTCGACCACATGCCGCCACATGATCCGCCGTTGGTCAATCCCGATCGCGTTGCCGTGATGCAGATGATTGTCAATAAACGCCGCCAGCAGGTTGTGCGCGATACTGACGGCATGATTGTCGCCGGTCAAGTGCAGGTTGAAGTCCTCCATCGGCACCACTTGCGCATAGCCGCCGCCGGCCGCGCCACCCTTGATGCCGAACACCGGCCCGAGCGAGGGTTGGCGGATGCAAGTGATCGCCTTCGCGCCGAGTTTGTTGAGCCCCAGCGTCAGGCCGATCGTCGTTACGGTTTTGCCCTCGCCCAGCGGCGTGGGCGTAATGCCGGTGACATCAATGTATTTGCCGCTGGGCCGCGCCTGCAGCCGCGCCAGCACGGACAAGCGCACTTTGGCCATCGTGTGGCCAAACGGGATCAATTCATCCGGCAACAAGCCGTATTGCTGGGCAATCTCAGTGATCGGCCGCAGTGGCGCTGCTTGTGCAATGGCGAGGTCTGACTGCATGACGCTTCCCTTAGTTGATTAGTAGGTTTCCAACTCCGCCAACGCCACGCCCACGCGCCTGCGGCGGACACTGCCGGGCACACGCACGCTGGAAAGGCGTGAGGTCTCGAGGCTTAAGATGCCGCGCGTGGCGCGCAGGACTTCCTGGCAATTGGTGGTCACCAGCCACTCGGTGCACGACCGCGGCAGGATGATCTCCTGCAGCAGTGTGCCATTGAAGCGCAGCGCCACCGTCGGCGGCATGCGATAGAAGGGCGTGTCAGCCGCCGCGCGCAGGCGCACAATCACGCAGCCCTGGGTGCCGCCGGTGATAAAACGGGCCGCGCGTTGTTCGGTCCAGCGCGCCGCAATGACATTGGTCCCCTGGCAATCCTGGAACCAAGCCGAGAGATTCTGGCCTTCGCGGCGCAGATCGTTGTCCCAGGTGATCTCATCCGCCAGCGCCACGCCCAGCGTGCGGGGCGGTACTTCGTTGGGCGGTTGCCAGGTGGGCGTCACCTCGAGCGCCAGTTGGGCAACGCCCGGTGGCGGCGCATACACGTACATGCTGTGCTCTGTCCAATTGGGATCGGTCAGCACGATCGTGTCCAGATAGTGCGCATTCAGCCAGCAGCGCACCTGCACCGGCTTGGCGGGTGAAATGTCCGGGTGCAGGCCCGCCAGACGAATGGTCATGACGGCGGCGTTGTTCGGCACCGTGATCTGTTTGCCGGCATAGCGTTGCGTCCATTGATACCCAAATGTCTGCTGCCACGTTTCCGGATGATACAAGCCAAACTCGCGCGGCATGCTAAAGCGCTGTTGCAGGGCCGCGCGCGACAGCGGGCCGCAGGCGGTGTCAATCTGTGACGCCACGCACAGGCCGGCGATACAACCCAGGACCATCACGCTGCGCGGGCCAAGCGCGGGGTGCGGTTCCGTGCTGGTCACGACGGGCGCCAGCCCCAGCGCGGCCAACACGGCCGCGCCACACGCAACTTCCGGCGCTTGGAAATGAGCGCCTAACAATCCCAGCAGCAATAGCACCCCCAGGCTGCCCCACACTATCAGCGTGTCCAACGGCACGGCTTGGATGCCGCCCCGCCGGCCGGCCCGCACGACACACGTGACGCACGACCCGATCAGCCACAACCACAGCAGCAAGCCGCTGGCGCCCACGTCCGTCAGCCACTGCAAGTATTGATTCCAGGCGTTGTCCACCGGTGTCTCTTGGGTGGCCTCGCGATTGTAATTGGGCAGTTCAATCGCAAAGGCGCCCAGCCCCACGCCACTAAACGCATAATCACGCCAGACGGTCAGCGCTTGGCGCCACTGCATCTCGCGCCGATCCACGGCCCGCTCGGCCGGCGCCACCCGCACCCGCTCATAAAACTCCTGCACGCGCCGCAGCAGCGGATTGTCCGACGGCAGCGCGCCGGCCGGCGCATTCACCCACAACGGCAGCACGGCAATGATCAGGATTGCCACGAGCACGCCGCCCGCCAGCACCAACCCGCGCCAGGCGCGCTGCCGCCACGCAAACACCAGCACGGCACCCGCCGCTAACATCGCCAGTATCAGGATGCCTAAGAGCGCGGAACGCGACCCGCTTTGCATCAGCGCGTAGATGCCCAACATGCTGCTGCACACCGCCACCATTTGCCACAAGCCGCGCGCCCGCACCGTCTGCAACAACAACAGCGGCAATGCCAGCATCAGGAACAATCCCAGCGCGTTCGGGTCGGTCATGCCGCCGCTGACGCGCCGCGCCTGATGCCACGCCGCCTCTTGCACCAGGCCGTAGGATTGATCAAACACACTTTGATACACGACGACCGCAAAGACCGGCAGCAAGGTCACGGTCCATAACAGCGCCAGCCGGTGCCAGGCCGCCTGCCAGACCGCGCGCGTGCGCAGCTCACGCCAGATGCCCAGCCCGCTCCATAACAGGGCCGGCAGCGCCAGCCCGTTGGCCAGCCGGATCAAGACCACGCGCAGCGCCGTCGCCGCATCCATGGTCGCATCCCGTGTCACCCAGATGTTGCGAAACACCTCGTTGAACAGCGGATACCAGTCCGCATAGCGCGCCATCGTCACCAGCCCGGCGCTGGCAGTTACGATGATGACCAGCACCAGCGGGACGCGCACGCGTTCATACAGGTGGTCGTTGGCATGTGTGACGAGCTGGTGTGCCCACCAGCCCAACGCGCACGCCAAGGCCAGGAACGAGACCGCATCATGGGCCCCCAGCGCCAGCGCGCGCGACGGCACATTTGCCAGCGGGACCAGCGCCACGCACAACCACCAGCCTGCGCGCGGCACCCAATACGTGCCCAACGCCACGACCAATGCCACCGCCAGGAACCCCGCCCGATACGCAAAATGCGGCGGCGCCGACGCCAGTGCGCCGGCACACCACGCACCGCAGCTCAGGCCAAACAGTGCCAGCGTCAGGACGCGCGTGCCCCACATCTCAAATGCCTCGAAATGCGAAAAATAGTGTTTGAATCAAAATGACGATATCCAGCAAAAACGATTGCTCGTTGATGTAATACAAGTCGTAGTCCATGTTTTCATGAATCGGCACGCGCCGGTCCGCGCTCAGTTGCCAGAGGCCGGTGATGCCCGGCTTGACTTTCAAGCGTTCGCGCTGCAGGTCGGTGTAGCGCGCGACAATAAACGGCATTTCGGGCCGCGGCCCAACCAGCGACATGTGGCCGATGAGCACGTTCAGCAATTGGGGCAGCTCATCCAAACTGGTGCGCCGCAGCCAGCGGCCGATCGGGGTGATGCGCGGATCGCGCATGTGCGCCGGCTTCAAGGCATAGGCCGGCTCTTCACAATACATCGTGCGAAATTTGACCATCCGGAACGGCGCGCCATGCAACCCCACGCGCGTCTGCACGAACAACGCCGGGCCTTTGCTGCTGGCGCGAATGATAATCGCGAGCAGGACCAGCAGCGGCGCACACACGATCGTCGCCAGCAGGCCCACCAGCACATCAAACACGCGCTTGCAGGCAAAGTACACGACCCGCCCCGACGCGTAGCGCAATGAAATCACCGGAATGCCCACAAAGTCATGCGTCACCGTATGCTGAAAGGCGATCTGATACACATTCGGCACAAAGTGAAAGGCACTGTTGTGCGCGCGACAATCCTGCACCACCTGGTACATCTGCTCCGCGCTTGCGCCCGGCACGGCCAGCAGCACTTCATCCACCTGATGCTGCCGGATGCATTCGCCCAGCTGCTCCCCGGTGCCCAGCACCGGCAAGCTCTGCCGGCGGGCCGCGTCAAACAGCACCGGATGCCAGGCCAGTTGCGGATCGTCATCCACAAACCCAACCGCAATCAAACCAAAGGCCGGAAACTCGCTCAAGCGCCGCGCCACCGCCCGGCCGGTCACACCCGCGCCATAAATCAACACGCGCCGCGCGCCAATGCCACGCCGGTGCAACAGATACATCAGATGATTCAAGAGCGCGCGGATACTAATGATCCCCACGATGCTCAGCAGGGCGGCATACCCGAAAATCCGGCGCGAAAATAATTTCTCGCGCACGCCCGGCCCGGTGTGCGCCACCCATAAATAATAGAACGCCAGAAACAACAAGACCGTGATCGCATAGCCCACCAGCACCCCGCGATATTCATGCACATGCAACATACTCGTGTCGTCGCGATACAAGCGCATGAAGGCAAACACGATCACCGCCATCAGCCCCAGCCCCATGCCCAAATTCAGATAATGATACATCGGCGCGGGGATATAGTACAAGGTGGCTGACAGTTCCGGACAATAGTCGCCCCATGTGCCGGGTTTATTCAGAAAGTAGATTTGGTAGGCGATGAAAAACGCGCCGTAGACCAATGCAAAATCCAGCAGTGGCCGGCACCCGCGCAGACCGACAATCAGCAATTTGCTCAAATGGCGCTTCATGCTCCCGTCACACGTCGTCCGCGGGTTGCGCCAGCCGCGCCTCCGCGGTGCGTTCAATCCGCTCGGCTTGTTCAACCAATTGCGCCGCGTTGATGTGCGTGCCCGGCAGGAAGAAGCAGATCAAGCCCGGCACCGCCATGCCCAGCATGCTGATCCGCAGCAACAGCATGAAGGCAATGCCCGCGCCGTCGCCTTGTCCCAAGTTGTCAAACCATTCTTTTGAGACAATCTCGGTCACGCCCAAGCCGCCCGGCGTCGCCGGAATGGTGATCACCAGCGTCAGAATCGGGAACATCACGAAATATTGATACCACGCCATGTTCAACTGCAGCGCCAGGCCGAACAGCCAGGCAATCACACACATCAGCAGTTGCAGCGCCAGCGACTCCAGCAGCGCCAGCAGCGCCACCGCTTTGTGCGCCCGGTATTCATGCAGGGCGTTGATCATCTGGCGCACAAAGTGCGGGATCAGCCGCTCAACCCGCGCCCACCAGGCATAGCGTTTCCAGTAATCCTTGCTCAGAATCATCGCGACCCCGAGCGCCGACAGTAACAGCAGAACCAGCACCAGCGGCAGCAACGGCTGGAATTTCGTCGAGGTCTTGAGCGTCGCCACCACGGCCACCGCCGCAATCAGCACGACCGCCAGCAGCCCCATCACGCGATCCAACAAAATGGCGGCGACCACCGCCGCCTTCTTGTCCGGCGCCTCGCGTGCCACATAAAACATTTTCACCACGTCGCCGCCCGTCCCGCCCGGAAAGGCCAAGTTGAAAAAATACCCGATGCAGTTGTACTTCAAGGTGCGCAGGTAGGTCAAAGGAATCCTGAGCGCGCGCAGCAGAATCTGCAGGCGATGATTGCCAATGCCGATCACCACCCATTGCAGGGCTAGTCCGTAGATGAAATAGTCCCAGCGCAAATCCCGCAACCGCCGGCCCACGTCCGCCCAGTCAACAATGTTGTAGACCACCAGCAGCAGCACCGCCGCCAACACCGCCTTGCCGAGGGTCACCAGCGTCTTGTTGCGCAGCCCGCGCCGCAGCGCCGCGATGATGATCATGGTGGCGTTCCCCGGGGCTCTGCCGCCAGCGCGCAGGTCATGTCCAACATGGTTGCAACCGGCAGGGAGCTGGCTTTCACGGCAATGTCCACATAGGCCAAGGTCTGCAGCGCGACCGCCAGCGTCGGCGCCGACAAGCCGCGCAAGTAGCGCTCGATCTGCGGCCGGCGCGGATGTTGATAGCCCAGCCGAAATTCATAAAAACGCTTGTAGAGCGAACCGTCCTGCAAGGCCGCCCGCGCCGCTGCCAGCCGGCTGATGCCCGTCGCCACGATCGCGTATTGATACAAGGCGTCGGTGCGGTTCTCACGTAGTGCTTGCAGCGCCGCCAAGGCCGCGCCGGTGTCGCCCTGCAACAGTTGATCTGCCAGTTCCCATTCATTGCGCTGGGTTGTGTCGACACACACCCGCAGCACATCCTCACGCAAAATCTGCGCGCGCGCACCGACAAACAGGCAGACTTTCTCAATCTCTTGGTAGGCCGCCCGCGCATTCCCGTCACAAATCTCTTGCAATAATTGGGCCGCGTCGCGCGCCAGCGCTTTGCCATACCGCTCGCGCGCCACCACCGCCACATCCCGAATCACGCCCAACGCGTACTCCACCACAATCTGTTTTTCATACAGCCGCTTGGCGAAGCGCGTGCGCTTGTCCAGCTCGTTCATGGCCAGCACCAGGACCAGGTCCGTCCGCCCGCGCGCCACCAGCATCTCGCAATAGCTGCCGAGCGCATCAAGCTCTTCCGCGCGCAGCTCGTGCACATGCTTGACGAGCACGACCCGCGTCCCGCCCATGAACGGCAGGGTGTCGGCCGCGCCCGTGATCTGCGCCGCGTTCACGCTCTCGCTGTCGGCGTGCAACACTTCATAGTTGAAATCCTGCGTCGCCGGCGCGACGTACGCCGCCCGCACCTGTTCGAGTGCCGTACTGATCGCATGCGTGTCCTCGCCGGCCAGCACGTACACAGGCCCGAGGGCATGCTGGCTGACCAACGCACTGAACGCCGCCGGCGTCAGGCCGGTCAACGCGGCGCTCTTGCGGGTGGTGGTGGGTTTGCTCGTTTTCTTCATGCAGCTAGGTACGGTGTGTGAGGGGCTGATGTCTTACGCGCGCAGCACCATGGCGCGTGCCGCTTCAACTTCGTCCAAGCGGCCGACCGGCGTCGTCACCGGCGCGGCCCGCAGTGTCGCGGGCTGTTCCGCGGCCAGGCGCGCGATCTCGCGTAGCGCCGCGATGAATTCGTCCATGGTTTCCTTGGCTTCGGTCTCGGTCGGTTCAATCATCAGGGCTTCATGCACAATCAGCGGGAAATACATCGTCGGCGCGTGAAAGCCACGATCCAGCAGCGCTTTCGCAATGTCCAGCGCCTTGACCCCGTGCGCCTCCTGCCGGCTGGCCGAGCAGACACATTCATGCATGCAGTGCCCCTCGTACGGAAAGTCAAAGACATCCTGCAAGCAGGCCTTGATATAATTGGCATTCAAGACTGCCGTCGCGCTGGCCTCGCGCAGCCCTTCCGCGCCCAGCAGGCGCAAATAGGTGTAGGCCCGCAGGATCACGCCGAAATTCCCGTAAAACGGGGCGATGTAGCCAATGCTGTGCGGCTCGTCATAGTGCAGCGCGTAGGTGCCGTCGTCGCGCTTGATCACGCGTGAAATCGGCAAAAACTGCCGCAGTGGCGCTTTGACGCCGACCGCGCCCGCGCCCGGCCCGCCGCCGCCGTGCGGCGTCGCAAAGGTCTTGTGCAAATTCAGATGCACGACATCAAAACCCAGATCGCCCGGCCGCACCCGCCCGACAAACGCATTCATATTCGCGCCGTCATAATAGGCCAGCCCATCGACTTGGTGCACCAGCTCGCAGACCGTTTGCACATCGCGCTCGAACAATCCCAGCGTGTTCGGGCTGGTCAGCATCACCCCGGCGACATCGTCGCTGAGCGCTTGTTTGAACGCCGCCAGGTCCATGACACCCTTGGCATTGCTGGGAATGGTCGTGACGCTGAAGCCGGCGATGGCGGCCGTGGCCGGATTCGTGCCGTGCGCGCTGTCGGGTATCAACAAGCGCTTCTTCTGGTTGCCTTTCTGGCGGTGGTACGCGGCCACGATCATCGCGCCGGTCAATTCGCCGTTCGCGCCCGCCATCGGCTGCATCGTCATTTCGGCCATGCCGGTGATTTCCGCCAGCATGCGCTCGGTCTCGAACAAGACCCGCAGCGCGCCCTGCGTCAGCATCCCGCCATTACGCAACTGCGGCAGCAATGGATGCAGCTTGGCAAAGCCGTCGAAGCGCGCCACGGTCTCGCACACTTTCGGATTGTATTTCATCGTGCACGAGCCGAGTGGATAAAAATTGGTATCCACCGAAAAATTCAGGCGCGACAAATTGGTGAAATGCCGTACCACGCCCAACTCCGACACTTCCGGCAACGCCGCCGGCGTCGCGCGCCGCAGGGCCGCCGGAATCTTGGCCTTGGTCTGCGACACGGTGCAGTCGGGCAAGCGCACCCCGCGCCGCCCCGCTTTGGACATCTCGTAAATCAGTGGTTGCATCGCTTTTTTCTTAGTGTAGTGCATCAGAAATTCCTTGCGCTATGGCGGCGCAGATCACACCGGAATGCAAGGCGGAACGAAGCGGCGATATCGCCGCATCGGCATCAACTGTGGACACAATCATCGTCACGGTATTTCTGATTCGCTACACCTAGCTGACGACGGCTTCGAGCGCCGCCGCCAAACGGTCAATGTCCTCTTTCGTGCGCATCTCGGTCAGCGCCACCAGCGCCACCCGCTCCAGCCCGGCATAGTAACGTCCCACCGGGAAGCCCGCCGCAAAACCACGGTCAACCAAGTCGCCGATCACGTCGCGCGCGTCACCCGGCAGCGTGATGCAGAATTCATTGAAGAACGTCGCCGGAAATGTGCGCGTCACGCCGGCAATCGCCGTCAGTTTGCTGTAGGCATAACTGGCGTTGTCGGCGCAATACTGCGCGACTTCCTGCACGCCTTCCTTGCCCAGCAGCGCCATGTACACGGCCGCCGCCAGCGCGCACAAATTTTGATTGGTGCAAATGTTCGAGGTCGCTTTCTCGCGCCGAATGTGCTGCTCGCGTGCCTGTAGCGTCAGCACAAAACCGCGCCGGCCCTGCTGGTCGTGCGTCAGGCCGACGATCCGCCCCGGCATCTTGCGCACATACTGCTTCCTGGTCGCCATAAAGCCGAGATACGGCCCGCCAAAGCACAACGGCAAGCCCAAGCTCTGGCCTTCACCCGTGACAATGTCCGCGCCCATTGCGCCCGGCGTCTTCAATATCCCCAGCGCGATCGGATACACGCTCATCACCGCCAGCGCGCCCGCCGCGTGCGCCGCCGCGAACAACGCCGTGTGATCCTCGATGCAGCCGAAAAAATTCGGATACTGCACCACCACGCACGCCACATCCTTGCCCAGCCGCGCCTGCAGCGCCGCCGTGTCCACCACGCCGTTCACACTCGGCACTTCCTCCAGCGTGACCGGCATGTTCGCCAAGTAGGTGCGCAACATCATTCGGTAAATCGGACTGACGCCGGCGTCAATCAACACGCGCCAGCGCTCGGTCGTGCGCACCGCCATCATGATTGCCTCATACAGGGCCGTGCCGCCTTCATACAGCGAGGCGTTGGCCACCTCCATGTCGGTCAGCCGGCAAATCCCGCTTTGAAACTCAAACGCCGCCTGCAGCGTGCCTTGCGCCACTTCCGGCTGATACGGCGTGTAGGCCGTCAGCACTTCCCCGCGCGATAAAATCGCATCCACTGCCGCCGGCACATAATGATCATAAAAACCACCGCCCAGGAAACACAACAAATCGGTGCGGTTGCGCCGCGCCATGGCACGCACCAGCTGCTCAACCTCAACTTCCGACTGGCCCTCCGGCAGGTTCAGCCGCGCCTGCTGCACTGCGGCCGGAATCGCCGCGTACAATTCGTCTTCGCTCGCCACCCCGATCGCGCGCAGCATCGCGGCCCGGTCGGCGTCCACGTGCGCCACATAACTCATCCGCGCCATTACTGGGCCTCAAGGTAGCTGCGATATTGCGCCGCGGTCATCAGCCCGCTGCCCGCGTCCGCCGGCACCTGCTCCAGTTCACACAGCCAGCCCTTGCCGTAGGGATCCTGGTTGATGATCTCGGGATGATCGCGCAATTCCGTGTTGATCGCCCGCACCGTCCCGCTCACCGGCGTGTATACATCACTGGCCGCCTTGACCGATTCGACCACCGCCACACCGCCGCCCGGTGCCACCGCTTTGCCGACACTCGGTAAATCAACATATGTGATGTCGCCCAGCGCAGTCTGCGCATGATCGCTGATACCCATCACGGCGGTCGCGCCCGCCAGCCGCACCCACTCGTGTTCCTTGGTGAATAACAATCCGTCTGGTACGTTCATCCGTGCTCCTCAATTCGGCATTACCGGGTATAAAAAATACGGTTCGTTTCGGAACGATTAGTATAGCAAGTTTCGCGATCCGACGCAACGCAATACTCGCCCTTCATTCTTTGGCAGCAAAAGAAGTATTGGCGGGGCTTGGCGGTTCTTGTTATACTAGTGACACCAACCCAAGGTACCCATGACGATTCCTTTCGCGTTTGACATTGATGTGCGCAATTACTTGCACCTGCTGGATGAGCAGGGCATGGATGTGCGCGCCTGGTTGCGTGACTACGAGACGCTGGCGGCCGCACTGCCCACAGAGGCGCGCGCCACTGATCCGCGTTGGCAGACGCTGGCCCACGCCGTCGTTGCCGCGGCTGACACATGGCAGACACCCGAGCCGAGCGCGCTGGATGAGATTCTGGCCGCGCGCCCGGCCACGCGCCAGGATGCGTATGCCGCACCGCTCTCACCCGCGACGCTAAGCAGCAAAATCGCCGGCGGCTGGCGCGCCCGCATTGCCGGTTGCATCTTGGGCAAGCCGGTTGAATGTCTGATGCACGAGCCCAACTCGCACGCGGTATTGCGTGACATGCTCGCAGCCGAGCATGCATATCCGCTGACGGATTTCGTGCCGGAAGCGGTGATGGAGCGCTACTGGCACGCACGCTACGCGCAGAATCCGCCCAAATGGTATCTGGCCGGGCACGGCCGCGATTCCTTGCGCGAACGGATTGCGTTTGCGCCCGCGGACGATGACTTGAATTACACCGTGCTGGCGCTCGAACTCCTGCGCGAGCACGGGCGCAACTTCACGCCGGACATGGTGCTGGCACGCTGGACACAACTGCTGCCGTATGACAGTGTCTGCACGGCCGAGCGCGCGGCCTACCGCAACTATGTACTCGGTTTGCGCTTCCCGCAGACCGCCACGTTTGTGAATCCGTATTGCGAATGGATTGGCGCGCAAATCCGCGCCGACGCCTATGGCTATGTCAGCCCGGGCCAGCCAGCGCAGGCCGCGCGCCTGGCCTGGCAGGATGCCGCCGCAACCCATGTCAAGAACGGCATCTACGGCGCGATGTGGACGGCCGCCGCACTCGCCGCTGCGTTTTACGAAAACGACCCCGAGACGATCATCCTGCGCGGCCTTGAGCAGGTGCCGGCAACCTGTCGCTTCGCCGAGCAGATCAAGGCGACGATCGTGGCGGTCAAGCGCAACGGCACGGATTTCGAGAAAACATTTGACGACATTCAGGCGCGCGTCGGCGCCTATCACTGCGTGCACACGATCAATAATGCCTGTGTGGTCGCGGCCGCACTGCTGCACGGCGGCCATGACCTGAGCCGCGTCATGTGCATTGCCGTCATGGGGGGCTTGGACACCGATTGCAACGGCGCGACGGCCGGCTCGATCGCCGGGGTGATGCAGGGCGAGGCCGCGCTTGAATCACGCTGGATCACGCCGTTCAACGACACGTTGCACACGGCGTTGTGCGGACAGTCGGTGCTAAAAATCAGCAACGTGATCGCGCGCACCTGCGCACTGGCGCAGACGCTGGCATAGCCGGCACGCGCTTCATAGCGTGACCGCGCTGTCGCCTGCTGCCGAAGCCTCCTGTAAAACATTCTCTGCCCGCTCTGCATCCGCCTCGCGGACGACCAAGCGCACACCTGTGACTGGTTGAAGAAACGGGTTCATCCCGCCGCAATCGTCTTTCTCAATGATGGCGGCGATGCCCGAGCCTTCAAGCAGCATCTTGGCCAGCGTGGCTTGGGCTGTGTTGCTGAATGTTCTGAGTGCTTTCATGTGGTTTCGCGCCGTTCCGTCCATGCTTCAATTACTAATGAGAGCGCTTTCTACGTTGCAGTGTCCTTGTAGCCGCCCGCGGCGAGGGCGGCTTCTGCAGCCGCGGTCAGCGCCCGCGGCCACAACTGGCATGACACCAAGCAAGTGCTTTCATTAGTACTTCTTCTGCAAGAGTGTAGCACAGGCCCGGAATGCCTGTCAAACGACATTTTTTGTCGATTGCAGACGACACAAAATGTCGTTTGCCACGCGTGGCGCGGCCGTTTTTGCTATACTAATGCCATGCGAATTTTAGTGGTTGAAGATGAAGTGGGTGTGCGTGACACGGTCTGCGCCTTGCTCAAGAGTGAGAATTATGCCGTGGATGCGGTCGGCACGGCCGAGGACGGCATTTTTATGCTCAAGGAAAATGAGTATGACGGCGTGATCCTTGACCTGATGCTGCCGGATGGTTCGGGCCTGGACGTGTTGAAAAAATTCCGGACGACCGGCAAGGCCGTACCGGTCTTGATTCTCAGCGCCTTGGGCGGCGTGAACGACCGGGTCAGCGGCCTGGACATTGGCGCGGATGACTACTTGGTCAAACCGTTTGCGCCGGCCGAGCTGATGGCGCGGCTGCGCGCCTTGGTGCGGCGGCGCTACCAACAGCCGGACCCGCTGATTCGCGTCGGTGAACTGGAGATCAACACGCGCTCGCGCGTGGTCAAGCGTGGCAAACGCACGATCGAGTTGAAGCCCAAGGAATTCGCGGTCCTCGAAGTGCTGGCCCGCAACGCGGAGGTGCCGGTCACGCGCACGATGTTGTGGGAACGCATTTACGACTGGGATTACGACGGGATGAGCAACACGGTGGATGTCTATGTCAGCCGTTTGCGCGCAAAAATTGATGGGGAGGATGAGAAGCCGCTGATTCACACCATCCGCGGCGTGGGCTATCTGCTGAGCGCCAGCCGGGCATGATCCGCTTGCGCACATCGTTGTTCCGGCACATTGTGCTGTGGTACACGGTGTGCACCATGTTGATTGTCGCAATTTACACCTTGATCTTATACGGCGAAGTCAAGCGCGGGCGTGAGCGCCCGTTTGACGTGCGCCTGGATGCCATGGCGGCCGAGCTGGCCGACGACTTGCAGCACAGCCGCGGCCAGCTTGACATCGCGCGCCTGTCGGCGGCGGATTTGTCAACCCGCGCCTTTGCCGTGTTCAGTCCGGGCTGGAAGCTGTTGCTGGCCTCCGTGCCGTGGCAGGACGTCACTTGGAGCACGAACACCATTCACTTTGGCCAGTTTCTTGAACGCACCCGCGCCGGCAAGCGCTATCACACGCCGGCCAAAGACAGCACCGGGCAGGATTTGCGCCTGAGCATCGCGCATGCGGAGATCGCGCCGCTGCTCGGCGAGGAGGCGCCGCCGGGCGCCACCAACACCTTGCCGGTATATGTCGCCATGGCCGATATGTTTGAACCGACCGATCAATTTCTCTGGCGACAGAAATATCGCATGGCGACCGCCTTTGTGGTGGTGTGCATCGCCGTGCTGGTATCCGGCCTGCTAGTGGCGCGCCTGGGCGTCTGGCCGATCACGTTGCTGGCCACGACCGCCGAGCGGATCACGCCGGAAGATTCGCGCACACGTCTGCCGGTGACAACGCTGCCGCATGAATTGCGCGTGTTGGCGCTGACGCTCAACCAGGCGTTTGACCGGTTGGACGCGGCTTTGCAGAGCGAGCGTACTTTTACCGCTGCCGCCGCGCATGAACTGCGTTCACCGCTGGCGGCGCTGATCGCGCGCGCCCAGCATATTCGTTATGACCCGGCCCTGACGCCCGCCTTGGCCGAGAAACTCGACGCCGTGCTGGGCGAGGCCGAGCGCCTGACGCGCCTGAGCGGCCAATTGTTGCTGTTGGCGCGACTTGACCGGGCGGCGGCCGGTGAAGCTTTTCCGATTCAAGCCGTGGATCTGGCCGAGGTTGCCCAGGATGCGATCGATTCGTTGCGCGAGGCCGCCACTGCCCGCGAGGTCCATCTGCACGTGCGCGCGCAGGGCGCCACGCTGGTGCAGGGCCATGAAGAATGGCTGCTGCGCGCCGTGTACAATCTGGTCAATAACGCCATCAAATACACCGCGCCCGAAACCAATGTGGTGGTCGCGCTCGAACCAACGGCGGACGGCACGCGCGTGTTGCTGAGTGTCAGCGATGCCGGCCCGGGCATTGCGCCGGGCGAGCGCGCCAAGGTGGTGCAGCGCTTTTACCGCGGCGTGCGCACACGCGCAACCGAAGGCACCGGCCTTGGTTTGGCCATTGTGCTGGACGTGCTGCACGCGCACCACGGCGAGCTGTTCATTGCCGAAGGCACGGGTGGGATCGGCGCAAGAATTACGATGATCGTGCCGGTTACGATGAGCTAGTGTTATGTCTCTATAATCATTAAGATTGCGAAACCATCGCTGCAACAGATTGACCCAGAAACTTGAAGTCGGGCTAAACAAAAAGGGCGCTCTGTAAACATAGAACACTTCTACTGACCTGCAACAAAGATATCGCGCCCATCTCTTGACTTTCCCCGGCTTTTATGCTATAAATGTCGCAACATTATTTACTGGCTTTATGAACACTGTAATCAAAAACAGTAGAATAATTCAGTCCGGCAGTCCGGCAGTCCGGCAGTCCGGCAGTCCGGCAGTCCGGCAGTCCGGCAGTCCGGCAGTCCGGCAGTCCGGCAGTCCGGCAGTCCGGCAGTCCGGCAGTCCGGCCCCTCAAATTGTCTAAGTAGCCGCACACTGCTGCGGCAACATTTCCGCTCGCTCCTCCCTTTTCTTCTTTATTCCGCAATGCAATGCGCTGTGCGTGTGCGGTTCATGCGCGCGGGCATTGCCGGCTGTGCCTTCGCTGTAGCTGTCACACTTGTGCCGCAACTTCTTTACGCAGTGCCGATTCAGGATGGCGCGTTGATCGTTTCCTCCTGTGTGACGCAGCCCGCAATTTCCAATGCACTAGTGGAATCCGAAACCTGCGCGCGGGCACAGCGCCTGCGCGCGGCAGCCGATGTTCTGGCGGCATTGCTCACCAATTCAGACAGCGCTGTTCAAACCAGCTTGCGCGAAGTCAGCACCGCGGACGGACCGCTTGATCTGCTGATCGAGGCTGTCCGGCTCGATTATCTCAGCCGGGCCGGGGCGCGCCGCGGCGCGGATGTTGCCGCGGCATGTTATCAGGCGCTCTCCAACAACGCCGCGCGCGCACAGGGCAAATCTTGGTATGCCTACAAGATGCTTCATCATCGCTTGATTGACTATTATCACACCGTGGACGACCGGCCGGCATTGTACGCCGCGCACGAGGCGTTGATCAACTACGATCCCCAAGACAGCGCGCGTGTGCTCCTCTATGTGCACACCATGCTGGCGCGCAAGGCCGATCCAACATTGATTACAATCGCCTGGACCCGCTACGCGCGACTGGTGCCGGATTCACCCGACAAAGTGTCGTGCGCCGCGAGCGTTATGGCCTTGTCGGGCACGCACTCACTCAGCAATTTCATCCGTTTGTCGACGGAGTTCACGCCGCGCTCGTGCGAGGAATTGCAGCGCTGGATCGAGGTTGGGCGCGGCAGTTTGCGCGCCAACGATCCGGCTGGCGCGCGCGTCTACGCGGACGCGCTGGCGACGGCGGCGCTGCGCCTGCCCGCCGATGACCGCGCGATTGAAATGGTGGCGCTCTTGCTGGCGGAGCGCCAGAAAGTCGAAATGATTCTTGCCACGCTGACCAACAATGTTGCGCGGAGCGACCCGTGAGTCGCATTGCGCTTATTGCCGGCATCATGCTGGCTGGCGCGGCGGCGTATGGCGCCATGCTGCCCGCCCCGCCTTGGGCAGCACAACAGCGCGGGCCGACCTGCTCCTATGAGATTACTGTGTACCTTGCCGACACACTGCCCTATCTCGACCCTGAATTGCGCGAGCGCGTCGCGGACACGCTCGAACACGGGGCATCGCCCGCCTATGCACTGGCTTTGGTGCAAGCAGCGCGCTGGCAGGCCCGCATTGCCGCCGACACCGCGCCGTGGGATTTGAGCGCTGACGACACCTGCGCCGCAGATGCACAGTTACGCCATAATCTCGCCGCTTTGGGCAGCCAGCTTGACGTCTTGACCGCATCCAGCGTCACCAGCCAGCCGCCGCTGTCCGTCCGCGCCACGCTGTCCGCACTGCGCTTGCTCGAAGAACTAAAGCAGCGCGTCGCGAACACCAACGATCCATTGGGCGATCTGGACGAGTATGCCCCACTCTTCCGGCTACGCGGCGCGCCGATGACGATCTTCTGGTGGGCGCAACGCATGTTCTGGTACGAGAACAAGGTGCGCACCGAACCCTTGTTCAACTTTTTGCTCGATGCACGCAATCCCGATGACTTCACTATTGGGGCCGCACACTTCTTCACCGGCATGCTGTGCGAGCAACTGCACAATGATCCTGCGCGCGCCTTCTCCTACTATCTGGGCTGCGTCAGCCACAAGACGTGTCTGGTGTTCATCGGAGAGGCCTATTGCAACGCCGCCCGCATTGTGAGCGAGATGGGCCAACGTGAAAACGCGCTGGCGCTGCTGGCCGTGGACGTGCCCAGCATCGATATGGTGTCCCTGCGCGCGCGCAAGCACCTTATGGCGGCGAATATTCTGTTGGACGCCCTCCAATATAGCAACGGGGTCAAGCATCTGCAGGCCGCGCTTGCCGCCGATAGCAATGTCACACAGGCCGTCAATACGCTCGTGCGTTCTTTTTACATCAACGCGGCATTGTGGCAGTGCATGCTGACCAACACCTGGACGGAGGCCGAGCGCGACGCCGCCATCCTGACCGGCTTGACCAATGCCTGCGCCACGCCCGACGATCAGGCATTCCTGCGCGCGCTGTCGCTGGACTGGCCGCCGCTGGACGCATTGCCGCAAGCAATTGTCACCAATCGCACGCTGAATAACGTTGTCTTCCCCGTGCCCATCAAACAGTTCGAGCTGCGGCGCAGCGACAACGCCACCAATCCAGTTCCATCGCGCGCGCAGAGCGGCGCGGCTAATCCGGGCGCAAACGCGGGCGCACAACGCACAATATGTTCATTCGCAACATTTCGTTTTCTAATTCACGGTCAGGGAGCACGTCAATGCGAACACATCGCGGGCTAACAAGAACATCACTGCTGATCTGCTATCTCTCACTGTGCATGGCCTGCGGCCCGCACTCCACCGCCGAGGCGTGCGTCAGCATGGCGCACGGCGCATTGCGTGTGCTGGCCAGCGCGGTCAGCGGCATCTGCCCGGCCGCCTACGCCAACGTCAGTTTTAGCGTGGGCATCAACGGCGCGTCAAGCATCATGGAACGGCAGACGGAATACTACACCGCGAATCCCAGCGAGCATCCACAAGATTGCACCTATGAGTGGCATAAGGTAAGTGGCAGCGCCATACTCTACGATGAACACAGCCAGACCGTAAGAGTCTCAGCCCACCCCACCATGTGCAATCTTGTGCTGTCGTGCACAGTGACCTATGACAACAACGGAAACAAAGCCATTTATACGCCCACCAAAACCATTACGGTCACACCCGATCCTAGCCGGCGCGTGCGCCAAAGCAAGCCCGCCATCTGGATCAATTACGCCGACCCGCGCCCCAAGGGTGATGACGCCGACAATGGCGCCAAGCCGTCGTTTGAGCCAAACGTCGCCGTGAATAACGTATCCATCACGCCCGCTGTGTCTCAGTATGTGCTGCCGGTGCCCTTGCCCGGCGGCGCGTTTGACTTGTCGCTGAATCTCACCTTCTCGCCCGCGACGGTCTCTAGAACGCTCTCATCCAGCAGTGTTTCTTTCTCGCCCTCGCCTTTCGGCTATGGCTGGTCCGACAATCTCACCCCCTGCGCGGAGCGCTTCATCAACACTGACCCGATCGAGTCCGAACACACCTTCTCGTTCTCGGGCGGCACATTGCCCTCGGCCTCGTTTGTCATCTCGAACAATGTGGCGTTAGCCGAGCCACTGACGCGCGCCGACTATGCCAATGATCGCATCACCTTCTGGCCTTCCGGGCAGCAGGTTGATTTTAATAACGCCCCCCTTCTTCAAATAACCGAGGCTAATCCAAGTGATGACGCGCGCACCTGCTACTGGCCGCGCATCATTTACGACCGCAACACCAACAGCCTGCATTTCTCCTATCAAGCGGCACGCAACGTGCCCGCCGGCTACACAGTGAGTTCGCAGCCCGAGCTCACCCACGCCGGCCTGTGCATCCCCACCATCATCTCGAACAATCGCAACACCGTCGCTGTCAAATTCGAGGCGGACAACAACGGCTTTGTCACCCAAGCCCTGCACTGCGTGGACGGCGTTGCCGTGCGCACCGCACTGTTCTTCTATACCAACATCGTGGTCTACGCCGGGCAATTCTCCGCCACGCTGCTCTCCAAAGTGATTTTGCCCGACGGTGGCGCGGTTCAGTATCACTATATCGGAATTCAACCCGAAGGTTCTCAGTACAACCTGCCCTGCATCAGTTCCATGATCTCGCCCGCCGGCACCACCAGCGTGGAGTATGTCAACTGGGTGTGGAACGGCAACGAGCGCGAAACGCAAAAATACGAGCCCACAAAAATCCTTGTTATTGTCAATGGCGGCGCAGCGACACAGACCTATGAACGCACCGGTTTCTCATATGACATGCACACGCGCACAGGCAGCGCCGTCATGCAAACCACGACCGACACTGGCACCATAAATCAAAAATACTACGCGCTCATCCTCAACATGCGCGCGCTGCAATGGTACGGCTGCGAAACCGATAACACGCTTGACACCTACAAACAGCATCACTATGCGCTCGACAGCCGCTTCCGCTACACATCCGTCGTACGCTACCCAACTGGCCTCGATGGTCCGAGTGATACCACCAGCTTCGCCTACGACGACCACGACAACCTGACCAGCGCCACCGACCCCTATAACAACAACACGTGCTATTTCTACGCGCCCAACAAGCTCGACCAGACCTGCGTCTCAGACCCGCGCGGCGTCATCAGCAGCAATATCTACGACGCTTGCGGCAATCTGCTCGTCACTATCGAAGATTGCGGCGACAACACATTCAACCGCACCAGCTCGAATCTGTACAACACCGCCGGCCAGGTCATCACATCCTTCGACCCGCTCGGCCGCATCAGCCGCAGCTTCTACTCCATCAATCGAACCGCCGGTCCGGTTTCCTCCTACGACAATGAAGAACCATCCGCCAGCGACTGCGGCTTCCTCGTCGCCACCCGTGATGCTGAAGACCGCGTCACCACCTACTCTTATGACGCCCTCGGCCGCCAGATCGTCGTCAACGCGCCCGGCAACAGCGATTCCGCCCGCTATGCCACCACAAATACGTACGACATCATGGATCGCACAACGGCGACCCGTTTTCCTGACGGCACGTATGTCTCAAACGTCTTCAACGCCGCCGGGTATCCCGTCCGCGTGCGCGACCGCGCCGGTCGCTGGACGGACAACACTTACGACGACGCCGGTCATCTCGTCCGCGTGGACTATCCTAACAACGACTGGGTCAAGAAAGAGTACACCGGCAACCTCGTCAGCAAGCTCATGGACGCCGCCGCTAACACGACCGAGTATTTCTATTGCCGCGAGCAATTGACCGGCGTGCGCTTCCCCGACGGCAGCACGCGCGCCGCCGGCTTTGACAACTTCAATCGCCAAATCTGGGCGGTTGACGAGCGCGGCGTCGCCGTCACCAACGCCTACGACAAACTCGACCGCGTAATCGCCTCGGCCTACGTGCCGTTCACAACCGAAAACGAAATGCCTGCGGATGTCACGTCTGTACCTGCCAGCCTAACACCTTCAACGTGTAACTGGTCCCTCATCTACGGCGGCTTCGACAACCAAGTCATCAGCTACGCCTATGACAAGGTTGGCAACCTGACCAATCTCGCCGACTGGGCCGGCACGCTCACCAACGCTTACGACCACCTCAACCGCAGCGTCTGTGCTTTCACTGAATGTGCCTCTCCGTCATCCCTCAAGTACAGCCTGTTGCATAACTTCGACTTAGCCGGGAATATCACCACGCAGACCTTCGACAAACCAAGTCCAGGCAGGCTAATGGTCTTTACAACCTACACCTATGATGAACTCAATCGGCTCAAAGTCGTGCACGGCATGCCGTTAGATCTCAATATCTCATGCCTCTACCACTACAATGCAAATGGCAAGCTTGACAATAAGCTCTATTACGAAAACGGCGCGTACAAAACAGCGCCGTCATACTCGTATGATGGTGAAAATAGACTGATCGCTGTCAACGGCGTACACTGCTCTGTCAGCTATAGCTACAACAACGCCCAGCAGATCGTCAGCATGCACGAAACCATCAGTGGCACGGAGCGGCAATTCGAGTATCAGTACGACAATCGCGACCAGTTGACCCGCGAGGTCGAATTGACCCATGTTGAGGACCCAGATGGCTGGCTTGAAGGCCCGCCGAACACCTACACGTATGACCATGCCCAAAACCGCGTTGCGGCTGTTCGAGGCGGAACAGTCAACGAGACGTATGGCTACTCGATTGCCAACAAGATGACCAACATATGGCGAGGCTCGCAGTCGGCCTCATCGCGCTACTGGTATGATCTTGCCGGCAACTTGGCCACCAGCATTGTCAAAAACGTCACGAATTGCTATTATTACAACGTGCAAAACAAACTGGTCAAGATTGTCGGGACGAACTTCGTGAACGAGTTCAAGTACAACTCGCGCAACGAACGGATCGCGTTGGGCACAAGCGTGAACGGCAGTTCTATGTCGTGGCGGTACGACGCATGCCAAGGCCCGGTGACTTTGGCGGAGTTTGACAGTAACAGTAGTATGACGCGGTGGTATGTGCGCGGCTTGGGCGTAGCCCAAGGCATAGGTGACGTTATTGCCGAAGTCGATATGACTGGCCAGACTCCGAAGCCGCATTACTACTTGAGCAATCATCGCGGCGACACGCTGGTGGTGTTGAATCCCGATGGTGCAGCGAATAGCACATTCCGCTACGACGCGTTCGGTAACTGCTACGAGAAAACCGGTCCATTCACTCCGCGTTACACGTTCTCGACCAAGGAATACCTGTCGGACACGCATTTGTACCTGTACGCCTATCGCGTCTACGATCCCGTGGCCGGCCGCTGGACCCAGCGCGACCCGATTGACTACGAGGACTCTATCAACCTGTATTGCTTCTGTCGAAACAATCCGATTAATATGGTGGATCCCTTGGGTGATGCCACTTGGAATGTAGCAGCCACCTTCAAAGAGGCATATGACAAAGTGGTAGGAACAGAGAGAGGAAAACAGCTTCATGATGCATTGAACAAGAAATATGAAAGCATAATAATAATGAGTTCGGATGAAAAGAACAAAGCTGGCGTAACGGAAAGCGCAGATGGGAAGTCACTGACAATAGTTATTGATCCAAAGATGCCCAAGCACCAACTATACAAACTAGAAACACCTAGGGATCCCAAGTCGGAAAAAGACGAAAGTCTGTATGCTCCGCTAAATGCAGAGCGTTTGATTGCCCATGAACTTGGTCACTTTTCTAATCCGACGAAAAATGAGTATGAGAATATAAACGAGAATGAAAACAAAGTCATGAGTCAGATGGAAGGCACTCACAAAAACGACCGCGACCCAATGTCACATGGATCGAAAATTCCGGAGCGCAATTAAGCTCGCTGACAACTTATTTGTATTTAGAACTTAACCAAGGTTGTTTATGAAGAACAGACTCATCATATATTTATTATACGCCGGTTCATTTGGAATAGGATGGTGCGATATGAACTCGGTGAACGAAACCCAGAGTGCGCTTACCAGCAATGCTCTATCCAGAATACTCACATGCTCTGCAATGGTATATTCATCAGCAACAGATCGAGTAATGGGAATGCATCAGTTAGAGAAAGCTAATCCATATAATGATGCAGCTGAAATGTTTAGTATAGGTGACTATCGCTTGCTTGGAATATTGTGCTATGGCTTGGAATTACCCGGGGTCAGTACAGAAGATTTGGAATTTACTAATAAGGGTCACATCAATGTCGCAGATTACCACACAAAAGGATACGAAGAAGAGCGCTTGCTTACAATAATAAAATTATATGCTTATGATTACAACCGCACTATGATTGAATATTTGCGTGGCCAGCAAGCCCTGAGACAGGCGGGCACACTGGCGGGCTACAACAAACTCACAAATGAGTTTTCTATTGTCAGTACTGATCTTGGAAGCTATAATTTGCTGCCATATTCTCTGGTGCTCACACTTAGGTCTATGCTAGGGAAGCAGCAAACACAGGTCCTATGGTACAATCCCTGCGTGGGCAAAACGCCGCATTTCACGTGGAATCACTTTTTCCCTGCCTACGCGACATTAAGCAAGGCAATACAAGACAGTAAGCTGGTGCTACACTGGATGAACTCGTCAACGAGTAATATAGTGAAAACTCGCATTTATGCAACCAACGATTATATAGATTATATGGTAAGATCGTACATAACCAACGACTGGGCTGCATTGGAATTAGGCAGCAGGCCAAGATACGAGATTGACTTGAAGCAGAATGGTGAAAGTAAGGCAAAAGCATTTCTTGGTGAAGACGTGAACTATATTATGTTGTTAGACAGGGATTCTGCCAATGAATTGTGCGCTGGTTATGATATATCTTTGCTTAATATACGCACAAATGCAAAAACGGAATCTGTGGCGATTAGTGTTGATGTGAAATAGGGGACGGATTGTGTCCGGCCTTTAGAATTGACATACAATGACATAAATAACAAAAAAACGGTCACAGGGTATAGCTATTGCAAGACCATTGCCAACAAGATGACCAACATCTGGCGCGGGTCGCAATCGGCCTCGTCACGCTACTGGTATGATCTCGCCGGCAACTTGGTCACGAGCATTGTCAAAAACGTCACGAATTGCTATTATTACAACGTGCAAAACAAACTGGTCAAGATTGTCGGGACGAATTTCGTCAACGAGTTCCGCTACAACTCGCGCAACGAACGGATCGCGGTCGGCATAGGCCCAAGCACCAATTCATTGGTTTGGCGTTATGATGCGTGCCAAGGCCCCGTCACGCTGGCGGAGTTCAACAGCAACAGTGAGATGACGCGCTGGTACGTGCGCGGGCTGGGTGTCGCTGAAGGTATTGGTGACGTTATTGCGGAAGTGGAAGTGCTGGATTCGCCAGCCAAACCTCACTACTACCTGAGCAATCATCGCGGTGACACCCTGGTTGTGCTCAATCCTGACGGCGCGGCCAACAGCACCTTCCGCTACGACGCCTTCGGCAACTGCTATGCAGCGACTGGTCCGTTCACTCCGCGCTACACGTTCTCGACCAAGGAATACCTGCTGGACGCAAAATTGTACCTGTACGCCTATCGCGTCTACGATCCGATCGCTGGAAGATGGACCCAGCGCGACCCGATTGACTACCAAGACTCGCCAAACCTCTACCAGTTCTGCGGGAATAATGCGCTTAATTTCATAGATGCTCTTGGCTTGTTTAGATTTGGCACACGACCGCTAAATGGCAGCCATGGCATTAACTGGACATCTCCTACTACTACTACCGCGCTTCTTGGTCCTGTAGCGAGTATTGTAGTTAGTGCTCTTGCTGACCCGTTGAATGCTGAAACAGTCCATGAGCACGGCTTTTTTGAAGATGGAACTGGTGATAATGTTGGCTTTTTTAAAGATGGAAGAAGGCATGATGAAAATCAAGCAAACTTCTCAATGGATCATCAACAATATGATGACGATACAATGCGAAAAGCTCTTGAAAATGTCAAAGATGGCGAGTACTCTCTTTTGGGCGGCCATGGCAAAACAAAGAATAATTGTCAAGATTGGTGTGCAAGATTGCGCAATGAATATAAGAAAATAAAAGATGCGGAGAAGAAAGCACAAAAAGCAGCAGAAAAAGAAAAGAAAGAGAAAAATAATAAATAGGAGAGTAATTATGAAATTCTTTGTTATAATATTCGCAAGTGTGTTCCTGCTTGTCATAGTACCATTGGGCGTACATTGGATAGTACAAGGTTACTTGCCGGTTCCATTACTCTTGCGTAATATGCATCTGTTAGCAAAGGGAAGTGATGACATATACAATCCTGTCGTCATAGACAATTTCAAGTTTTATGAAGAAGGTTATACAAAATATTTTCCATGGAAACCCAAATATTTAGCCACGTATTGTCTTGAATTTACTCTTGACGATAGTAAAATCGCTTCTCGACGCGAAACATTTAACGGGGAATTAAAGCTTGACCTTTATTGTAAAAACAAATTATTGTTCACAAAAATGATCGGTACAGTAAGAGGATATGGGGAACCGAGTAAAACGTACAATTATTATAAAGTATATCTAACGGATTTTGATATTCCGTTTGATAGAAAATCTCTAAACAATCTTGGCATTCGAGTAACTGTTATCAAGCCGGACAAATATTTAGAGCAGTTCACAAATTCAATAAAACTATGCGTTGGAGTAAGTGCGCGACTGTAAACAATGTCGCTCTATAAATCCTCCACAAAGGCAGAAGGAGCACTGGCCTCAGGGCAAGGGTTAGATTGGTGTCAGGCGTGAATGGAGCAAGGGCGGCAGCGGGGTCAGGCATGGAGGGGCGGCAGCGGGGTCAGGCATGGAGTTTGCAGTTTTCCTCATCGGGTTCTGCCGGCAACACGACCAAGTATTTCTGCTGTCACGAGCAACTGACCGGCGTGCGCTTCCCCGACGGCAGCACCCGCGCCGCCGGTTTCGAAAACTTCAATCGCCAAATCTGGGCGGTTGACGAGCGTGGCGTCGCCGTCACCAATGCCTATGACAAGCTCGACCGCGTGATTGCCTCCGCGTACGTGCCCTTCACCAGCGAAGACGCCATGCCTGCCGACGTCACTTGTGTGCCTAACACCTTAACACCTTCAACCTGTAACATGGCTTCCATCTACGGCGGTTTTGACAATCAGGTCATCGCCTATGCCTACGACAAAGTCGGCAACCTGACCAATCTCGCCGACTGGGCCGGCACGCTCACCAACGCCTACGACCGGCTCAATCGCAATATTGCCGGATTCACCCAACTCGCCTCGCCGTCATCCCTCAAGTACAGCCTGTTGCATAACTTCGACCTGGCTGGGAATATCACCACGCAGACCTTCGACAAACCAAGTCCAGGCACTGTACTGGTCTTTACAACCTACACCTACGACGGGCTGAATCGCCTCTCAAATTTGCGGGCGGCACCGGCTGGACTTGATCTGTCCTGTTACTACATCTACAACGAGAACGGCAAAGTCGCCTGGAAGACATATTACCAAAGCGGCAGCCAGATACTCTTACACCTCCACTCATATGACACTGAGAATCGTCTAACGAGCATCAGCGGTGGCGGTCATCGCACCGTCACCTACCAATACAACAACGCCAAGCAGATCAGCGGCATGCACGAAACCATCAGCGGCATCGAGCGCCGTTTTGTTTACGAATACGACAGCCGCGATCAATTGACTGAGGAAACCGAATGGCTCAACTCAGGTGAATGGGAAGAGGGACCACCAAATACTTACACCTATGACAATACACAGAATCGTATCAGCGCGGTCACGACCGGCCAAGGCATCCATGAATCTTATGGCTACTCGATTGCCAACAAGATGACCAACATCTGGCGCGGCTCGCAATCGGCCTCGTCGCGCTACTGGTATGATCTGGCCGGCAACTTGGTCACGAGTATTGTCAAAAACGTGACAAGTTGCTATTATTATAACGTGCAAAACAAACTGGTCAAGATCGAGGGGGAGTGGGGTCAGGCGTGCATTTACCACATAGGGAGCGGAGTGCGTCAGGCGTGCACACTGGACAATTATAACTCACCCACAAAAGCTCAGTTGCCTTCACCATCGCCAACAAGATCACCAACATCTGGCGTGGCTCACAATCGGCCTCGTCGCGTTACTGGTATGATCTGGCCGGCAACTTGGCGACCAGCATTGTCAAAAACGTCACGAATTGCTATTATTACAATGTGCAAAACAAACTGGTCAAGATCGTCGGCACGAATTTCGTCAACGAGTTCCGCTACAACTCGCGCAACGAGCGCATTGCGGTGGGCATAGGCCCAAGCACCAATTCATTGGTTTGGCGTTATGATGCGTGCCAAGGCCCAGTGACGCTGGCCGAGTTCAATGATGACTGCGACATGACGCGCTGGTATGTGCGCGGGCTGGGCATCGCCGAGGGGATTGGCGATGTCATTGCTGAAGTAGAAGTGCTGGACTCGCCCAAGCCGCACTATTACTTGAGCAATCATCGCGGCGACACCCTAGTTGTGTTGAATCCCGACGGCGCGGCCAACAGCACCTTCCGCTACGACGCCTTCGGCAACTGCTACGAAAAGACTGGTCCATTCATCCCGCGCTACACATTCTCGACCAAGGAATACCTGTCTGACGCGAAGCTGTATTCGTTCATGTACCGGTTTTACGACCCGGTGGCAGGCCGCTGGACGCAAAGAGACCCGATTGACTACCAAGACTCGTCGAACCTCTATCAGTTCTGCGGGAATAATCCGGTGAACAGTACTGATGCTGACGGTAGAGAGTTGGTGACAGCCGCACTTTCTGTGTTGGGCTCAGGTGCCATACTATCAATGTCATTGTGGTCTACATTTGGCAAACCAATGCTAGCTCAAACAGCGGCTAGCGTTTGGCGATGCGCCTGACAGAAAGAAACAACATTTTAATGATGGCGATACAAAGAAAGGAAAGGTTTTATGAGTAAACTATTGTATCTTGGCGGAAAGCCGATAACAGATAGTCTTCTGGGCAGAAGTCGGCTATCTTCGCGGCCGGATTTGGAGCGCAAGTATCTGCTCCAAGCGTACGACAGCGGTGTCTGGGACGATTGGCCCGGTGCCAAGTCGGCGGCAGCACGATTTGAGCAGGAGTGGCGACTTTTTAGCAAGTCCAAGTTTTGCGCTCTGCTGACCAATGGCACGCACACCCTGCAAGTGGCGCTGGAGACCTTGGACATCGGCGCTGGGGATGAGGTCATTGTACCCGGACTTACGTGGCAAGCTACGGCGGGCGCAGTATGCGATGTAAATGCAGTGCCGATACTGGTTGACGTGGATGGAACGACCCTGTGCATTGATGTGAAGAAAATTGAAGAAGCCATCACGTCGAAAACCAGAGCCATTATCCCGGTGCATCTATATCATCGCATGGCAGATATGGACACGATCAAACGAATCGCCCAAAAACACGGGCTTTATATCATAGAGGACTGCGCACATACTCATGGTTCCCAATGGGATGAAGCTGGCGCAGGGACATTGGGTGATTTTGGCTCCTTTAGCTTTCAGAGATCAAAGCTGATGACCGGTGGAGAAGGCGGCGCCCTCTTGATGCAGGATGAAGATTTTTACTGGAAAGTCGTCAGTCAGCGAAGCTGCGGCCGTGAGTACAAGAAAGGGATCAAAGTCCACAGCGGAAACTACCGCATTACCAGCTTTCAGGCAGCCGTTCTGAGAGGACAGCTGGCGGCCCTGCGCAAGAATGCACCCATCATTGATCGCAACGGCCTGGCGCTTGATGCGGCTATTGCTAATGCCCCGGGAGTACGTGCGTTGCGGCGAAGCAAACATATTACTCGACAGTGCGGCTATGCCTTCGTGTTCCTTTTTGACAGCGAGGCGTTCGATGGACTCGACTGCGCAACCTTCCGTAAAGCACTTTCGGCAGAGTTGGGGATTTCGTTTTCCAGTACATATACGCCACTGTCGCACAGCGAAGTTTACTATCCCCACACCAAGAAGCGGCATAGACTGAATCAGGAGTATCTCAAGGCGATCATGCCGTCTCGCTGGGATCTTCCTATTGCCGATGATATCTGGAAGAACAAGGCTGTGATGGCTTCCTGGAACATTTACGGTTGCCCGCCCAAACGGGCGAAGCTCTTGACCGATGCTATTGTGAAAATCTATGAGAACCGGCATGACCTTCTAGCCGCTGGCAGCGAAGGAAAAGCACCATGAATACGCAGAGTCTCTGGGGCCCTTATCGCGGGGCAGTGTCGCTGACCTTCGACGATGGAGACCGTAGCCAGCTCGAGAAAGCGATACCAGCGCTGAATACTCGAAAGGTAAGGGGGACCTTCTACCTCCATCCCGGCGGCAAGCAATGGAGGCAACGGCTGTCGCCTTGGCAAGAAGTAGCCGCCAGAGGGCATGAGATCGGCAACCATACGCTGTCGCACACCTGCTCAGACAATTTCTCCGGTGCATTGGGTGGCCTAGAGGAGAAGACAACGGAAGAGATTGAAGAGGATATCCTCGCCGCTCAGGAACGACTCGTTCAACTTGCGCCGCATCAGGAGCACTGGACGTTCGCTTACCCATGCTACTCCACCTTCGTGGGCAGGGGGAAATTGCGCATGAGCTATGTTCCGCTCATAGCCAAGCACTTTCTGGCTGGTCGAGCCCGCGGAGAATATGGATTTGCCAATCATCCCGGCGTTGTCGATTTGTCGTGTGTCTGGGGGCTAGCGACCGAACGAATGAGCGGCTTCGAGATGATCGGTCTTGTTGAGGAACTTACCTTCAAAGGACTGTGGGTGGTGCTTGCATTCCATGAGATTGACGGCCGGCGTCTCACTGTGGGAAGTCACGATTTTTGTATGCTGCTTGATTACCTTGAGCGGGAGAAGGACCGCATTTGGACGGCCCCGATTGTCGAAGTCGCCAAGAAGATCGTCACATTCCGGTCTGCACAACCATGCGCTTCAGCGGACGCGGATAAGCCGCGCCGCTGAGCTTCACGTTAGCCAAGAGGAGACAGAAATGGATCGCTCGCGCGCAGGTTAAAGTCGACCGAGTCGCTTGTCCATGGCTCATCAAGAAGTTCGGGCCAGAACGGGGTCAGGCATGGAGTTCACGGTTTTCACAATCGGCTTCCGCCGACAGCATCACGGAGTTTTTCCACTGCCACGAGCAATTGAGCGCTGTGCGCTTCCCCGATGGCAGGATGTCCAACGAAAAAACAATCTGTCACGGAAACGCTGCGCCAGCTTAGCCAAACAGCAGCACGGCGCCAACACCAAAAATGGCGAGATCAACGATGGCATGACTCAGGTAGCCGGGCCAGATCGAGCGATATCTGACATACAACAGCGACCAAGTCATGCCGCCGAAAAAGACGCCGAGCGAACACAAGATCAGCAGCGGCAGGCGCAGGTAGACCGACATGGCCACGACATGGTGCGCGGTGAAACAGGTGGCGGCGAGCAGTGCGGCCAGCAACGGCGGCAGGAACGACTCGGCCTGGCGCACGCAGAACCAGCGCCAGACATATTCTTCAAGCACGGAATTTACCAAAATCCAATAGAGCGCCGCGCCACAGTAGAGCCACGGCGAAGCCAAGCCAATCGCCGTCAGTTTCTGCAGCAGAATCGGGCGGTCAACCAGGGTGGCGCCCCACCGCAGATAAGCGGCGATAATCACCAGCGCGATCAGGCCGCCCGTCAGGGCCGCCATGGCGAAACCGCCGCGGCGCGGCGGCGAGAAACTGAGCGGCTGGTGGTTCACCAGCAGGTGCCAGACCAGCGGCAGGCCGAACAGCCATAGTTTGCTGACGCTAAAGATGGTGGTGCCGAGCGCGGTCCCCGGCCACCAGATCATGGCAGCCGCCGCGCCCAAGCTGGGCGCGGGCACCAGCAGCAGCAACGCCAGCGCGGCTTTTGGTTTTGCACGCATAGGCAGATTATAGCACACCCGGCGAAAAACGCTGGTCAGCAATCCCCCGCCAATCCCACCGGCGGCGGACCCGCGGGAGGTGTCTGCACGGAGCCGCGAAACGGCGTTCCGCGGGTGATGCTTCCTCGAATGCGCCGCACACCGCGCGGCGCAGGGAACGCGGGTCACCCGACCCGCTGAAGGCAGCGCCATCATGGCACACACTGGCCAGCGAAAGCGGCGGGAAGCCACTTCGACGACAGCGGCAGCGGGTGCCGCGCAGCCTGCCGGAACGCGAAAATCGCACTCGACTTGCATTTTCAGAACGATTGTGCTATACTATAGTGCGGTTTGGGAAAGTCGGCTTAACAATTATCATATTGCATTGCGACACATGCTTTCTTGTTGTACCATGTGGCTGCGGGATTCCGTCATGGGGCGGGGCCGCGCGTGATGCACGTGATAATTGCGGAACAACGCTATGAATTCACTGTTTGACCTGCGCAACGTGTTGTTGATCGCCCTGCTCCTGAGCGTGCCGATGCTGGCCGAGGATGCGGCGGATGATGACGAGGTTGCCTTGACCAAGGACGCCGGTCTGCTCGGCCAGGAAGCCAAGTTCCGGGCTGACTCGTTCAGCTTGCTGAAGAACGGCTCCTATGAATTCACGGGCAATGTCGAAGTGATCTACGGCGACATCATTCTGCATGCCGAAGAGGCGACCTACGATCCCAAGTTGAAAATTGTCGAATCGCCGCAATGGACGCATCTCAAATACAAGAACATTGACATCATTGGCGAGGGCGTGGTCTACAACATGGAAACGCAGGCCGGCCAGTTTGAAAACGCCCATTTGATTTTTGATGCCGGTCCGTTCAAGTATCAAGGGCGCTGGTATGAGCGCAAGTGGTATGTCTACGGCAAGAAAGTGATCAAGGATCCGGGGGTCAACGCCTTTCACGTCGAGGACGGGCGCGCGACCACCTGCCCGCCGGAATATCAGCGGCCGTTGTATTACATTCAGGGCAAGCGCATTTCAGTGTTGCCGGGCAACAAGAATGATCCGACCAGCGTGGCGCGGATTGTCGCGCAGAATTGCTTTCTGAAATTCGAGGAAGTGCCGATCATGTGGCTGCCGCAGATCAGCTATGAGCTGCGCGACCGGGACGACCAGTCGCCGATCCAAGTGATCGCGGGCTATACTTCGCAACAAGGCGGATTTTTTGATGCCTATCTGGATGTCTTTCGCAATCAGTTTCTCAAGGTCACGCCGCATCTGGGTTATTACTCGAAACACGGCATCGCTTTTGGCGTGGATGGCGCGTACAATTATCAATACACCAACGTGACCACCATTGCCGGCGCGTGGAAAACCTTTTTTCTTGAGGACAAGAGCCGCCAATTTGTGGTCGGCGAGCAGAAAACCAGTGACAAGGTCAACAAGAAAGGCGAGTCCGGCGTCAGCATGTTCCGTTATCGCTTCCTGTGGGAGCATGGCCAGACGTTTGGTCCGGGCGCCGGCTGGCTGAACGAGAGCACCTTGATGGGTGAAATGGACCTGCTCAGCGACATTGACCTGGTCCAGGATTTCTACTACGACGACTACAAGACGCATGGCCCGCGCGACACCTACATTGACTTCACCAAGCCGCTTAATGAAGACAATGAAGTGTCCGTCTACATGGTCAAGCAGATCAATGATTTTTACACGACCTACGAGCGCCTGCCGGAGCTGCGCCACATTTTCCGCAAGCGCCGGATCATGGAGATTCCATCCCTGGGTGTGCCGGTCTTCTATGAGAGCCGGACGCGCGCCGGCTGGTACAATTACCTGGAGAGCGACAATGTCGAGGGCAATACCAGCTATTCGGTCTGGAAGGCCTGGACGGACCAGAAGATTTCGGCACCAAAGCGCTTTTTCGGGTTCTTCAATTTCGAACCGTTCCTAGGCGTCGCCAGCGAGTTTGGCGGGGTCACATCCTATGAGCGCGGGCGCGTTGACGGCACCTTCACGAAGGGCCGGATTATGACCTACACCGAGCGGCAGCCGACGATCTTCTCGCTGTTTGACTACAATCGCTTTTCGCGCGTGCCGATCAATATGTTTTCGGATCAGGAGACCGGCGGCCTGTTCCACATGGTGCCGTATGCCGGCATTGACACCAGCTTCAAGATGGTGCGCACGTATGACATGGAGGGCACCTACGCCGGCCAGCTGATGCGCAAATATCTGAGCTCCGACAACGAGAAATTGCGGCACATCATCGAGCCCAAGGGCCGGCTGCTGAGCGGCGTGGGCTTTGGCACGGACAGCGGCGCGGTGCTGGGCTGGGATGAAGGCGTGCGCACCGCGTTCCAAGTGCAACGCAACGGCCACAACGCCGACCTGCTGGATATCACCTTCATGCACAGCATTCGGATGCGCGGCGGCGAATTGTTTGATGACCAGACCGTCGAACGGCGCTATCGCTACTATGCCGGCCGCGGCTATATTGAATACGACAAGGTCGACACCTATACGCCGCGCCAAGCCATGGGTTTCAACGCCAACGCGGAGCCGCTCGATTGGCTGCAAGTCGGGTCTGATTTTGTCTATGACATGGATGAAATCCGCGGCATTTCCCTGGTGAATGTGAACTCGCACGCCGACTTGAGCTGGGCGGTGCAGCGCGCCTTTGCCAGTCCGTACATGACGCGCTCGCTGCGCGGGCGCAAGGATGAGTTGAACGTGGATTTCGGGTATCGCTACGTGCATGACGACGCCAGCGAAATCTCGATCGGCGGCCGGATCTGGTTTGACGACTTCACGCCGCTGCTCTCACGCGAGTACCAGGACAAGATCTGGGCGCGCGAATGGACGCGCGGCTGGGGCGTGGGCGCTGGCGTGCGCTACGATACCTATTACCGCACGCTCGAGGAAGTCGAGTACACAGTCTACAAGAACTGGAAGAAGTGTCTTGACACGGCGATTACCTATCGGTATCGCGATGATAACGATTATGCCCTGATGGCGTCGTTCTGGCTGACGGCCTATCCGCAGATGAAAGTCGGCAACGCGAAGTAAGCGGCACGATGGGCAAGACCGCGCTGATCACCGGCATTGCCGGGCAGGACGGCTCGTATCTGAGCGAGCTGTTGCTGGAGCAAGGCTACCGGGTGGTCGGCATGGAACGGCTTTCGCCGGAAAGCTATTACGAGAACCTCGAGCATCTCAAGCCGCGGGTGACGCTGTACAGCGCCGATTTGACGGATCAACTGTCGCTGCTGAATTTGCTCGAACAAACGTTGCCGGACGAAGTCTACAATCTGGCATCGTATTCCTACATCCCGCTCTCGTGGGATGAGCCCGTCATGGTCGGCGATCTGAATGGCTTGGGTGTCGCGCGCCTCTTGCAGGCCATTCGGCGGGTCAAGCCCCAGGCGCGCTATTACCAGGCGTCATCCTCGGAGATGTTCGGCAAACCCGAGGACATGCCGCAAACTGAACGCACCCCGTTTCGGCCGATGACGCCGTATGGCACGGCGAAACTGTACGGCCATTGGATTGTCGGCAATTATCGCGCGCAGTTCAATGTGTACGCCTGCTCGGGCATTTTATACAACCATGAATCACCGCGGCGCGGGCGCGAATTTGTCACCCGCAAGATTGCGCATGCCGTGGCGCGCATTGCCTTGGGGTTGCAGGAAACCTTGACGCTGGGCGACCTGAACGCGCGGCGTGATTGGGGTTATGCCAAGGACTACGTGCGCGCCATGTGGCTGATGCTGCAACAGGAGCAGGCCGACGATTATGTGATTGCCAGCGGCGTCACGCACAGTGTCGGCGAGTGCGTCGAAGTGGCGTTCGCGCACGCGGGGCTGGATTGGCACGCGCATGTGGTGAGCGACCCGCACCTGGCGCGGCGCGCCGAACTGACCCGGCTGATGGGCGACGCGAGCAAAGCGCGCAAACAGCTTGGCTGGGCGCCCACGGTCAGTTTTGAAGAGTTGATCCGCTTGATGGTGGATGCCGAACTGGCGGCGTTGCGCAAAGCCGGGTAGGTGGTCAGTGCCGCCTACTGCGCCGCACCGGCGCGCGGCGCATGCCCCAGCCCTGCGGGCAGCCCAGCGCATACCACGCCAGCAAGCCGGCATAGACAACCGTCTTGCGCCGCAGTTTGCCCACCAAGCCCACCGTCAGCGCCACCAGCAGGCAATGCGCCGCGGTGTTGAGTACCAAGCGCGCCAGCGTGCCGCCATACAGCAGCGTGCTGGCGCCCTGCCCGTAGTGGATTTTGAAATACAACAAGCGTGAGCGGTGAAACTCGATCCGTGAACGCAATGGTTCTTTGTTGGCGGCGCGGCCCTGCAAATGGGTGACGCGCACGTGCGGGAAATGCAGTACCCGCAGGCCCGCGGCGCGAATGCGCCGGCACCAGTCGGTTTCCTCCATGAAGAAAAAGTAGCGTTCGTCAAGGCCGCCGGCGCGCTCGATCGTCGTGCGCGGCACCAGCATCACGGCGCCGACCACGCTTTCGACATCGAACGGCTCATCGGCGCGCGCGCCGACTTGGGTCATGCGCCGCCACAAGCTGCGGTTGATCAGTTCACTCGCCAACGTCGGCGCGCGGCCGTACGACGATTGGGCCGTGCCGTCTTCGCGCACCAAAGCGACCCCGGCCAGACCCAGCGTGGAATAGCGCCGGGCCGTGTCGAGCATGGCGCGCACGCTGTCCGGCGGCAGAATGATGTCGGAATTTAGCAGCAAGTAATACGGCGAAATGATGAAGGAAAACAGGCGGTTGAACGCGGCCGCAAATCCAAGATTGGTTGCGTTTTGCAGCCACTGCACGCCGGGAAATTGTTGCCGCAGTTGCGCGGCAGGATTGTCGCGCGAGGCATTGTCAATCACAACGACTTGGGCCGGCATGCCTGCCAGTGCGGCCGGCACGGCGGCCAGCGCTTGGCGCAGCTCGGCCGTGGTGTTGTAATTGAGAAAGGCGAGGGTAAGGTCTGGTTGCATAATTGGATGTCAGCGGAAGGGCACGATGGCCTTTTCGATTTCAGGAAAGAGGGCGTCAATCGCGCGTTGCACCGCGATGGTGCGTGACAGCGCCGGCACGAGTTGCGCGACGCCGGCGACTTTGGCCGCGACACTATCACCAGACCGGATGCACGCACAAGGATGTTGCAGATGGAGCATCAGCGTTCCCAGTATTTGCGGTCCAGGTTGCGATGCTGGGCGGCTTCGAGGACGTGCTGCTGCTGAATGTGCTCGCTGTCGGCGAGATCGGCGATCGTGCGCGCCACGCGCTGGATTTTGTCATAGGCCCTGGCCGAAAAGCCCAATTCATCCATGACCTGTTTCAGCATCTGTTGGGCATCGGCGGACAAGGCGCACCACTTTTTGACGGCGGCGCTGGTCATGTGCGCATTGCAGCGCGTGGTGGTGCCGTGGAACCGCGCGGTTTGGCGCGCACGCGCGGCTTGGACACGTTCGCGAATGACGGCCGAACTGTCGCCGCCGGCCCGTGCGCGCAGCGCCGTATAGGTCACGGACGGCATTTCGACATGAATGTCAATCCGGTCCAGCAGCGGCCCGCTCAGCTTGTTGCGATACTTGGCGATGTATTGTGCGGTGCAGGTGCAGGCTTTGGTGGGATGGCCAAAGAAGCCGCACGGGCAGGGGTTCATGGCGGCGACCAGCATGAAGCGGGCGGGGAAGGTCAGGGTGCCGGCGGCGCGCGCGATGGTGACAAAGCCGTCTTCGAGCGGCTGACGCAGGACTTCCAGCGCGCGCCGCGTAAACTCCGCGAATTCATCCAGAAACAGAATGCCGTTGTGGCTTAAGGAAACTTCACCCGGATCAATGCTGATGCCGCCACCAACCAAGCCGGCATCCGAGATGGTGTGATGCGGCGCGCGAAAGGGCCGGGTCGCGACCAGTGGCATGGCGGTATTCAACAAGCCGCGAATGGAATGAATGCGGGTGGTCTCGATCGCTTCCTCGAGCGTCATGTCCGGCATGATCGTGGCGATCCGCCGCGCCAGCATCGTTTTGCCGGAGCCGGGTGGCCCGATCAGAATCAGATTATGCCCGCCGGCCACGGCGATTTCGGCCGCGCGCTTGGCCTGCTCCTGGCCATATACATCGCTCATATCAAGGTCATAGTGCTGGGCTTGGTGGAAGAGCGCCGCGCAATCAATCTGGACCGGGTCGAACTGGGTCGGGGTTTCCAGGATGCGCACGGCCTCGCCCAAGCTGCCGGCGGCGTAGACTTCCAGTTGCGGCACGAGCGCGGCCTCGACCGCGTTCTCGCGCGGCACAATCAGCCGGCGCACGCCGACGGCGCGTGCCGCCAAGGCCGCCGCCAGCGCGCCGCGCACCGGCCGCACCGTGCCGTCCAAGGCCAGCTCGCCAAGCAAGGCAATCTGCCGGTCGTCCGGCGCTGCCAACTGGCGTGAGGCGATCAAAATACCGACGGCCATCGCCAAGTCCACGATCGGCCCTTGCTTTTTCACATCCGCCGGCGCCAGATTGACCAGCACGCGCTTGCGCGGAAATTCGAAGCCGGCATTGCGCAGGGACGATTCAAGGCGCTCTTTGCTTTCCTTGACGGCGGTGTCGGGCAAGCCCACAATAACCGTAAAGGCCTCCTGCCCGCTGCTGCGCAGATCAATTTCGACCTCAACCAACTGGGCGTCGACACCGACCGGCGTAAAGGAATACGTGCGCGCCAGCATCCTAGTTCCTTGTCTCCGCGCAGAACGTCATGAGCCGGGCGCCTCAGTCCGCCTTCACCAGCACGATCGTCATATCATCGTAAATCGGTGCCGCGCCAGTGAATTTCTTGACCCGATGCACCATGCACTGCAGGGCCTCCTGGGCGGCCATGCCACAGACGTTCTTCAGCAACTGGGCCACCCGTGTGCGCCCGAGCTCTTCCCCGGCCGGATTGCGCGCTTCAGTCAACCCGTCGGTGTACAGTGCCAGCATTTCGCCGGCCTGCAACTGGTAGCATTCATCGCGCAGCACGCGCGAGAACGTCTCGTTGTCAACCATGCCGACCACCATCCCGTTGCCCTGGCTCAGCACGCTGGGCTCGCGATGCGGCGCGCAGCACAGCACCGGTTCGTGGCCGGCGCGCGCAAAGACAAACGCGCCGGTGGTGGTATTGAGCACGCCATAATTGGCGGTGACAAACATTTCGGCGGGGATCAGCTTGATCAATTGGGCGTTCACGGCGCGCAAGACGGCGCTGGGCGACAACTGCTGGGCCGCCAGAACGGCCATCAGCGAGCGCGTCGTCGCCATCACCAGCCCGGCCGGAATGCCCTTGCCGGACACATCCGCCACCAACAGGCCGAGATGCTGATCGTCCACCTCGACAAAATCATAATAATCGCCGCCCAGCCGGTAGGCCGGCTGATAATGCACGGCAATCGAAAAATGCGGCGGCTGCGGGATATGCTGAGGCAGCAAGTGCGTGATGATCACTTCCGCCGTGCGCAATTGGCTTTCCACCTGCTGCTGTTCGTGTAATTGTTTGAACATGATGAAATGGCTGACGGTCACGCCGGCCATTTCCGAGAGCTGCTCCGCCAGATGCAAATCCTCGAGCGTAAACGCCGCCCGCTCCACCTTGTTGGCCAGCGCCAGCACGCCATAGACATTCTTCTCGGCCAGCAGCGGTACCACCAGCATGCTCCAGCAATCACACACTTTGTAGCGCAGCCGTTCGCGCACGTTGGTCTCATCAAAGAGCAGCGGGCGCTGTTGCGTGACGGCCTCGACAAACGGCGTCTCGCCCAAGGCAAAGTGATTGGCATGCAGAAACTCCTGCATTTTCTGCGGGCTCGCAATCAGCGAGGCCATCAAGGTTTGCGGCACGTTGATCAGCGAGGGGAAGACGCCGATGACGACTTCGCCATTCACGCTGCGGCTGTCCTTGTCATAGTGGAAGAACGCGGCGCTTTGGGCGCGCACACTGCGGGCGGTGTAGTCCGTAAACTGCTGAATGAATGAGTGCAAATCGAGATGGTCTTTGAGCGACTCGCTGGCTTTGTTCATCAAGCCGAGGACGCAATCGTTGGTGGCCTGAATCCGCTGGCGCGTCCGCCGCAAGACCTGCACTTTGCCCCGGTAGGCCGCCAGCAAGGCGAGGAACGCGAACACCAGCAGCACCAGCCCGGCATGCGCGATATCAATGTCGTTCCACTGGAAATGCTGAACCAGCTTAGCCAAGCTTTGCACGCAGGTAGTCCACCACGTTTCTGAATTCAAGGGCGTTGGCGTCATTGACGCGCGCCAACGTTTCATGGGCATCCAGCATCACTTGCGCGATCTCGACTTTGGCGTGCGCGCCCGGCGCCAGCGGCAGCAGTGCCGGCGCGGCCAGCCCGTCGCCGTTGGCAATTTCCAGAATGGCGCTCAGGCCCAGGGTCGCGAAAATGTCCAGCACATGTTGATGCACATTGAACAACGTGACGTGCCCAAGTCCGGTCCGGCGATAATCCATTGTCAAACTGGTGAGGGTGCCGACAAAGGTGCTGTCCACCGCCACGCAGTCATCCAAATCAATGAAGACCATGGCGTGCTTGACGGCCATCTGTGCGCGCACAAATGCGCGCAAGTCGGCCGCCTGCGTGAACGTCGCCGTTCCTTGCACTTTGACATACCCAGTCGTTGCCGTCTCGGCCACGTCAAGCGCATCGGCGCGAGATTGTCCTGCACCAGAACTCATTGTAGTAATGCATAGTATAGCACAGCCGCGCGTTTCTGTAAAGCGCCCACCGGGATGGGGCGGCATGGCTGATGGTTGCCAGGCCGCCCGGGCGTCTTAAAAAAGGCGGGGGTCGCAGTTGCAAAAAGAACTATGAAAAGCCATAATAGGTTAATGCACATGCGGTTCAACATGTCACGCCATATCCGCCTGCTTCTGTGCGTGCTGGTCCTGTGCGGCGCGCAACGCCTGCCGGCGGTGGTGACCTTGATCAAGGGCTCTGTTAGTGTGCCTTTCATGGGCTGGACCAATGCCTGGCGTCTGGGCAACGGTGAGGCTGAACTGTTTGTCGTGCCCGAGATCGGCGCGCGCGTGGTGGGCTATCGCTTGCTCAAGGGGACAAATGTCGTGGACGTACACCCGAATTATGCCGGCAGCGTGCGCGCATTCACCCCGCCCTATCAGACCGTCCCGTATGGCGGCGCCAAGCTGTGGGCCGCGCCGCAAGGCGGCGCCGGCTGGCCCGTCTCGGGCTGGCCGCCCAATGCCTATTGGGAAAATGGCCGCGCCTATTGTGCCTCCTTCGGCCCGCGCTGTCTGCAATTGTCAAGTCCGCATGTGTCCACTGCCGTGCTGCAGTTCACCCGAACCTTGCTGCTGGCGCCGACCGGCAGTGATGTGCTGGTGCAGCAGCGCCTGCGCAACATTTCGGCAACCAGCGTTACCAGTGCGATCTGGGCGATCAATCCGTTGCCGTTGCCCTGCCAGGTCATCGCGCCGACCGGCCGGTATTATTGGGGTTCAGCAACCAATGCGTTCGTGATAACCAACGGCGTGCTGTGGAAGGCCATCACCACCTTCGACGGCAAGAAACTGTTTATCGCCGCCGATCGGCCCTGGCTGGCCGGCTGGCAATCGAATCTGCTCTGGCTGATGTGGGGTGATGCCTTCGATGCGCGCACGGCGGCGACCAATGAAGCCTCGGTTGAAATTTGGTACGGCCAAACGGAAGCCCATGGCACGGCTGAACTGGAGTTGCAGGGTCCGGCGGTTGCACTCAAGCCCGGTGAACAAACAGACTACCGCATGTATTGGCGCTTGGTGCACCTGGCGCATCCCACCCTGGCCGCCGCGCTCGACGTCGTACACGCCGCCGGCCTGATTGAGTAAGGTATGCACCGGGTGCCGTTCTGCGCCCTACTTGCCTGGGTCCTGCCGATAGGGGCGCTCACCTGGACCAACCCCAATGGCGTCACGCCCCAGACACTTGCACTCTACCATTTTGACGAAGCGGCCGGCAGCGTTGCCAGTAATGCCGTCGACGCCACGCGCTTGATCTTGCTCGAAACCGCCGCCATGCGCGCCACGATAACCAATGGCTGGCTGGCCGGCGTCACCCGCGTGTTGGCGCTCACCAACGGCTACACCGCCACGTGTCCGCGTTTTGATCTTGCGCAGACATGGACCACCCACGATCTCACGCTTTCGTTCTGGCTGCGGCATCAGGCGCACGGCCCCAATCCCGCCGGTCTGCCGGCGCTCGATCCGACCAACACCGCCCGCTGTGGTCTGGACTGGCCGCACGCCGGCCTGCCCCTGCTGCAATCCTGGTGGCGGGCCGTCCCGCTTTCCGCCACGACACTGACGTGGAACGGCCTTGCGGACGGCGCATGGCATCACTTCGCGTATGCGTACCGCGCCAGCCAGCAGCAGGTCGCATGGTATTTTGACAATGTCCTGATTACCAACCTTGCCGGCACGATCGGCGAGACGAACACCATGTTCACGGCATTGACGCTGGGTACGCTGCCCGCCGCTGAACTGTGGAGTGCCGATGAGCTCGATGAATTGCTGCTTGAAAACGCTTGCCTGGCGGATTTCAGCAATGGCAATCTGCCGGAACCGGGCGCGCTGCTGCTCCTGCTGATGTTTGCAGCACTCGCGCAGCGACATTGACTTGGGTGCCCGGCGGCGGCGGTTGTTGCGTGCAAATCAAAAGGCCGGCGCGGGGCATGCACCCCGCGTCGGCCTTTCGATTTCGCAGCTGCTCGTGGTTATTATTCGGCGGCAGGCGGTGGCGGCGGTGCGTCGGCACCACCTTCACAGGCGCCCTTGTCGCAGGCACCCTTGTCGCATGACGGCGCGCCTTCCGGACGGCCACGCTTGCCACGCGGGCCTTTCGGCATCTCGTCCTTGGTGAGCACGCCATCGCCGTTCGCGTCGAGTTTGGTGAACACTTCGGCCGGGCCTTTGAACTCATCTTTGCTGATTTGGCCGTCGGCGTTCGCGTCCGCCTTCTTGAAGCGCATTTGCGGCGGCGGGCCGGCATGTTTCGGCGCTTCGTCCTTGCTGATCACGCCATCGCCGTTCTTGTCAAGCTTGGCGAACACCTCGGCTGGGCCGGGGAATTCATCCTTGGCAATTTGGCCGTCACCATTCTTGTCCATGCGGGCAAAAAAAGCACCGGGCTCCGGTTTGCCGCCGGCTTTGCATGCCTTGGCGCAGGGTTGGTCTGCGGCCATGCACAGCGCGGTCAAACCCACGATGGCAAGGCCAAGGCCGAGAGAAAGTTGAATCTTCATACGCTGCACTCCTTGTGGTTGGTCGTTATGCTACTAATGACGCCGGGGCCGGCGAATTATTGTGCAATGTATTTCGCAACGAAATACATGATGAACGCCAAATTCGTGCGCCGCGGACGAATCTACTCATCCTTGCGCAATCGGCGCGTTTTTGCTACACTTTCCTATTGTAATTGTTCACGCAGCGTTCACAATCTAAGGACCATTCATGGCGAAGACGTACAAGATTGCCGCCATCGGCGGCGACGGCACCGGGCCGGAAGTTCTACGCGAAGGCATCAAAGTATTGACGGCCGTGGCGCCCAAGTTCGGCGTCACGCTTGACTTCACCCATTTTGATTTCGGCGGCGAGCGCTATTTGCGCACCGGCGAAGCGCTGCCCGACAGCGCCGCGGCCGAAATGAAGAAATTCGACGCGATTTACCTGGGCGCGATCGGCCATCCGGACGTCAAGCCCGGCATCCTTGAAAAAGGCATTCTCCTGCGCTTGCGCTTTGAACTCGACCAGTATATCAATCTGCGCCCGGTCAAATTGTATCCCGGCGTCGAGTGTCCGCTGAAAGGCAAAGGGCCCAATGAGATTGATTATGTGGTCGTGCGCGAAAATTCAGGCGACCTGTACACCGGCACGGGCGGCGTGACGATGAAAGGCACGCCGCACGAAGTCGCCGTGCAATCGGCCGTCTATTCGCGCTTTCAGGTGGACCGTTGCCTGAAGTTCGCCTTCGACTACACCCGCAAACGCAACAAAAAAAAGACTCTGGCGCTGTGCGGCAAAACCAACGTGTTGACCTATCTCTACGATTTGTGGGAGCGCGCCTTCCACGAAATGGGCGCGCAGCACTACCCCGAGATCACCCGCGAGTATTACCATGTCGATGCCACCTGCATGTGGATGATCAAGAACCCGGAATGGTTCGATGTCATCGTGACCGGCAACATGTTCGGCGACATTATCACCGACTTGGGCGCGATCACGCAGGGCGGCATGGGCATCGCGGCCGGCGGCAACATCAATCCGGAGGGTGTCTCGATGTTTGAGTGCATCGGCGGCTCGGCCCCGAAGTACACCGGCAAGAATGTCATCAATCCGCTGGCGCAGATCGCCTCCGGCCAGATGATGATGGAAATTCTTGGTGAAACGGCCATGGCCAACAAGATCGAGCAGGCGATCATGTGGGTGGTGGCCGGCAAACTGAAAAGCTTGAGCGCTGGCAAAATGGGCTTTTCAACGACCGACGTCGGCGATCTCGTGGCGGCCAAGGCCGCCGAGTAATCACCCGGCATGCCGCATGGAGACGCCGCGTCACACAGTCATTCTTGGCGATGCGCGCGCGATGCCCGAAGTGGCGGATGCGGCGCTCCAGTTGGTGGTCACCTCGCCGCCGTATTGGCAGCTCAAAGATTACGGGACGCCCGGCCAAATCGGATTCCATGACTCGTACGAGGAATACATCAACAAGCTGGCGCAGGTCTGGCGCGAATGCCTGCGCGTGCTGCAGCCCGGCTGCCGCCTGTGCATCAATGTCGGCGACCAGTTTGCCCGCGCGGCCTATTACGGCCGCTACAAGATAATCCCGATCCACGCCGACATCATCCGCAGTTGCGAAACGCTGGGCTTTGATTTTATGGGCTCGATCATCTGGCAAAAAGTCACGACCTGCAACACCAGCGGTGGCGCGGTCATCATGGGCTCGTTTCCCCATCCGCGCAACGGCATTGTCAAACTTGATTATGAACACATCTTGCTGTTCAAAAAGCTCGGCAAGATCAGCCGCGCGCGCGCGGCGGTCAGCCAGGCCGCAAAGGCTGCAGCGCGCATGACGACCGCCGAATGGAATCAGTTTTTCTACGGCCACTGGAATTTCCCGGGCGAGAAACAATTCGCGCGGCTGGCGCCGTTTCCGCTCGAACTGCCACGCCGCCTGATCCGCATGTTCAGCTTTGCGGGCGAGACAGTGCTCGATCCGTTTCTGGGCAGCGGCACCACCAGTGTCGCCGCGCAAGAGTTGGGCCGCTCCTCGATCGGCTTTGAACTGGACGAGACGGCGCTCGCGGTCATGCGGCCGCGCATGGCGGCGGCGATCACCATTGTCCGTCGTGCGGCGCCCGCGCCGGTGCGCCGCGCGCCAAAAGTGTTTCGCGATCCGGTGCGCCTGACCCGCACGGTTGACCCGCGCGCGCGCCGCTACGGCTCGAAGATCAGCGCCCAGGACGTGCGCGCAAGAAAAACGAAACCATGACTGCAACCACCCTTGATATTGCCCATGTGCAGGCCGTCTGCGCCGGCGAGCCGCGCGTGCTGGTCTGCACCCTGTTCGGCTCAGCCCAGCGCGGCCAGCAGCGCGCGCACAGTGATGTGGATCTCGCGATTGTCACGCGCGCACCGCTGCCGGCCGCGGTGAAGTGCGCGTTGTATGATGCATTGAGCGCCGGCTGTGCGGCCGAGCTGGATGTCGCCTGGATTCATCACGACAGCGCGCCAACTGTGGCGCGTGAAGCAGTCGTCTTGGGCACCAAGGTGTATGAAGCGCACGCGGATGCTTTTGCGGACGCCGTCTCGTTGCATGGGCGCCGCTATATGGATTGCGAGATTTTCTTCCGGCGCCGCACGGCGCGTCTGCGCAATCAAATCATGGAGCTCAACGCCGATGTCACCCGAGGTGCATAAACGCAAATGTGAGCAGATGCTCACCTACCTGACGCGCTTGCGCCAGCATGAGGATATTGAATGCGCCAACTATAGCGACCACATCTACGAAATCGAACGGCTCTTGATTTTGCTGCTTGAAGTCGCCGCGGATATGACAGAACATGAATTGGCACGCCGGCAACAGCCGGTGCCGGAAACGTATAAAGGTGTCTTTCGCGCCGCCGTGACCGTTGGCGCCTTGCCCGAAGAACTCGGCACTGCGCTCGAACATGCGGCCGGCCAGCGCAATATTCTAGTGCATATGTATGAACAAATCGACGATGAGCTTGTGCGCGTGGCAATCCCTGTCGCCGTGCGCACGTATGCCGGCTTTCTCACCCATGCCACGGAATGGCTGAACCCCCTATGAAGACGTATCGTGTGGTTATTGCCGGCGCGACCGGCGCCGTTGGTGCTGAAATGATCTCCACGCTTGAGCAGCGCAATTTTCCGGTGGCGTCGTTGCGCCTGCTGGCCTCCGTGCGCTCGGTCGGCAAGAAATTGCAGTTCAAAGGCACGGAGATTATGGTCGAAGAACTGACCCACGCGGCGTTCAAGAACACCGACATCGTCCTGTCCAGCACCAGCGGCACGCTCAGCAAAGAGTTTACTCCCAGTGCGGTGAAGGCCGGCGCGATTGTGGTGGACAACACCTCGGCTTATCGCATGGACCCGCAGGTGCCGCTGGTGGTGCCGGAGGTGAATCCGCAGGATGTCGCCACGCACCAGGGCATCATTGCCAATCCCAATTGCTCGACCATCATCGCGCTCGTGCCGCTCTGGCCGCTGCACAAGGCCTTTGGCATCACGCGCTTCATCGCCTGCACGTATCAAGCCGTCAGCGGCGCGGGCGCGTGGGGCATTTACGAGCTCGAGCAACAAACCCGCGATGTGCTGGGCGGCAAGCCGGCGACCAAGCAGAAGTTTCCGCATCCGATCGCGTTCAATGTCTTCTCGCACAACTCGAAGATCGGCGCCAATGGCTACAACGAGGAAGAGACCAAGATGCTGAACGAGACGCGCAAGATTTTCCATGACGCGCACATCATGATCAGCGCGACCTGTGTCCGCGTGCCGGTGTTCCGCGCACACTCGGAAGCGCTGCATGTCGAATTCTCACAGGCCGTCACGCCCGCCCAGGTGCGCGCGACGCTGCGCCGCGCGCCCGGCGTGCAACTGGTCGAGAACGCGGCCGCTAATCACTTTCCGATGCCGCTCGAGGCGGCCGGCCAAGGCGACGTGCTGGTCGGCCGCATCCGTCAGGACACCGCCTTCACGCACGGCATCGCGCTGTTCGTCAGTGGCGATCAATTGTTGAAAGGCGCGGCGCTCAACGCCGTCCAAATCGCCGAACTGCTCATGGGGAGATAACTATGACCAATGATGTTTCCGTTATACTCCTGCGGCTGGAAGCCGTGGCCCGCAGTCGCGGCCCGGATGTGCTGGGCGGACTGGCGCTTTTTATCGCGTTCTGGATCGCCGGGCGCGTTACCGCCAGCGTCATCCGGCGCGCGGCCGCGCACACCGACGAGGACAAGCATGACGTCATTCTCCTGCTGGGGCGCACGGCCCGCACGACGATCGTGATTGTCGGCGCGATCATGGCGCTGAGCAACATGGGTATCAACGTCAACGCCCTGATCACCGGCTTGGGGCTGAGCGGCTTTGCCCTCGGCTTTGCCCTGCGCGATGCGCTGTCCAACGTGTTGGCCGGCGTGCTAATCATCATGTACCGGCCGTTCAAGCGCAATGATGTCGTGGCGGTGACCGGCATCCAAGGCCGCGTTGCGAGCATCGACTTGCGCTATACCATACTCGCGGCGGAGGGCAAGACCTATCTGATCCCCAATACGACTATTTTCAACAACACGATCACCGTCGTCCAGCGCGCCGGGTCATGATACCCACTCCGCATGGCTGAACTGAAAAACAACTTTTGCTGGTCGTTCTCGCAGGCCAAGGAGTTTGCCGAGTGCAAGCGGCGCTATTACCTGAACCGGCACGGCTCATGGAAGGGCTGGGATGCGATGGCGCCGGCCGATGCGCGCGCGGCCTATCGCCTGAAACAGATGCGCAACAAATGGGCGCTGATCGGCGAGGCGGTCGACAAGGCCATTCTGGATGTGCTCAGCCGCATGGTGGTCAACGCACCGATCTCCGAAGCCCAGGCGCTCGAGCGCGCCGCGCGCGAATTACGTGGCGCCTGGAAACAGCACCAAACCGGCAAATGGCGCGAGGATCCCAAGCACCATGTCTGCATTCGTGAGTTGTACTACAATGAAATCACGGCCGCGCCGGGCATTGATCGCGATATGTGGGTCGAGCGCGTCAAAGGCCGCACCGACACCTGCGTCAAGAATTTCTTCACGCATGTCTTGCCGCAGCTGCGCGGCTTGGCGGCCGCCCAAGTGCTGCCGGTCGCCCGCGCCCAGCAGGGCGATCCGGAACATTTCCATCTGGCGCGCGTCAAAGTCTATGCCATTCCGGATTATGCCTATCGCAAGGACAACTGCATTGTGATCCACGACTGGAAGACCGGCATGCGCCGCGATGAACACGAGCGCCAACTCGATATCTACGGCCTGTGGGCCCAGACCAAGCATGGCGTGTTGCCGTCCGCCATTCAGTTGTATGTCGAATATCTTGAGGCCGGCGAAACCCTGCCGTTGGGCTATGATGTCAGCAAGGCCGGCGCCATCTGCGACTTCATCATGGAGTCCGTCAATCAGATGCGCAAGTATCTGGTCGGCGGCGATATTGACAAAAACGAGCCGCTGCCGATCGAGGAGTTCCCCAAGACGGATGACCTGGCACGCTGCCGCAACTGCAATTATCGCGAAGCCTGCAACCGCAAATTCGTCGGTCTGGTCGAAGATGAGTGACCCCGCCGCACCCAGCCCTGCACCGCGCCGTCACCGGCGCAGTTTCCTCAGCCGCCATCCGCGGCTCAAAAGTATTGCCTACACGGGCTACGGCTTGTGCTTCGTGCCGCTGTTTCTGTTGTCGTTGCCGCTGGTGCTGGTGCCGAAACGCTGGCTGTATGCTTGCGGCCGCCGCGTGGCACTGTGGTTTGTCTATCCCGCCCTGCGCGCAAAAATCGTGCGCAATCTGACCTATGCCTATGACGGGCGCTTTTCCTCCTGGCGCATGGAGCACATCGCCCGCGCCGTCGCCATCAATGTCGTCTGGGCCGCGCTCGATTGCTATTATCTGTGGGTCTGGTGGTGGGGCTGGCGCTTGCCGCGCATTGTCGTGCGTACCGAGGGCTGGCAGTTCATTGACGACGGCTTTGCGGCCGGCCACGGCGTGATTATCGCCACCATGCATTATGGCTGCTTCGAGATCATGCCGGTCTGCTTTAGCCGGCGCGGGATGATCAACGGCGGCGTGATTGCGCGCAAATTCCCCTCGCCGTTTCTCAACTGGCTGAACCGGCGCGCGCGCCGGCTGCATATGATGAACACCTTTTACGATCAAATCAAGGACGTCATCCGCGCCCTGCGCACCAATAATCCGATCGGCATTCTGCCCGACCTGCACGCGCGCAAACGTCTGGCCATCGCCACCACGTTTTACGGCAAACCCACCTTGACCTTCGATATTCACGCGCGCCTCGCCCGCCAAATGCAATGCCCGATTGTCCCGGCCTTCTTGCAGCGCCATGTGCGCCGGCCCTGGCAGTACACGCTGCTGTTCTACGAGCCCATCCGCGTGCCGCGCCATGCCGATGATGCCGCCCTGCACGCCTGCGTGCAGCAGCTCAACAACGTCTTCGAATATCATCTCCGGCGTTATCCCTGCGGCTGGATCTGGTTCCACAACAAATGGGCGCTGTGGTAAGCAGCGCCGAGCGCGACAGCGGAGCCGAGGTTCAGGGTTCAGGGTTCAGGGTTCAGGGAAGCACGATCGCCGCAGAAGCCTGAAGTTGAGAAGCTGGGAGGCTGAGAGGCTGTGAGGTTGTGAACGGCCCAGTCGTTGATTCGTCGAGTCGTCAAGTCGGGAGTTGCTGAACCCTGAACCCTGAACCCTGAACCCTGAACCCCGGCTCTGCCCCCCCGCCCGCCGCCCTCATCACCTCACCCGCAAAAAATATACCGTGCGGTCCTTCAGCGACAGCGTGCGCTCCAGCCGCAACCATTCCGCGCGCAGCACTTCCGGTACACTAGTCTGCGACGCACGGTGTGTCCATATAACCAAATCAATCTTGTTCGACAGCGTGTCGCGCTGAAAGCGCTCAAGCGTGCGATACCGGTAGCCATAAAACCGCGACGCGTACCTGTGCTGCAAGTGCGCTTTTGGCAGCCATGCTTGCAGCCGCCAGGTGTGCTCGGCCGTGGCCACCGGATCACCCAGATAAAACGCCAGCATCTGGTGGGAAAAGCCGCTCACCCACACGCGCTCGCCCTTGGCGATATAAGGTATCATCTGTCCCGTTTGGCCATTGTAGCCATACTCGCGCCAACTGCGGAACTGGCCTTGGTTGGCATTTAACGAGACTAAGGCCACGCCGGCACACACGCAGCCCAAGAGGCCACAGTAGGCCGCCAGCCATCGCGTCAGGTGCGGCGTGCGCCGCAGCGCTGCCACGGTCACGCCGCCATACGCCACCAGCAGCATCGCGTTCAATGCACATTTCACCTGCACATAGCGGAATTCACACCACAGCCCGCCCATCACCAGCGCGGCCGTCAGCGCAAATATGATGATCGTGCGCGCGCGCTGCTTCCCGATCTCGGCCAGGAACAAGACCATGAATAACAATAGTAATGGCAGCACCGGCAGCAAGTAACGCCCGTTGCTGATCCGCGCGCAATAGACCAGCAAATACGACCAGAGCAACAAGGGCAACGCCGCACTGGCGGTGTCGCCGGCGCACACCCAGCGGCGAAACATGACCAGCGACATTGCCACGGCGGGCACCACAATATAAAACGGCACCGAGAGAAAGCTGAACGTCTCAAAATACAGAATCTTGCGCAGATAGACAAGCGCAAGGTCACGCGTGCCGTGGGCAAACCGCAAGAGGTCCGGCGCGCCCACGCCCAATGTTGCGATCTGCATCTGCAAAGTGGGAGCGACCTCCGTGTCGCGATTCTGCATGCAGAGACCCCCACGATCCCGCCGCGGCGGGATCGTGGGTGAACAAGATTGAGCAAAACCACGCGGCCGCCCGCCGTCCCGCCAGCGGCGGGATGCATCGGTGCGTCTGTCTCTGCCACTGAAAACTGAAACCCGCACACTGGAAACCTCTGCAGAGCGGGAGCGACCTCCGTGTCGCGATGGTTTGCGCTGCCTCTCCACCGAATACTGACTACTGACCACCGGCCACCGATCACTGATTACCGGGCTGCAGTTTCGTGCCTTCGTGCCTTCGTGGCAACTGCTCTGCGCTGTCGCATTTGTGCCCGGCGCCGCCGGTGCGCCGCGCAGCCGCTGCAGCACATTCGACACCAGTGCACCCAGGTTCAGCGTGCCCGCGCGATCATCCTTGGTATAATGTGCGTTGATGGCCGCAAGCCGCGGATTGAAATTGAAGCCCATGTCATGCAGGCCGGATGTCGTCAGGCCAAGAATATTGGCATTGCGCATGTTGAGCGGCACCAGACCGCTGCAAAACATGAGCACCAGCAGGGCGCAGGCCGGCAGAAACCCGGCCGTCACGCGCGCGGCCATGCGGCGCACCCGCACCCGCGGTGCCGCATCCATCCCGGTCCACCATTCATCCAACAGCATCCACACCAGCACCGCCGGCGCAAACGCAAAGAAAACACCTTCCTTCGCATCCAGCACCAAGGCCAGCGCCATGCCCAGCAGCCAGCGGTTGGCCCGCGTCGCCACGGCCAGAAACACCAATAGCGCGGCCAGCGTTGCCGGCATCTCGCACAAGACCGTCGCCAGCGACAATAAAAAATGACGACTGGTGACTATCAGCCACATGCCGCACACGATCAACGGAACTGCCGCCACGTAGCGCCGTAGCAAGCGCTGCATCAGCCAGCACACGACCACGCCATACAGCACATACACCGCCGTCACCACAAACAACGACGGCCCCGTGACCAGCAGCGCCAGCGCCGGCGGTATCTTGAACATGAAGCCGTGCCAACCCACGTTCTCGTTGCCGATCCAGTGGCCGGCCGCCAAGGTGTGGGCGATCGTGCTGATATCCTGCAAGTACCACGGTTCATCCGGCGTGGGATAGCGCGGAATGCACAGGAGTAGGCCCAATCCGAGCGCAAGCAGGGGAAATGCCCACGCCACAAGACGCGGCTGCACCTGCACGGCTGCATCACTATTTGTCATGCCGTAATTATAGCAAATCTCTCGAAGGCCAAGGTCCGTGGTCTGCGGTCCGTCCGGCGGAGACGTTGAGAGGTTGGGAGGCTGGGAGGTTGTGAACGGTCGAGTCGTGAATCGTGAGTCGGACTTCGGACCGCGGATCTTGGACCTCGGTCCTCGGCCCTCGTGCCTTAATCCGCACTGATCACTGGTTATCCACGCCGCTGGCGGGGTCCGCGCCGATGGCGGGACTATCCAGGCCAGCTCCAAGCAGCTCCCAAGCCAGCTCCAAGCAACCTAAAACTTAAAACTTTTTAATCCCGCCGTTGGCGGGACTCCAAGCAGCCTGAAACTGCGCTGCCGCGGCGCTTCAAACTGGCCCTGAGGCCGATCAGCAATGCTGCAAAGCCCAGCAGCCCCGGTTCCGGCATCAACAGCACTTTGACGCTCGGCCCATCAATGTAAGCTTCTACCGCGGTAACGCCCGGCGCGTCTTGCAGGTCAAACGTCAAAAAATCGGGATCCGGTGCGCTCCCGCTGAACGTAAACAAGGTGCGCTCACAATTGACTACGCTCCCAATTTTCTTCACGTAGACCGTGACCGGGTTGGCGAAGGCGAGTGTGCCGGACGCCACCAAGTCCGCGGTCGTGTCATCATACTCCCAGTCCACGGCACTGCCGGCCTCGAGCATGAGATTGCCGGTGTTGAACGTGCCAATGCTGCTGCCCGGGGCAATCTTCGCGCCACTCTTGACCGTCGTGGCGCTTCTCGAACAACCCGCGCCACCGAGCGCGCCGCCCTCAATGGTCGTCGGCCCGGAGTAGGTGTTCGCGCCGGTGAGGAGCAGCGTGCCGCTGCCTTTTTTGATCACAACTAGTGCGCCGCCGCCCGTGCCGTTGCGCACCACTGCGGACAAGGTCGAGGAACCCGAGGCCTTGTTAATGGTGAGGTTGCCCGCGGTGGCATTCGCGTTTTCGACGGTGCCGTTCCCTTTCAAATCGGCTGCGGTCACTGTTTTGCCGTTGATCTGCAACGTGCCGTTCTCCATGTCAACTGCGTTCGGCGTCGTGCTGTTCAGCGCCCCGTCATTTTCCAGTTTCAGCACGCGATTATTGACGGTCACTCCCCCGGTGAACAGGTTGGCGCCGGACAACGTCACCACGCCCACGCCGCAGATGGTAATGCTCTTGCTGCCGGAAATGACGCCGGAAAGTGTGAGGGTGTACGTGGAGGCGTTCGAGATCGTCGCGTTGTCATTCAACAAGAAGTCGCACGAAATGCTGTCGCCTTTGCTGGTACTGGTCTGGGTCAATGCTGCGGCGCTGCCGTTGTTGTTAAACGTCAGCGTGTTGCCTACACCCTGCTGCCCTATGGTAAAGGAGTGGGTGGCGTTGGGGTCGCCTATGTTCAGTGTGCCAAGAATGACTGGCAGATTAAGCGTGACACTTCGATTTGCAGTAATGTTGGCCGTGATGTTCGTTACCGACGCTGCGCCGTTTGCGACGGCGTTGCCTGCCCAATTTGACTTCTTGCCCCACTTGCCATCTGCGTTAGCTATCCATGTGCCATCTACGGCCTCCGTACGCATGGGCAGCAGGGTGAGGATGGTGAGCACGATAAGGCAGGTGCTCAAGCCGAGCGTGGTTCGTTTGCTGGTAATCATAGAGCAGGTCGCTGAAACGTAAGTGGTGAATGGTCGAGGCATTGCACTGTGAGTCGCGAGTCGTTGAAGTGGTACGTGGTCCTCGTCTCGCAACTTCACAACCTCTCAACCTCCCAACGTCTCTCCCGGACGGACTTCGGACCTCGGTCCTCGGATCTCGCCCTTGAAAGCGCGCCGCCAGGCCCTTTATATGGTAGTTTGTGGCCATCATATTGGCAGGTATTATATTATAAACGTCGCAAAATTGCAACTGACCACGAAAACACGGGCCACCAAGGCACTGGCGTGAGACGTGAGGCTGGGAAGCGGGGAGGTTGCGAGGCTGGGAGGTTGAGACAAGGCCCGAGATCCGAGGACCGAGGTCCGCAATCCGCGGCCCGCAGCAGAGCCAAAGAGTTTTAACCACGGAAAGCACGGAAGCTCACGGAAGCAGCGCAAACAATTCTGGTTGGTTCGAACCACACATGCTCTTCTGTTTTCCGTGTGTTCCGTGTATTCCGTCGTAAAAAGACGCTGCGTTTGAACCACGGAAGGCACGGAAGCTGACGGAAGCAGATGGTGACCAAGTATGCGCTACCCAGTATCCGGTATCCGGTCGGCGGGGCGCCGGCTCGGCGACGGTTGCGGGAGGGCCACGCACCGTCGTGCCCTGTAAGTCCATTTACAGCGCAGCTTTGTTCACCACCAAGGACACGAAGGCCACGAAGACAGCGCAGCACAGCGCAGTTTTTTACCACAAAGAACACAAAGAGCACAAAGGAAGAGGAACACACGGCCCTGCGTGCCGCAGGCGCCCTGACCAGGGCGGTTTTGAGGACGAAAGCTAAGGTGCAAATCTAATTTGTCCTCATCGCTTTCGTTCTCGAAACGGCGTGTGTT
>Ga0268284_1000062_pt1 | contig 101295 bp, 95 predicted proteins | sample saktaG_14_FD_190137 | JGI IMG/M metagenome (GOLD analysis project Ga0268284, IMG submission 190137) | Saline water microbial communities from Sakinaw Lake, British Columbia, Canada - sak_2013_06_06_40m | ecosystem: Environmental > Aquatic > Non-marine Saline and Alkaline > Saline ...
GTCAGCCAACTCGCCGGTGCGGGTTATCTGTCTGAAGCGGTCGGGCTTCATTGTATCCAGGCTGATATTAATGCGCTGTAGCCCGGCCTCCGCCAGCTTCCCGGCATATTTATCCAGCAGTATACCGTTGGTGGTCATCGATATATCACGTACACCGTCCACTATGGAGATCATACGCACCAGTTCCACTATACCTGCCCTGACCAGGGGTTCCCCGCCCGTGATCCTGACCTTATCCATGCCGATCTCCACTGCAGCACGCACCACCAGCAGGATCTCTTCAAAGCTCAGGATATCCTGATGTGATACCAGCGGCACCCCTTCGGGCGGCATACAGTAGATGCACCTGAGGTTACAGCGGTCGGTGACCGAGATCCTCAAGTAGTCTATACCCCTTTGAAAACCGTCGCATATTCCCGGCATATAATTCTTCTCAAGTATGGTCTCGCGACCCACCCTGCAGCATTTCTATGGCATGTGGCACAACGGGCAGCAGCAGTTCGAGGTATTCCTGCACAGCCCTGGGATTGCCGGGCAGGTTCACGATCAGACACCTGCCGCGTATGCCCGCCACGGCTCGGCTGAGTACCGCAGTAGGGGTTTTTTTGTAGCCGATGGCTCTCATCAACTCCACGATTCCGGTCAGCTCTTTTTCGATGACCTTCAGCGTTGCCTCGGGTGTGACATCCCTGGGGCTGATGCCGGTCCCGCCTGTTGTCACAATCAAATCCAGCTCGCCGCTGTCAGCCCACGTGGCCAGAATCCCGGATATCAAATTTTCCTCATCGGCTATAATCTCGTAGCGGGCTACCTCCATGTCCGCACTGTGTAAAGCCTTAACCATATAGTCGCCGCTTATATCGGCGCGCTGGCCCTTCGAACCCTTGTCGCTGATCGTCAGTACGCCTGCTTTATACATTCTTTATCCCTGTAGGGGCGTACCTTCAGGTGCGCCCGATTTCGGGCGGGTTTAAAAACCCGCCCCTACCTATGATGCGCCATCTCCCCGGCCGGTTAAAATCCGTTCCTATGTTGATTTCCTTATATGAATCGAGGCTGTCTTTATTATACCAACTGTTTTCAATGTCCCCAGCATAGCAAGAATTGAACTGGCCATGATGTCTTTCACGAACCGCTTGAGCGGCAGGTTCCTGCCATTGATCATGACAGACATGTCGGAAGGCATGGCGGCCATAATTTCATGTTCGATGAAATCGGCGACCTTGACGATCTCACCGCGGCCGAATACCGGTATTTTTACAGATAGCCTGCCGTCCGATATGACCGCACGCAGGTCAGATTCACTGCAAACCATATCCTCTGTTTTATCCGTCGGGCAGACTTCGATCTTCGGTGTCCTGGTGGTTTTAAATCCCTCGGCCAGGATGATGTCGTAGCTGTCACCAAGCAGCAGCACAGTTTGCTCCAGCGAAGGTTCGCGGTCGAGGTTCTTAAAGATGGTTATCCTCGAGGGGGAACTGACTGCCACGGCATCGCTGCCGGCCTGGGAGAAACGCCAGGTATCCTTGCCCGGCGCATCGAGCTCCACCGCCTGGTGGCTATGTTTGACTGCTCCCACGCAGTAGCCGCGTGCTTTGAATTCCGTTATCAGTTTTTCCATGATAAGGGTCTTGCCCGCGCCAGACTTGCCAACGATAGCTATAATCGGTACCATCGGATTCAACCCTTTACAACTGCTCCTCCGTAGTATCCAGGAGCTGCACCTTTAATTTATCTCCCGCCCTGGCCACAGGACAATCCTCCGGGACTATAGCCAGGCCGTTGGCCATCGACATGGAGGTCAGTATACCCGACCCCTGCGGTCCGGTCAGAGAAGCCTTCCAGCCGTCGCTGGTTTTGCTGACATGAACCCGCACGAAAATACGGCGCCAGTCGTCGTTAATAATGTCCTGGTCGATAGTGGCAAGCACGGTTGGCCTGGTATGATTGCCGATACCGCGCATTTTTAAGATAGCCGGGCGGGCGAACTGCTCAAAGGTCATCATGGAACTTACCGGGTTGCCCGGCAGGCCCAGGTGGGGTATCTCCCTGCCGTCGCCTGCTTTCAGTGTGCCGAAAGCAATAGGCTTGCCCGGTTTCATACACACTGTCCAGAAGCTGACCTTTCCCATCTGGGCCAACACGTCCTTGACCACGTCGTAATCTCCCTTCGACACGCCGCCAGAGGTGATCAGCATATCTCCACTTAGCCCCTCGGCTATCTTCTCTCTCAGCGCAGCTAATGAGTCCTTGCCGATACCTATGATTTTTGCCGTGCCCCCGTACCTGGCAATGTTGGCGGCGATAGTGTAGGTGTTGCTGTCGTAGATCTGCCCCGGCTGCAGCTTTTTTCCTGCTGTGCACAGCTCGTCACCGGTAGAAAGAACCGAAACCACCGGGCGGCGGATGACTGTAGCTGCGGCATTTCCCAGCGAGGCTAATACACCTATATCGGCGGGAAGCAGAATTGTGCCCTTTTTAATCACAACCTGCCCGGCGCGAATGTCTTCGCCCCTCTGCCGTGTGTTGAGGCAGGGCGAAGTCGGTTCCAGTATACCGATAGTGTCCAGTGGCTGGCCTTCTTTCTTACGCCCGGTCTCATCTGTATTTTCGAACTGGACGACCGCATCCGCCCCTTCGGGCAGGGGTGCGCCTGTCATAATGCGGACGGCCGTTCCAGCGGTGACTTTGAATGAAGAGGTATAACCGGCCGCCACCTCTCCGATTACGTTGAGGTAAATGGGACTGTGTCTGCCGGCGCCGTATGTATCTGAGGCGAGCACGGCAAATCCATCCATGGCTGAGTTATCGTGCGGCGGGACATCAATGCCGGCAACCACGTCTTCAACCAGCACCTGTCCCAGCGCGGAAAGAATGGGCCTGGTCTCGGGTTCCAGCACATGGACGGTGTTCAGTATCCTTTCCAGCGCATCTTCAACAGATATCATGTTGCGGTATTGCCTCCAAGCTGCACGGTATTATGTTGGCGGACGGTTTAAATGTCAAATTGGGTGAATCAGCCTGATTACGGCCTTGTCAGCCCTGTTGTTCTTCTAACTTGCGCAGTTCGGCCCGCAATAATTTGCCCAGCAGGTTCTTGGGCAGCGCATCGATGATCTGCACGGCCTTGGGGACCTTGTAACGGGGCAACTTCTGCCTGCAATAGGCCAGTATGTCCTCCGTGCTTACCATCTCGTCCTTGCGCAATACGCAGTAGGCCTTGATCTCCTCTCCGTATACTTCATCCTTGATGCCGATAACACCGGCATCGGCGATCTGGGGTATCTCGAGCAGGACCTCTTCAACCTCCCGTGGCGATACGTTTTCGCCGCCTCTGATGATGATGTCCTTCTTGCGGTCGGTGATATAGAAGTAGCCGTCCTCATCCATATAGCCGACGTCACCCGTGTGCAGCCAACCGTTGCGCAGGGCGCTGGCGGTCTCCTCGGGCATGTCCCAGTATCCTTTCATTATGGTAGGACCTTTGACCACCAGCTCGCCTGTTTTGCCTGGCGGCAGCTCGTTGTCCTTGTCGTCGAAGATTTTCATGGTATCGGCTTTGATCATGCAAACACCTATGGAACCGTATTTGGGTGGCTTGTTGGGACTGTTGCCGCAGGTGGTGGCGCCGGTCTCCGTCATGCCCCAGCCTTCGTAAATATCGGTGCCGGTCTTCTCTTTCCATTTCCTGCCGATCTCGGGGGGTAGCGGCGCGGCCCCGCAGGCGCATTCCTGTAAAGAGCTGAGGTCATACTTGTCGAAGTCCGGGTGGTTGAGCATCATGATATACATGGTCGGCACGCCCGAAAAATTGGTGACGCGGAAATCGTGTATCAGCTTGAGGGCCAACTCGGGATTGAACCACTTCATGACTATGCCCCTCATGGCGCCGATCACTCCCATCAGTGATGTGGCCAGACCGTACGAATGCGACAGCGGCAGCACGAAAAGGCTGAGCGCCAACCGGTTGCCGCCTGTCACCTTGCGCTCTACCTCTACCGGCTTGTGCGTCCTGACATCCACCATGCTGCTCTTGATCTCGACCGTGGCCGAGCGGTAGCGCATGACAAAATCTCCGTAGCCCAGCGCTGTCATGTACAGGCTGAAATGCGACTGCATTACACCCTTATTGGCGCCGGTCGTGCCAGCCGTGTAGATAAGGGCTGCAGTATCGTCGTTGTCGGTCTCCTCTATTTTAAGACTATCTGAATGGCCGGACACCAGCGTGTCGTAATAAAGGGCGCCGGGTATATCGTCTTTCTCTGTGACTATGACGTGTTTGATGTCCCCTGCCTGTTTCTGAGCGGCCTGCACCCAGGGCGCGAAATCGGGGCTGGTCACCACGGCTTTGGCGCCGCTATTCTGGAATATATAAGCCGCCTGGTCCGGCCTCAGCAGGGGATTCATGGGCACTGCGATCGCGCTTATTTTGTAGATAGCAGGGAATGACCAGAGCACGACCGGGCTATTGGGCATCTGGATGGCCACGCGATCACCCCTCTGTATGCCCAGTGACTTCAACGCGTTGCCCAGCCGGTTGGATTGCATCTCCATCTCGACGTTGGTGTACCACTTCCCCTCGTAATAGATGCTTTCGTACTCGCCGAATTTCTGGATATTGTCCTGGCCGAGACTGCCCAAATTCATGCCACCTGCCTCCTCTGCGCACCGATGTGGTTAAAAGTGGATGGGACCCTGTGACTGAAAGCACTTCCAGTAAGGTTTGAGGTTACTCTTGACTTCCGCTTCCACCATCTTGGTCTGGGCGTATGCCGGGTCTTTATGGAACTTCCTGGTGGCCGGCTCCGGCTCTTCGACATCGATGTTCCAGTCGGCCAGCCCGGATATTAGCGCCAGCCAGCAGTGGGGGAGGACGCGCTTGTTATAGCCTGAAGCGATGAGGTCGAGCTCGCGACCCTGGCACACTTCGTCTGCCAGGTACCTGACCTTCTCGCCGATCATTTGAAATCCGCGCACGGGCAGGCCCAGGTCGGTCAGTCCATCGTCAGGATGGGGATCCGACCCGCCATTGCGGATGATAAACTGCGGCTTGAACTCTCGCACGATGGGCTCTACGACCTCGCCGAAAATGCGGTAGTACGAGTCATATCCCGCGTTGGGTGGCAGGGGGATGTTCACGGTAAAACCTTTGCCCTTGCCCGTGCCGATATCTCCGACGAAGCCTGTTCCCGGGTAAAGGGTGCGCGGATCCTGGTGCAGGTCGATGAAAAGCACCCGGGGGTCATCGTAAAAATATTCGCAGGTCCCGTTTCCGGCGTGGGCATCGGTATCCAGCACTGCCACCCGGCTCAGTTTGTAATTGTTTATCAGGTAGCGGGCTGCGAAAGCGACATCGTTATAAAGGCAGAAACCCTCCCCGCAGGTGGGTTTGGCATGGTGCATGCCGCCGCCGATAGAAATGGCCTTCTTATAGTCGCCTTTTTGAATAAGGTCGCAGCCCATCTTGGCCTGGCCGATGATGAGCCGGGCGGCTTCCTCCAGCCTGCCAGGTGTATCGAAAGGCATGTTATCCATGCTCTGGAACAGGCCGAATTTAACATGGTCCAGCACGCCTTCGTGGGCGGCCTTATAGTAATCGTGCGTGAAATCTATGTAATCCCTGTTGCAGATCAGCAGCAGCTCTTCCAGCGTAGCTGGCGGAGCTTTGATGAAGCGGTATTTTTCACCTTCCGGCAACCTCTCCCGCAGGAAACTCGGGAAAATTTCATATCGGTCACCGCGGAATGGGTGCCCCGGGCCATAATCGTATTCCCGCAGTTCATCGCTGTAAAGAATAGCAATAGTCAAGATGGCCTCTCTGCTACTTTATCACAGGTAAAAAAAACTATAGCAATATTACTCCACCCGTTGAAGATAAACAAGGCGATGGAGCGCGCATATCCCCCCGTTGAAAATTATTGGCCTTTTTCCTTACCTTATATATAATATGTGCACATTTACGGGTGCGGAGGTCGGACACATGAAAAGAGTTTTAGTAACAGGCGGCACAGGGTTTATCGGCAGGCATGTAGTGCAGGCCAACGTTAAGAAAGGGAATGAGGTGCGTGTCCTGGTTTTGCCGGGCGATGAGGGGGAGGACTTTCTCAAGAAGCTGGGGGTGGAGACCGTCACCGGCGATATACGGGATTACGAGGGGGTCAGGCAGGCTGCAGCCGGCAGGGAGATCATATTTCACTGCGCGGCAGTTGTGACGGACTGGGCGCCTGCCAAGCTATTCAAGGAAGTTACGGTGGGCGGGGCTGAAAATATCTGCCGGGCTGCCCTGGAGGCTGGAGTGTCGCGCCTGGTGGATATCAGCACCTGCGACGTCTTCGGGACCAGCGAGTCCGTCGTGATGGACGAAACGCTGCCATTGCAGTATTGGGGTGAACCGTACCCCGATGCCAAGATAGACGCCGAAAAGATCATGCGCAAATACCATGAAGAGAAGGGGCTGCCACTGGCGATGGTCTACCCACTGTGGGTTTACGGCGAAGGCGATCAGACCTTTGTCCCGCTGCTGGCCGATGCCATTGTCAAGAAGGAGCTGATATTCTGGCGCAAGGGCGCTATCGTGTGGCCTACCTACATAGACAACCTGGTCGACCTATTGATGCTGATCTCGGAGGATGACAGGGCCATCGGCAACGGTTACCTGGTGCACGACGGGGAGTCTACGACCCTGGAGGAGTTCTGCGCGGGAATAGCTGCCGCACTGGGAGTGCCGCCCATCAAGACCTATATACCTTACTGGTCGGCCATGACGGCGGCCCGGGTTATGGAGTTTACCTGGAGGCTGTTCAAGGTAAAGATGCGCCCGCTGCTCACCACTTACACGGTAACCAACCTGGGGTCGAGATTCAGGTTTTCAATAGACAAGGCTGAAAGGGAGCTTGGCTGGAAGCCGCGTATCAGCTACCGGGAGGGTTTCGACCACACCATGCAGTGGCTGAAAACACTGGACGTGGCGGCACTGAAACAGAAGTAAGGAGATTGGACGATGAAAGACTTTAAAAATAAAATAGTCTACATAAGCGGAGGATCTTCAGGCATCGGCCTGGCGGTGGCAAAACTGATGGCGGCCAGGGGGGCAAACGTTGTTATCTTCGCCCGCCGGCAAAAGCTCCTGGATGATGCCCATGGAGAGATCAGCGCCTGCCGGGTGACGGAGGAACAGCAGTTTCACTGCCGGTCGTTGGATGTCTCAAAGCGGGAACAGGTGGAAGAGGTGCTCCGGAATGCCGTCGCTGAATACGGCGTTCCCGACATATTGGTAAACTGCGCAGGCCGGGCAAAGCCCGGTTACTTCGAGGAGATCAGCTACGGCCAGTTCGAGGAGACCATAAAAGTTGACCTGTACGGGGTATGGAATACCATATCAGTCCTCCTGCCTTATATGAAGGAGCGAGGCGGGTATATCGTTAATGTATCGTCTATTGTGGGTTTCCTCGGCATCTTCGGCTATACCGATTATGCCGCTGCCAAATTCGGTGTGATCGGGTTATCGGAAGCCTTGCGCAGCGAGGTCAAGAGATACAATATCGCGGTCTCTGTGCTCTGCCCGCCGGATACAGATACCCCCGGCTTTGTTGAGGAGAATAAAACCAAGCCGCCTGAAACAAAGGTTATTTCGGCTGCCGCAAAGCTGATGAAGCCGGAGGCTGTGGCAGCGGCCCTGTTCAAGGGCATGGCAAAGCAGGAATTTATCATTATCCCCAACGCAGATGGACGGTTTACCTACATCATGAAGCGGCTTTTCCCCTGGCTGGTTGAGATGGTGACGGATTCGCAGATCAGGAGTGTCCAGAAGACAAAATAAATCGATAAGTGGGGAGGGGAGATGGTTAAAGACGATAAACGCAGGTTAATAGCCTCGCTCGAGATCGTGACCGGTATCGGGCTTATCTTATTCTGGATCGCATTCTTTACTGTGGGTCTGGCGCCCGACAAGGCGCCTCCCTGTTATTTTGCATATGAGCACTCTTTCCCTCTGCCGGACGGCGTCCTGGCTATATTGTTGCTGATCGCGGGTATACTGCTGATGAGATCAAGGCCGGCGGGACGCCCGCTGTCCCTGGTCGCCGCCGGCGCACTGGTCTTTCTGGGGCTACTCGATTTTAGTTTTAACCTTCAGAACGGTATATACCTGACTTCGACCGTGGACCTCGCGCTGAATGCCTTCATCAACCTGTGGTGCGTCGGCTTAGGACTGGCCATCGGCATTATTACGGGCAGAAGCACGGCCTGATTGCTGTGGCGACGGGATTGACGATCTATTCTTTAGATACAGAGGTTGCATCAGAGTTGCAACAAATTTCAGATTGACTTAGAAGCAACAACTAGGTCATTAAAGGAGGATGTTGTTCAATGTTAAGCTTCTGCTGGATATGGAGGATTTTATGAAAGCGATACGATTCGACGTGAAAATCCCGCAATATCTTGCCCTTAAGATATTCGGGTCGCTGAGTAAAAGGGCCTATTACAGTGGTCCCCTGTCCACAGTGCACATGGTCGACCTGCCCGAGCCTTCGATTCCCTTCCCTGATTGGGTAAAGATCAAGGTTTCCCGTTGCGGTATATGCGCCAGCGATATCAGTACCGTCTTATTAAAAAACTCGCCGGCCTGGACGCCCTATACATCTTTCCCCGCCACGCCTGGTCATGAGATCGGCGGCATCGTTGTGGAAGCAGGTACAGGAGTAGATAACCTGCATGAGGGTGACCTGGTTGCCGTTTGCCCGGTGCTCAACTGCGCCACGCGGGGGATTGAGCCTGTGTGCGACGCTTGCCGCAATGGCCTGTCGAGCTGTGAGAACTTCGCCGAGGGGAAACTCCCTCCGGGACAGGCCGTTGACCTCTGTACCTCGACACTGGGAGGCTACAGCGAATATATCATCGCCCATAAAAGCCAGGTCTTTAAGATGCCGCCGGGAATGAGCGCCCAGGATGCAGCCCTGATCGAACCGTTTTCAATTGCGCTTGAGACCGTCCTTTCTAACCTGCCGCAAAAGGGAGAACAGGTTCTGGTAATCGGCGGTGGAGTGATCGGCACTTTGATCGTCCAGTCTATACGTGCCCTGGTTATCCCCTGTGAAATAACCGTGGCGGTCAGCTCCGGTTTTACCAGGGAACTTGCCAGGAAGGCGGGCGCCGACCACACAATTTCCGGCAAAACCATATTGCAGCAGGCTTCTGAAATCACCGGTGGGAGATGCTATACACCGATGATGGGACCTGCCGCCATGATGGGGGGATTTAACAGGGTATTTGACTGTTTCTCGACTTCAAACAGCGTCAGTTCGGCCATGCGCCTTGCCAGGACGGGTGGGGTGATATCGCTGGTGGGCATCTCCGGCCAGCTGAAATTTGATCCGACCATGATATGGCTCAAGCTGATCTCGCTCAAAGGCTCTCTATATTACGGTTCTCACGAGTGGGAAGGCAAGCGCAGGCACGTGTTCGAGATCGCTATCGACCTGGTATCGAAGGGCAGGGTGAAGCTTGCTGATATGGTAACGCATACTTTCAGTCTGGATGAATACAGAAAGATGATGAAGGTCAATATCGACAAGGGTCGATACGGGGCGATCAAGACCATGTTTGTTTATGACTGACCGTTACTGTAATTTACTGTTTGAATAATATATACTCATTATTAATAGGGGAATAACCTAATGGCGCCAAAGGGTGAAAAGCTGTCAGGTCGACCTGTAAAGAAAGCAGCAGGTAGGCGGAGCGTGGCGCTAGACTTCTCAGCCCTGGGCAGGGATCTGTCGGATGCCATTCAAACGGGAGTATATATTGTACAGGACAGGAAATTTGCCTATATTAATCCTTACTTTGAAAAGCTCACCGGTTATTCAAATGCTGAGCTGATCGGTAAAAAGGCGATCAGCTTTGTCAGCAAGCAAGACCGTGCATCGGTCAGGAAGAAGGCGGTTGGGAGCCTGAAAGGCCGGCGTGGCAGCAGGCCATATGAGTACAGGTTCATCAGAAAAGACGGCAGATTGATGTGGGTGCTGGAGAGGGTTTTCTCCATCGATTACATGGGGCAGAAGGCTTCGCTGGGGAGCTTTGTCGATATAGATGACCGGAAGCAGTTGGAGGAGGATCTTTCCCGCTCGGAGGAGCGCTACAGAAACATCCTTGAGCAGATGTACGACTCGTATTACGAGGTGGACCTTGCCGGGAAATTCACATTCGTTAACAATTCGGTCTGCATCAACCTCGGTTACACCAGCGATAAAATGGTGGGCAGGGACTACAGTCAGTTCGTCCCGGAAGAGGATATTAATAAGCTGTTCGTCACATTCAACCGTTGTTTTACCAGCGGCATTCCCAACAGGGGCTTAGTGCATGGTATCTATCGCAAGAACGGCAGCACGATGATAGTTGAATCATCGGTCGATCTGCGTAGAAACGAGCGGGGAGAGCCGATAGGTTTCAGGTCCATCGTCCGCGATGTCACGGAAAGAACTAAACTTGAAGAGGAATTGCAGAAGCTGGCGGCAGTGGCCTGGCATTCCGATGAATTGATCAATATGGCGACCATCGATGGCAAGATGACCTACTTGAATAGTGTCGGTTCCCGCATACTGGGAATCGATCCCGAAGAAATTGAAAAATTCAATATTCTGGAGGTAATCCCGGAGAACTTCAAACATATGGTTAATACTGAATTATTGCCGGCACTGATAAAAGGAGGTGCGTGGGAAGGAGAGCTACAATATATTAACTTAAAGACCGGCCAGATTACTGATGTATACGCCAACACCTTCACCGTCAAAGACCCCAGGACAGGCGAACCGCTGTTCCTGGCCAATGTTTCCCGGGATATCACGCTTCGCAAAAAAGCTGAGGCCGCCCTCAGAGAAAGCGAGGAACGCTACCGGGCATTGTTCGACCGCTCAATGGACCTGGTGTACATACGGAGCATGAAGGGGCATTTCCTCGATGTCAATCCCGCCGGTTTAAGATTGCTCGGTTATACTGAGGATGACGTGTCCTCGCTGAATATAGCCTCAGTGCTCAGCCCTGACCAGTTCCCGCAGACCCTGGAAACGCTCAAGGAGTTGAGAGAGACCGGAACGCAGCTAAGTCCGACCGAGTATAAGGTGAAGTGCAAAGACGGGCGATTTAAATATGTTGAAACCAAGGAGTCGGTGATCTACCGGGATGGACAGCCCTACGCTATCCAGGGCATCGGGCGCGATATTACCGAGCGCAAGCTCGCCGAGGAGAGGTCCCTCATCCGCCGCGACCTGGCCATCGCTTTGAACTCACTAATGACGCTCAAGCAGGCGCTGACACTTTGCCTCGATGCCGCCATCCGCATATCGAACATGGAGAGCGGAGTTATCTACATGGTGGATGAAAGAACCGGCGGCCTGAGATTGTTCGAGCGCCAGGGCTTCACTGCTGAAATGGAGAAAAAATACTCAGTGTTTGGCCCGGATACCCCCAACACACGCCTTGTCCTCAAAGGAAAGCCATTATATTTAAGCTACAGTGAATTGACATCGCCCTTTGACCAGCAGTTCAGTCCGCAGGACCTGCATGTGATGGCGGTGGTTCCCATCAAGCATGAGGAGAAAGTGGTGGCCTGCCTGATCGTAGCCTCGAGGAGCCTTGACTGTGTATCCGAGGTAGCCCGCAGCTCGCTTGAAATGATAGCTGCCGAGATAGGCAGTGCCATTACCCGTATCAAATACAGGGAGGCGCTGCAAAATAGCGAGCAGCGCTACCGCTTCATCGCCGATAAGACCAGCGATGTCATCTGGGCTATGGACAGCAAGTTGCGCTATACCTTCATCAGCCCTTCAGTGATACATCAGCGAGGCTATACGCCTGATGAAGCCCTGGCTTTAAATGTCACCCAGATGATAACACCTACCTCTATCGATGTCCTGGCAGAAAAACTTGATGCAGAATCATCAGCAGAGTATCCGGGGCAAGCGGCTGTTCCACGTTCCTTTACACAGGAAGTGGAGTTGTACCGTAAGGATGGGAGCACTTTATGGACCGAATCATCGATTACAATTTTAAGGGATAAAGACGGCCGATTCGATGGCCTGCTGGGCGTTACACGTGATGTTTCAGAGCGCAGGCAACTCGAACAGGCACTGGAGAAAATGGCCACTCATGACTTCCTGACCGGGCTTCCCAACAGGGTGCTACTGATCGACCGCTTTTCCCAGGCCGTAGCGCTGGCGCAGCGAAACAAACACCGGCTGGCGATGATGTCCCTGGATCTTGATAATTTTAAACCAATCAACGATGGATATGGACACGCCGTCGGCGACCGCGTGTTGATAGCGGTGGGAAAGCGTTTAACAGCGATTTTACGGTCCAGCGATACAGTTGCGCGCATAGGCGGGGATGAATTCATCCTCATGACGCTGGAAACCAACCACGACCATGATACGACCGCCATAGCGAATAAAATTCTGGATGCCTTTAAGGAGCCATTCACAGATGAAGGGCACCAGTTCCAGCTATCACCCAGTGTGGGCATCGCCATTTGCCCAGAAGACGGGCAGGATCTGGATATCCTGATGAAAAAAGCAGATGAAACCATGTACCAGGCCAAGAAGTACGGCGGCAACCGTTTTATCTTTTGCAAAGATCTCAACGCTGCATAATCCCGATTACCATTGCCGGAATAATCCCGTTCTCAGGATTGCCGGTCACGGGGATTCGATTATAACGTTAAAAAGCCATGCAGTATTTAACTGACCGGGGATCAGTATTCGTATCCATAGAGGTGAGAGAATGGGATGGAAGCGCTGCAATTAAATGTTACTGGTCTACATAGCTTTAAAAACGCCGGGTTCACTTAACAAATGCGCTTACTATAATGGCATCCCATCCACGTTGCACATAATTGACTTGCTCGAGCTTTTTGATATCATTCTCAGACCGGGTAAAGTTATGGGTTCACCATTGTGGTGCATGCGCTAGCGACAACACTTGAGAGATTGAATATATCAGGATATACTATACAGGTTCAAAAAATATGTGTGGCGGCTACCGGTTAGTTAAATCAAATATTGAGGTATGTAGATGGGTAATGTTAATTTAGTCATAGACGGGAAAAAGGTCAAGGTTCGGGAAGGCTCCACCATACTTGAGGCGGCGGAGGCGTGTGGCATCACCATCCCCACGTTCTGCCATATCAAGGGGTTGATCCCCACGGGGGTTTGCCGTGTCTGCGTGGTGGAGGTGCAGGGCTCGAAAACGCTGATGGGGGCCTGCCACACACCTGTCTCCGAGGGCATGCTGGTTTTTACCCATACGCCCAGGGTGGTGGCTGCTCGCAAGGTCATCGTGGAGCTGATGCTGACGGGCCATACCGGTGACTGCGTGAACGATACCAACGCGGAGAACTGCAAGCTGCACAACCTGGCCTCGGATTACGAGGTCGGCGCGCCGCGTTTCAATGTCAGAAGTCCGCGTTTTTACCCTGCCGAAGAATCTAATCCGTACGTGAAGAGGGATCTTTCCAAGTGCGTACTCTGCCGTAAATGCGTCAAGGCCTGCCGGGAAATTGCACATAAAAACGTGCTGAGCATGGGCTACCGCGGGTTCAGATCAAAGGTGGTCAGCGGCTTCGACGAGGAACTGACGACAGAAGCCTGCCGGGATTGCCTGGTTTGCATCGAGCACTGCCCCACGGGGGCGTTGAGCAGGCCGGTCAAAGTCTGAATATAGAAGGGGGCATGCAGAGATGAGCGATCAGAAAAAGACAACCCCTGGCAGTGAATCCGGCGCCGGGCTGCTGCCGAAGCTTAAATCCGAGGTAGAGCAGAAGGGATACCTTTCCAGGGAGACCCTGGCGGGGGTGGCCGGGCAGGTGGACCTTCCTCTTAATTCAGTTTATGGAGTGGCCTCGTTTTATGCATATCTGCCCGTAGCTGTGGTGGGCAAGAACGTGATCAAGGTATGCAATTGCCTGCCATGCGAGATGAAGCAGGCCTCCGCGGTGGTGGATGGCATCAGGCGGGAGATCGGGATAGGCCCCGGCCAGACCACACCCGACGGCAAGTTCACGCTGGAGCTGGTAGGCTGCATCGGGGCCTGCGACCAGGCCCCTGCCATGCTGATAAACGATAAATTGTACGGGAACCTGACGGCCGAGGGCATTGCCGGCATATTGAAATCCTATTGACAGGAGGATGTAAGTGGCGGAAAAACGCATTGTACTGGGCAACTGCGGGGTTGTCGATCCGCAGGATATCGAGTCTTATCTCAAGGGCGGAGGCTTCAGGGCTTTTGAGAAAGCGCGCAGGATGAAGCCGAAGGCCATCGTCGCGGAGATTAAAAAATCGGGGCTGACGGGCCGTGGCGGGGCCGGTTTCAACTGCGGGCTCAAGTGGGAGTTGGCCATGAAGGCCAAGGGCCGGCAGAAGTATCTTATCTGCAACGCTGACGAGGGTGAGGTCGGCGCATTCAAGGACAAATACATCCTCTCCCACGACCCCTTCGGGCTGATCGAGGGGATGTGCATCGCAGGACTGGCCATAGGCGCCCGGCAGGCCTATATCTACCTCAGAAGCGAGTACCATTCGCTCAACAGCCTGCTCATCTCCGCTATCGAGCAGGCCGGGTCCAAAGGCTATTTGAAGGAGATGGACATTCAGGTATTCGAGGGAGCCGGAGCATACGTGTGCGGCGAGGAGTCGGCCCTGATGAACTCCATTGAAGGCCAGAGGGGTGAATCGCGCTACAAACCGCCCTATCCGCCCACGCGCGGGCTGTGGAACATGCCGACCATCATCAATAACGTCGAGACCCTGATGAATATCCCCCGCATCATCGATAAAGGAGCCGGCTGGTTCAGCGCTATGGGAACGGGCAGGAGCAGGGGCACCAAGGTCTTCAGTGTCAGCGGCGACGTCGCCAGGCCCGGGGTCTACGAACTGGAGATGGGCAGCCCGTTGAAAGAGCTGGTTGTCAATCTCGCCGGCGCAGAGGATATCAAGGCATTGCAGGTAGGAGGTGCAACGGGCAATATCATCCCCGGGTACATGATGGATACACCCCTGTCACACGAGACGTTCCTGGGGTCGGGCGCAGTGGTGGTCTTCAATTCGACGAGGGACATCATCGACATCGTATACAACGACATGCGCTTCCTCAGCGAGGAGTCTTGCGGAAAATGCACGCCCTGCCGCGAGGGGACCGAGGTGATGCTCGAGATACTGGGACGCTTACAGCAGGGGGACGGCAGGGAGAGGGATGTAAGCACGCTGGAGGAGCTGGCCAGGGTGATGGCGGCAGCATCGCTCTGCGGATTGGGCCAGGCGGCGGCCGTGCCCGTGCTGGATGCACTGAAATATTTCTACAATGAGTTTATGGACAGGGTAGACCAGTCGCACTTTCTGCGCAGCTATCTGGGCGGTGAATTTAATCAATCAAAGGAGGCAGTACGATGACCAAACAATCAGAAATCGAAACAGAACGCATGCTGGAGATGTTCGACAACCTCAAGGCGGACGAGTATCCGCTGAAGGAATACAAGCATATCGGGGAAAGGGGCCCACGCAGGATCGATGGCCTGCCCAAGGCCTCAGGTAAAGCCGATTACAACATGGATATACAACTTCCCGGTATGCTCAATATGCGGTTCCTGATGTCTCCCTACTCTCATGCCAGAATACTGCGTATGGATACCAGCAGGGCCGAGAAGCTGCCGGGCGTAAGGTATGTGCTGCGCTACGACGATCCTGAAGTGCTGGAGACGGAGATCATCGGTAGAGCTGCGGGATTTTTCGGCAATGACAGGCCACTTCCCGAGGTCGCCCATTTTGAAGGGGAACTGGTCGGCGCCGCAGTGGCGGCTGAGACCGAGGACGTCGCCGAGGAAGCGCTCTCCCTGATCGAGATCGACTGGGAGGAGCGGCCTTTCAACCTGGACCCGGTGGCGGCCAGCGATCCCTCGGCGACCCTCAGCTTCCCCGAACGCTATATAGACGGGAACCACTGGAACCGTGGAGCATATGACCAACTGACGCACGGAGATATTAAGAAAGGGTTTGCCGAGGCGGACAAGGTAGTGGAGTTCAGCTTCAAGCGTACCGCCAATACCTGGGTGGGACCCGAGCGGCCCTGCGGAGTCTGGAGATGGAACGGCGACTGCCCTGAAATATGGTTGAAACATCAGCGGGTACATATATCTAAAAGCCGCATCTCAGAGTGGTTCGGCGGGATAACTATGAATAAAATTCAGATCCATGCGCCGTATCAAGGCGCGAGCTTTGGAGGCTGGACACAGGTAGACTGGAACCTTGGCCCCCTATGGTGCGCTGCTCTGGTATCCAGAAGAACTGAAAGGACGGTGAAGTATGTTTTCAACCGGCGTGAGGATTTCTTCGGTGGCTCCATGGACGAGGGCAAATATTTCGTTAAGGTTGGTTTTAAGAATGACGGCACCATAACCGCCGTCGATGCCACCGTATATCATGTCAACGCGATTTTCCCGCTTTTTTATCCTGTGCTTCATCTACATGAAAACACGAGGATCCCCAATATCAGGGGACAATGCAAGTCCATCTGGGTCAACAAAGGTTGCACAGTGCCCACTCGTTGCGAGATACTCCCAACGGCTCTAACCTTAACGATGGTAATGAACCACGTCGCAGCCGAACTGTCGATGGACTCGATCGAGGTGGCGTTGAAGAACGACGGATGTGAAGGACATGATATAGCATGGCTTGACGAGGAGAAGAAACGGCGTGGGTTCTCCATACGGGATAGTTTGAAAGAATGCATAGAAAAGGGCAAGGCTGAGTTCAAATGGGACGAGTCCTGGCATAAGCCGGGCACCAGGAAGCTGCCTAACGGCCGCATGCACGGTGTCGGTTTCACCTGGACTCAGGAATGGGCCGATTCTGCTGGCAGCAGTGAATTCGGCATCCGTATAGAACGTACCGATGGTACTGCCACGCTCCTGTCTATGGGAATCGATAACGGCGTTGACGCCGAGAGTTCCTACTGCCGGATTGCGGCGGATGAACTTGGTTTCCGTCTCCAGGATGTCCATTATAATGCCAGTAATTACCCCGGCTTTTACAGGATGACGCCTGATTCCTCAACAAATATGTCTATCAATGGCTGGGCGGTGCGCCACGCGGCCAGGATACTGAAGCAAAAGATACTTGAATCTGCCACCAGCCCTTCCTCGCCGACGCAGAGGGGGAGTTTCCAGCCGGCTTTTCCCAACATAAAACCTGAGGATTTGGACATTGAAAATAGCCTGATTTACGTCAAGTCCGACCCCACTCGGCAGATGAGCATGGCTGATTTAGTCAGATTGGCAGGCGAATGCGGGCCCTTTGCCCCCGAGGAATACTTGGGAGCCAGGATCGCGTGGTCGGAACCATTCTTCACCTCAAGCCATCATGTGCAGTATGGGACATGTAATCCCGAAAATCCCAGGAAGCGTTTCTGTCGGCAGGCACATTTCATGGAGGTCGAGGTCGACACAGAGACTGGCGAGGTTATTGTTACCAGGATGGTCAACGTCAACGACGTCGGCAAGGTTATCAATCGCATGAGCTGCGAAGGTCAGCAGTACGGCGGCAGCATCATGGGAGTGAGCCGGGCCAAGTTAGAAGAGGTGGTGCACGACCCGGTCACCGGCGTGATGCTGAACGGGAACCTGCTCGACTACAAGATAGCCACCATGAAGGACCTGGGGCCCATAGGGACCATCCTGGTGGAGACCGGCATGGGATATGGGCCCTACGGGCTGATCGGCATCGGCGAGGACATTGCCACCGTTGTCCCCGGCCTGCTGGCGCCCGCGGTTTACAACGCCATCGGCGTCTGGATAGACGAAATGCCCATTACCCCGGCCAGGATATTGAAGGCGCTGGGTAAGGTATAGCTTAAATTTAACGCTTCGAACGAGGAGGACGAAAACTTGAACAGGGAAATTAAGAATTACGTTTGTCCCTACTGTGGGGAAACCTACGATTCGTCGGACGGGCTGAAAGGCCATGTTTTCAAGATGCACAAGGGTCGCGGCCTGCCAGCCGCCGAGGGCCGTATTAAACTGACTGTCAACAAGTGCGAGCATATCTTTCAGGTTGAGCCGAACTGGACGCTGTACTATCTCATCCATGATAAGCTCGGCCTGACCGGCGCCAAGCAGTTCTGCGACCGCGGCGCCTGCGGGTCCTGCACCATGATCGTGGACGGCAAACCCGTCCTCTCCTGCATGATGCTGGCCATCGAGTGCGACGGCAAAACCGTGGAGACCGTCGAGGGCATCGCTGCCGATGGGCACCCGCTGATCGACGCCTACGTTAAACATCATGCCATGCAGTGCGGATATTGCACGCCGGGCTTCGTGGTCGCCTCCAAGGCGCTGCTCGACCGTAACCAGAACCCCACCGAGGAGGAGATCGTCGAGGCGCTCTCAGGCAACCTGTGCCGCTGCAGCACTTACCCGCAGCATCCCATAGCTGTGAAAGAAGCTGCCGGCAAGCTGCGGGATGCAAAATAAGGCAAGGGGGTTAATGTGAAGGAATTTAAACATTTCAATGCATACAGTGTAGATGAGGCCGTGGCCCTCATGGGGCGCTACGGCGAGAGGGCTGCCGTCATCGCCGGCGGCACCGATATCCTGGGCAAAATGAAGGACTCCATCCTGCCTGCCTACCCGGAGGCGCTGATCAACATCAAGACTATTGATGGACTGAGCGAGATAAAGGAGTCGGGTGGCATGCTCAACATAGGTGCGCTGGCCCTGCTGGCCGATATCGCCGCCAACCCCGTCATCAAGTCCAAATACGCCGCACTGGCACAGGCCGCCGGCAGGACCGCCTCCCCCCACCTCAGGAACATGGGCACCATCGGAGGCAACATCTGCCAGGACATCAGGTGCTGGTACTACCGCAACCAGAACAACAGGTTCTCCTGCCTGCGCAAAAAGGGCGGCAGGTGCTATGCCATCAAGGGCGACAACCGCTACCACTCCATCTTCGGCGGCAGCGTCTCCGGCGGCTGCTTCGCCGTCCATCCCAGCGATACCGCCCCGGCGCTGGTCGCACTGGACGCCAAAATCGTCACTTCGAGCCGCACCATCGAGGCCGAGAAGTTCTTCGAGGTCAAGCCGGTCAAGACCACCGTGCTCAAGTCCGACGAGATCGTCACCGGCATACAGGTGCCCGAGCCCGCCGCAGGGTCCTCCAGCGCATTTCTCAAGTTCGCCCTGCGCAGGTCCATCGACTTCCCCATCGTCAACTGCGCAGTCATGGTCACACGCAAGGACGGTAAAGTTTCAGCCGCCAGGATCTGTCTCAACGCCGTCCACGTCATACCCTACAGGGCGGTCAAGGCCGAGCAGGCCATAACCGGCCGGGTTATCGACGAGGCGGCGGCGGAAGAGGCCGGCGCGGCCGCCGTGTCCGAGGCCAAGCCGCTGGACCACAACAAATACATGGTGGCCATCGCCAGGACACTGGTCAAAAGAACGCTCCTGGCCTGTGCGGGAAAGTGACAGATGACCGGGTTTTTTTTCGTGTATCAATTCCGGAGGTGTACTTGAAATGCTGTTCTCGCTGTTACTCGCTATCCTCAATATCGCTATATGTATTACCGTAAAAACCAACCAGTCTATCAAGGATATGATCAGCATCCGTAACTCTGTCTACGTGATAATGACCAAGGGCGGGAAAAGGGTTAGGCGTTACCTTTTCAAGAGCGGAAAATATTCATCGGATAACAAGCTGACCGATTTCGACCTCGCTCTGGTGTTCGAAAACGCCGATGTCGGATTTAAAACCCTGGCATTGGGTGGCGACACAGGGTTGCAGACAGCCATAAATAACTTCAATTTAAAACTCGTAGGCAATCAGAGGATTTTCAACTGGTTCGGAGTAATAATAGCTGTATCTATGGGAATGATGAAGAGAAAATGATAAAAATATCTTGCCTGCTCACAAATGCAGGAGGTTGACAAGCTCTTACAATATATGTTACTTTATGCACGGTTATATATTGACCTAGGCATATATATCTATAGGCAAGTATTACCCTACTATATAAAGAAACTTATCGCCCGGGCCAATTATGCCATTAATGCATGGTTTGCCGGGATTTCTCAAGCTTGTGTAGCGCCAAATCCGCAAAGGAGGACATATGGAAAGCATACTGGTCATCGGCGCTGGTTTCATGGGCAGTGGCATCGCACAGGTTGCAGCCCAGAGTGGCTACCGTGTCTATTTGCATGATTCCAACAATGAGGCTACGGAGAGAGCTCTGGGCAATATCCGCTGGTCAACGGAGAAACTCGAGAGCAAAGGTCAGATGAAGGATACGGCTAAAGCTGTACAAGCCAGGATAAGCGCAGTCAAAGATCTTGCCATCGCCTCAAAGTGCGAGTGGGTCATCGAGGCGGTTTATGAAGACGAGAAGCTCAAGAAAGGACTCTTCAAAGAGCTGGAAAAAATCTGCCCGGCGGAAACTATCCTGGCCAGTAACACATCCAGCATACGTATTACACGGCTCGCCTCGGACGCACAGCATCCCGAAAGGATGGTGGGGCTGCACTTTTTTGGTCCGGTGCCTTTAATGCTACTGGTTGAAGTGATCAAAGGAGAAAAAACATCTGGCGCGGTTTTTAAGAAAAGCGTGGATTTCATACTTTCGCTCAATAAATATCCGGTGCAAGTTATGAAAGACATACCCGGTTTTATCATGAACCGTATCAGCGGCACGGCCTTCCGCGAGGCTCTCAACCTGGTGGAACAGGGCATTGCTACGGTTCAGGATGTCGATACAGGCATGAAATATGGGTATGGATGGACTCTGGGGCCGTTCGAGATGGCGGACTACGCAGGGCTGGACGTCTATCAGCGTGTCGGCCAGGCGTTCAAGGCTATGGGAGTAGAAGCGTATGCTCCGACATCTACACTGATTGATAAGATGGTGCAGGCCGGACGCCTTGGCAAGAAAGTGGGAAAAGGCTTTTATAATTATACGCCGGAGGGGGGAAAGACTCCTTTTGATACCTCGCAACTAAAATAATAGGTGGCGTCATGTTTCTATCATTTGCACATGTAAGCGAATGCATAAATGCACGATCCGATATTTATCGGGCGATGGATAGGTTATCAGTGCAGGTAATAAATATGAGAAGGGGCAGGTTCACTAATGAAAGTGGAAAGGATAGATCATATCCATATTTTTGTTAAAGACCTTGAGAAATCCAAGGGGGTTTTTTCCAGGATTCTGGGGACGAAATTCTGTGAACCCATGGTCTCTGAGGAGTGGGGGCTGAAATCTGTTTTGGATCCTTTAGGGGTTGAATTGATGGCCTCAACAAGTCCGGAGGGATTTATTGCAAAAACCATTGAGCGAAGGGGTGAAGGTTTAGCTGCTATCTCTTTGAAAGTACCTGATATCGAAGAGGCCATAGCTGAGTTGACCGCAATGGGCTTACGGCTGGTGAGCAGATTTGAGGTTGGTCAACTGAAAGAAGCGCATTTCCATCCAAAAGACGCGTTCGGGGTCATGATCGAACTCTGCGAATATAGAGAGGAACACGGCGCTTATAGAGCAATCTATGGAAGAAGTATTAACGAGACAGCCGGCACGGCGAGGTCAGGAGGCAGTTAATTGGATTTCAAATTCACCGCAGAGGATGAAACATTCCGGCAGGAGGTACGCGCTTTTATAGATAAAGAGCTGCCACCTGACTGGACGGGTTCGCCATGGGTAGGTGAACCCGAAAAGGAGACCGAGGAATCCTGGCAATTTGCAAGGGAATTCACGCATAAAATGCAGGCAGAAAAGGGCTGGCTCACCATGCACTGGCCGAAAGAATATGGCGGCCACGGCGCCTCAGCGGTTAAACAATGCATTTTATATGAGGAAATAGGCTTCAGCAGGGCTCCCCTGGTAGATATATACGGCCCCAATATGGTTGGCCCGACACTTATATATTTCGGTACCGAGGAACAAAAGAAGGAGCATCTCCCCAGAATAAAAGGCGGCCAGGTCATCTGGACGCAGGGGTTCAGCGAACCGGATGCGGGATCAGATCTGGTATCACTCAAGACCTCAGCCACCGAAGAAGCGGACCATTTCGTGATCAACGGGCAGAAAACATGGAGCAGCATAGCCCATTATGCAGACTGGATGTTCATACTTGTCAGAACAGATCCCCATGCCGCTAAGAAACATGAGGGATTGAGTCTGCTCTATTTGGACATGAAAACTCAGGGTATCACATATACTCCCTTAATCAATATAGCCCGCGGGCACACGTTCAATGAAGTCTTTTTTGAGAATGTCAGGGTGCCCAAAAATAATTTAATCGGAGAAAAGAACAAGGGGTGGTTACTGGCGATGGCTACGCTCAATTTCGAACGAGCTTTCGGAATAGGAAGGGTGGGACAAATCAACCGCTGGATAAAGGAACTGGTCGGCTATGTCAACGAAAAAAAACAGCGTGGTGAACTGATACCTGCTGAAGCATTAGTTCGAGAGCACCTTGTTCAACTGTCAATCGATAGTGAAGTATTACGTTTACTGGCCTATCGCGTAATTTATGAACAGAGCAAAGGACGTATCCCATCATATGAAGCTTCTATTCAGTTCGCATTCGGCGCAGAGCTGATGAAACGGCTATTCAAAACAGGTATGCAGATCCTGGGTCCATACAGCCAATTAGGCATGGAGTCCAAATGGGCGAAGCTGAAAGGCCTGATGCAACGCGACTACCTATATACTCCGGCATTAACACTGGCCGGCGGAACGACGGAAATACACAAAAATATCATAGCCTCCAGAGGTTTAGGGTTGCCGAGAAGCCATTAGTGAATACACGTTCAACTTAAAGGGGTTAAATATGGATTTCGAGTTTAGTGAAGATCAAAAGATCCTGAGAAATTCTGTCCGCGAATTTCTGAGCATCGAATGCCCTACTTCAACGCTTGTAAGAGAGATGGAATTAGACCCGCAGGGCTATTCTCCCGGACTTTGGAAAAAGATGGCGGATATGGGATGGCTGGGCATTGTTTTCCCGGAGGAATATGGGGGGACAGGTCAGAAATATATGGATCTAACAGTGCTGCTCGAAGAGATGGGCCGATCATGTGTCCCCGGTCCTTTTCTATCAACTATGCTCTGCGGGCTTCTAATCCTATGGGCCGGCAATCAGCAGCAAAAACAGACCTTTTTATCGGATCTTATCCACGGGAATTCGGTCCTTGCCCTTGCGTTATTGGAGACTGATGGTCGGTATTCGGCAGATGCCATCAGTCTTAAAGCACACCCGGACAGCGATAATTACATTCTCAACGGCACAAAGATGTTTGTTTCGGATGCGCACATTGCCAACCACATTATCTGTGCAGCAAGGACCGCCAACGATCAAGCTTATCCTGAGCAAGGTATTACTCTATTCATTTTGCATGCCGGAAGCCCCGGGCTAATCTGTTCGTCTTTAGGTAGCGATACGATAGCACGGGATAAGATTTTCCGCATGGATTTTATCGATGTTCAAATTGCAAAAAATCATATACTGGGTGAATTGCATTTGGGATGGCCGTTAGTTCAGAGATTAATTGAACACGGCGCCATAGCCGAATGTGCCAGGATGCTGGGGGGCGCTAAGCGTGTACTGGAGATGAGTACTGCTTACGCCAAGGAGCGCATGCAGTTCGGTCGTCCCATCGGCGCCTTTCAGATAATACAGCATCACCTGGTAGATATGCTTACATTGCTGGAAGGCTCGCATTACATCACATATCAGGCAGCGTGGAAACTCGATGAAGATATGCTCTGTGCCAGGGAAGTGTCAATGGCCAAGGCATGGGTCAGCGATGCGTACAATGAGATTTGTATTAACGGCCATCAGATTCACGGCGGCATAGGCTTCACTCAGGACCACGATATGGGCCTTTATTTCAGGCGTGCCAAGGCGCAGGAGATTAACTATGGTGATGCAGATTTCCATCGAGATATATTAGCGGGTGAAATAGGATTGATATAAATAAGTAACCGTACTGTGAATTAATTTAGGAGGTCTTCAATGAACGATCAAAACACACAGAGGCAGCAGGTCCCTGCCATCAAGGGCTGGTTTACCATGCCGCCCCAGGAGGCGCATATCATAGCCAGCAAATGCCCTTCGTGCAACGGCTATTTCTTTCCACCGGCACAAACATGTCGGAATCCGAACTGCAAAAAAGACGGGCCCATGGAATCCGTGATGCTCAGCAACAAAGGCAAATTAGAAGCCTATTCCATAAACTATTTTTCGCCCCCACCGCCATACCATGCTCCCGACCCTTTTGTTCCCTTCGGGGTTGGAATGGTCAGCTTGCCTGAAGGTATCAGTATCACCGGCCAGATCTCCTCCGGCTATGACGAGAAAAATCTGGAGGTCGGCATGGATATGGACGTCGTGATTGAAAAGCTGTATGAAGACAGCCAGGGCAACGACGTTATGGCATGGAAGTTCAAGCCTGCTCACAAATAGAGGGCAACACAAATATCAGCATTAAATTATGAGGTGAGAAAATGAATGAAGTAGCTATTCTGGGAGTAGCAATGCATCCCTGGGGAAAAATAAAAGATAAGAGCGTTCCTGAGATGAATCTCGAAGTGGCTCAAAAAGCCCTGAAAGACGCCGGTTTGGAGTGGAAAGACATCCAGTTTGTCGTGGCTGGCTCGGATCCCTGGAGCGGGGTCGATGGCCTGTTAGCCGGCTGCAGATTATCGCAGAAAATAGGCAACAACGGCATACCTGTGGTCAATGTATACAACGCCTGCGCAACGGGCGGATACGCGTTGAAGACAGCGCAGGCCTACATCAACTCCGGCTTTTGCGATTATGTACTGGTTGTGGCGGCCAGCATTTCACCAGCCGGTTTTTTCGGTGTCACCGCTGTTGCCCGGGAAGACGATCCTAATGACCTGGATTCCCAGCGTTTCAGGATACTGGGGCTGACAAATCCCACGGGTTTTGCTTTCATGGCCACATATAGAATGCATCATTATGGAATGACGGAAAACGACCTTGCCATGGTGAAGGTAAAAAACAGCAAATTCGGATCGCTCAATCCCCTTGCACGCTTTAAGAAAACCTTTACCGTGGAAGATGTGCTCAAGTCCCCCATGGTAACTTATCCCCTGCGTTTGTATGAGCTGTGCGCAACGAGCGACGGCGCAGCCGCAATCGTTCTCAGCAGCATGAAGGCCGCTAAAAAGCACACCCGCAAGCCCGTTAGGCTGGCGAGTGTGGGAATAGCCACTCCCAAATACCCCGATCCCAGGAGCGGAGGCTACGGCCTGGATATTGCCAGTGACTCGGGCGACCTCGATTTCAGCAACGGCATGGGAGTCCGTGCGGCCTACAACGCCTACGAAGAAGCGGGCATCGGACCCGAAGACCTGGACCTGGCCGAGGTATACGACCTCAGCTCCGCCTTCGAGTTGGGCTGGTATGAGGAGATCGGGCTTTGCAAACGCGGAGAGGCTGAGAAGCTGCTGCGGGAAGGCGTTACAGGAATGGGCGGCAGGATGCCGGTCAATACCAGCGGCGGCTGCGCTTCCTTCGGCGAAGCTATCCCGGCCCAAGCTATGGCACAGGTCTGTGAGCTCACATGGCAAATGAGAGGCATGTCCGGGCCGAGACAGGTTGAGGGCGCCAAAGTAGGTTTCACGGTCAATGCCGGAAAACAGGGCAACTGTTCAGCCACCGTCGTAAAAAAATAGGTTGGCAGATTGATACTGCTAACGCGTTAAAGGTCAATTAAGCAAATAGAGTGATGGGAAGGTTACAATGGATAATAAATACAAATTCGAGGAAACAACAACAGGCAAGGTCAAAGTAAAAGTATATGCTAACCGGCCCAAGACTATCTACTCTTTATTCACTGGCGCAGTACAAAAGTATCCCCGGCGTGAGGCAATAAAATTCGGTGACATATGTTTAACCTACTCTGAACTCGATAGAAGGGTCAACGCATTAGCTTCTGCACTTGTAAAGGATTACAGCGTAAAAAAAGGGGATAGGGTAGCCGTACTATTAAAAAATAATGACGCTTTTCCTGCGGCTTTCCTGGCCATCTCCAAAATCGGAGCCATATCTGTAGTGCTCAATACTATGCTGAAGACGCCGGAACTGGTGTATCAGTTGGATGTAACCAGCCCGGTGGCAGCCATTGTCGAAGATGAATTATGGGACCAGGGATTAAATGGTCTGGTAAGATTCAAATTGGAAAGGAGTTCCCTGGGAAATATCTGGAACAAAGGCGGCAGCTGCCCGCCGGCAGACTGCGGCGAAGACGACGTTCACAGCATACTATTTACCTCGGGGACAACGGGAAAGCCGAAGGGGGTCAGAATCGTCCATCGCAATCTGATCCACAGCGCCATAAGACAGGAACAATATGAGCAATACTTCATGGAGATGCTGGGTCTGGGAAATGAGGAGGAAGGAAGGAAAGCGTTGATTGTGGCTCCGCTGTTCCACAACATGGCGCTGCAAGAGCAGTTGATTCCAAGTTTGTGGATGGGAAATACGGCCGTCCTGCTCAGTGAGCTCAGTATCGCAGCCTTCCTGAAAACTGTCGAGAGAGAGAAGGTGAACTTTCTGGTCGGATCTCCAGCCATATACAGGATATTGCTGGGATCAGAAGACGTTAAGAAATATGATCTAAGCTCGATTAAAATCGCTGCTTTTGGCGCGGCGCCGATGTCTCCGGATTTGATGGCGGAGATGGAGAAGGCCTTTCCTAACGCCAAGTTTTTCCAGGGATTTGGCCTGACAGAGGCTGCGATATCACATGCTGCCCTTGACAAAGAATGCATTGAAAAACCTACATCTATCGGACGCCCCAGCCTTGGCTGCGAAGCTAAGATCGTTGATGGAAACATGAAGGAACTGCCCATAGGGGCAGTTGGTGAAATAGCAGTCAAGGGACCAGTAGTAACCGACGGTTACTACAATAATCCCGAAGCAACAAGAAAAGCTTTTATCGATGGTTGGTTTTTAACCGGCGACCTGGGGAAGGTAGATGAGGACGGCTTCTACTACGTTGTCAGCAGGAAGAAAGACATGATAAACAGAGGTGGCGAGAACGTCTATCCTGTTGAAGTAGAGAATACAATCTGTATGCATTCTAAGGTCTTCGAAGTTGCCGTATATGGTGTCCCCGACCGGGTTATGGGGGAAAAAGTGGCCGCATCCGTAATCGCCGTCCCCGGTACAACCCTTACAATAGAAGAGGTAAAGGAATTCTGCAAGGATAAACTTGCCAGATACAAAATCCCCGAATACATCATATTGACATCGGCACTGCCTAAGAATCCCGGCGGCAAGGTAATCAAGGAACAGCTTACTTTGGAACTATCCAAGCAAATTGAAAAAACTATGTGATAGAATATGGGGCGGAAGAAGTTCACCGATGCTATAAAATTTACCGGAGGTTGTGATGAAAAAAGGGCAAACCGAGAATAGCGATGTCCTGATCAAAGTCAAGCCGTGGCAGGTGTGGTACACGATAACAGTTCTTTTCGTGCTCTATATGATGGACTACGCGCTACGGTCGGTGATCGGCCCCATGACACCGGCATTAAAAGCCGACCTGGGACTGAGCGATACCGAGGTGGGCTGGCTGATGTCTGTGGTACTAATAGGCGTTGCAGTTTTCGCGTTGCCTCTGTCCTATCTGATCGACCGCTGGAGACGGTCCAAGATGATCTCGCTGATGGCGATTATCTGGAGCGTGGCCAGCCTGTTTTCCGGTTTCTGCATTAATTTCGGACAGTTGCTGGCCACACGTACGGCGGTGGGAGTGGGCGAGGCGAGCTTCGTCTCGGGAGGTATGGCCCTCATAGCCGGGATGATCAACAAGGCCAAGCGAGCGCTGGTTACCGGCATCTGGGTGGCGGCTATACCATTTGGCTCGGCCGTCGGCTTTCTCATCGGCGGATTCGTCACCAAGAGCTTCGGCTGGCAGGCGGCTTTCATGGCCGTGGCCGCGCCCGGCATCATCTTCGGCATCCTAGCCTGGTTCATGCCTGATTATAAGATAGACAAATCGGCGTTCCAAAAAGCGGGGGACGTCCCCCGCAGTACTGCGCTGGGGTCCACCCTCAAGGAATTTGTAAAGATCAAGACGCTGCCCATCCTCTATCTTACCATCGCGCTGGAGATGTGCTACGTGCTGGGCTACATACCATGGGTGCCTGTGCTGCTGAACCGCAGTATGGGCATGGACACGGTGCTCGCCAGCTCGGTCTCGGCCGGCCTGGCTTTGACAGCTATCATCGCCATGCCGCTCGGCGGCTGGGTGACGGACAAGGTCTCCCAGCACAACCCGCGCAACAAAGTGCTGGTCATCGTCGTGACCATGTTGCTGGCCAGCCTTTTCATGGCAGCGGGCACCTACTTCGTTTCGCTGCCGGTATTCGCCATCGGCGTGTTCTTCACCTCCGCCTTTGTTGCGGCCCAGCTCAACGCGGTGCAGGAGATAGTGCCCGCCTACCAGCGCTCCACAGCCATGGGGCTGTACATGCTCACCGGCTACATCCTGGGTGGCATGTGGGGTCCCATACTGATGGGCGCGGTTTCCGACGCCGTTAACATCCAGGCGTCGTTCTTGGTCATCTCCGGGATCGGCTTCCTCAGCTCCTTCGGCTACCTGTGGTCTTCCAAATACTTCAACGCCGATTACTACCGCGCACGCGAGGTGGACCGCGCCATGGGATTGTTGGAGGCCAAGTAGCGAAGCAATCTCCTTCATCGAAGTGAGCGGGTGCAGGCTGATTGGTTTATGCTACAATTAAGTCACCTGCTATAGCACGATATCAAGTGGAGGTGGTTTATCATGAGGACAAGGAAAACCTGTGGCATCATTGCTATGTCCCTGGCGCTGCTAATCCTCCTCCCCCTTGCTTTACCAGCCTGCGGCGATTTGTCCGGACAGCTGACGGGCAAGCCGGAAAAGGTCGTGATCTATCATTTCGGAGACCTCAGTCAGCTCTATGCTCCTGTGACATCCCCCAAGCTCAGCGGCTTCGAGGATTTTGCCGCCTGGTATAACCAGGAGATGCACGGGGTGGACGGCGTCCCCATCACGTATAAATATATTGATACGGGAGGCAAGCTTGATGCGGCGTTGACTGCCTATGAAACCTTTAAACAGTCAAAGCCGTACCCTGCAGTGATGGTGCTTTATGGCACTGAAGAGTCCGTGCGATTACAAAGGAACTTCATGGACGATGGCATACTTTGCTTTACCAGCGGCACACCGGGAATTTACCCGGTGGGCTACGAGTTAGCCACCATACCAACCTACGCTGATTCGCTGGGCGCCTTTGTCAACTGGCTGAGCGATGATTGGGCGCGCCGTACCGGACAAAAGGTTAAGATTGCTATCCTCACCTGGGATAGCCCTTACGGCAAGGCCATCATCAGTGAGGAAGTAAGGGGGTTCATTGCTGAAAGGGGAATTGAGCTTGTATATGAAGATGTATTCAAGCCGGATGAGACGGATGTCACGCAACAAATGCAAAAAATCAGGGACGCGGGCGCCAACTGGGTCTACGATAACACACTGGGGCAGGGTCCCATAATAATCAGCTCAGCCGCTGAATCCCTGGATATGCTCAACCATGATCTCTACAGCACGGCGCCTGGCAAGGTTCATCGTGCCACCGGCCCGTGGGGCATTGACGAGTCATCCGTAATCCTTGGAGGACCGCTGGTTGAGGGTCTGGTCGGCCCGCGCAGTATAGCCTCCTGGTCCATGTCTGAGGTCGATGGCATAGTCAAAGCCCTCACGGCCTTCGATAAAAACGCTAGAAAGCCTTCAGAGAGGACCATCGGCTATCTTGATGTGTGGCCGGTCATGTACACCATAGGTCACTGCATGAACCAGATAGTCAAAGAGCAGGGCTGGGAGAAGCTCAACGGCATCACTTTGCGTGAAGAGTTCCTTAAATTAACGGACTTCAAACCCCTGGGCATGACTGTCTATTCGTTTTCGGCCAATAAGCCATCGCCGGACCAGACCATGATATTCAAAATTGAGCGCGGACGGTTGCTGCCGATAACTGACTGGACTACCTGCCCCGACCTGAGGTCCAAGGCGCTGCAGTAAAGAGCTTCCCGGGACGGAGAAGGCAGGGGAGAGGGTGATAGGGTATAATTTGGCCCATGATCCCCTGGTTCGTCGGCGCAGTTGTCCGCCAATCCGGCAAGAGCTTCCTCAGGTTCACAGGTGACATCGATACAGCACACATTGCCCGTGAAGGCCGTGAGCGCGGCGGCGATGTCTCGCTCTATATACATATCCCCTTCTGCAAAACGCTCTGCCCCTTCTGCTGCTTCAATCGCTACCTGTTCAAGGAGGAGCCAGCCCGCGCTTATTTCGCAGACCTGCGTAAAGAAGTCGATATGTATGCCGCGCTGGGATTTAAATTTAACGACTTCTATTTCGGCGGCGGCACGCCCACGGTCCTGATGGATGAGCTGTCCCATTTCATCGATTACCTTAGATCGAAATTCGATATCAAGCGCATCTCCCTTGAGACCACGCCGCGCGAACTGATGCCGGAGACCATTGATCAGCTTAAACATCTCGGCGTCAACCGGCTTTCGATCGGTGTGCAGAGCTTCGACAACTCCCTGCTCAAGGCTATGGGGAGAACGCTTTTCAAAGGCGAGGACTCCATCGATAAGCTGAAGCTGGCGCAGGGTAAATTCGATACGGTCAACGTGGACCTCATGTTTAACTTCCCTACACAGACACCGGAGCAGTTCAGATCGGACCTCAGGATTTTCAAAGACCTCGGCTCCGATCAGGCCACATTGTACCCTCTCATGCCCTCGCCACATAAGCTGGACGCTCTGACGAAAAAGTTCCACAGGGTGGACACCAGCCTCGAAAGGCAGTTTTACGAGATAATCCTGCAGGAGTTGCTGGATAGCGGATATAAAGCCTCTACGGCCTGGTGCTTCTCGCGTGGTGACCTCATGATCGACGAATATATCATCGATTACGATGACTACATCGGCGTCGGCGCCGGATCGGTCAGCTTCCTGGGAGGGGATTTCCTGGTGAACTCCTTCTCGCTGGACGGCTACCATAAGCTGATTTCGGAAGGGCGGTTGCCCATAGTGCGCACGCGCCGTCTCTCCGCCACCGAGCAATACCGTTACTACATGCTGACCCGGTTCTTCGGTACGAGCTTAAACACACAGCAATTCAAACAGCGTTTTAATTCTGACATCCATGCGAGCCTGTGGACGGAGCTGCTTTTCTTCAAGACCGCAGGCATCATCCGGGAGAAAAACGGCGTAATCTCCGTCACCAGGCAGGGTATGTATCCGGTGGGCACCATGATGAAAGAATTTTTCGCTGCTCTCAATACTCTGAGGGAATACTGTATTGAGGGTGGGATTTAGTTTCATTCACTTTTAGGCTATGATTATGAGGTCCCGGAAGGTGAAATGATGAATCAAGCAGAGATTAAACTTGTAAACACTGCCAATAACACGATCTACCAGACGGGTCAGCAAACAGGCCACTACGAAAGCTACTTCCTGCGCGCCAACCACCCGGACCGTCCCCTGGCCTTCTGGATCAGATACACTATTTTCAGCCCCCACGGTCACCCGGATAAGGCCATCGGTGAGCTATGGGCGGTCTATTTCAACGGTGAGACTTCGTCCAGCATAGCCGTAAAGAAGGAACTGCACATCGGTCAGTGCTCGTTCAGCCGGTCAGGGCTCGATGTCATGATCGGAGATGCCTTTCTGCATAAAGGGTGGTTGAAGGGGAGCGCCACGTCCCTCAATCACACAATATCCTGGGATCTTAACTTCCGTGGCAACGAACAGCCGCTTTTCCTGCTGCCCGTGAATATGTATTCGGGCAATTTTCCCAAGGCCAAACTGTGCGTACCACTTCCCATGGCCGAATTCAACGGCACGTTGACAGTCGATGGCAACCAGTTCAAGATCGAAAAGTGGATAGGCAGCCAGAACCACAATTGGGGATCCAAACACACCGACCTTTACGCCTGGGGACAGGTCGCCGGGTTCGATAACAGCCGCGACAGCTTCCTCGAAGTCGCTACAGCCAGGGTCAAAATAGGGCCTCTATGGACACCCCGCATGACACTCATCGCGCTCAGACACAAAGGGCGGGAATACAAACTCAACAGCATAGTGCAGGCTATTAAAGCGCAGGGTGGATTCACCTATTTCGACTGGCATTTCGCGTCAGCTGACGACGAGGTCGATATGAAGGGACGTATGCACGCAGGGCGGGAGCTGTTCGCCGGCCTCAACTACTATAATCCGCCGGGCGGGAGCAAACACTGTCTCAACAGCAAACTGGCTTCATGCGAGCTCAGGATCACCTATAAGCAGGGGAACCGCAAAGGAGTGTCTGAACTCCTCTATACCGGACATCGGGCGGCATTTGAGATCCTCACCGATTTGCGGGACCATGGCATATCCATACAGGTGTAGGTTTTTAGTCGTTTCCATACGGGCCTGAGTTAGAGAGCCCGCTCAATTCTGCATATAAGGAGGACCCATGGAGTACAAGGAGCTTAAATACGAAGTATCGGAGGGTATCCTCACGCTGACACTCGACAATCCCGACAAGATGAATTCGATCACAGCGTCCACCTGCAAGGAGCTTCTCCACGCGTTCGACCGCGCCGATAACGACGACGACGTGCGTGTTGTAATAGTTACCGGCGCCGGCAGGGCATTCAGCGCAGGGGCTGCCCTGGGAGAAGGCGCCGCGGAAGGCTCCTATTTCATGCAACGGTTCATGGGCAGGGAGGACGACCAGCCGCACAGGGATGAGGGCGGAATCGTAGTGCTGCGGATCTACGACATGAAAAAGCCCGTGATCGCGGCCATCAATGGCCCGGCCGTGGGCTTCGGCATAACCATGACCTTCCCCATGGATATCCGTATCGCCTCAACCAACGCCAGGATGGGTCTGGTGTTTTGCCGGCGCGGGATCATCTTTGACGGCTGCGCCAGCTGGTTTTTAACCCGGCTGGTGAACATCGGCGTGGCAAGCGAGTGGGTCTACAGCGGCAGGGTGTTCAATGCGCAGGAGGCCTTCGAGAGAGGCCTGGTGAGCGAACTGCTGGAGCCCGATGCGCTGCTGCCCCGTGCCCGCGAGATCGCCGCCCGCATCGCAAACAATTCGTCACCCATCTCGGTGGCTATCTGCCGGCAGCTCATGTGGAAGATGCTGGGCGCCGACCACCCCATGGAGGCTCATCAGCTTGAGTCAAAGGCACTGAACTGGATCTTCGGCATGCCGGACGCCCAAGAAGGTATCATGTCGTTCCTCGAGAAAAGGGCGCCAGCCTTCCCCATGAAACCGGGCAAGGACATGCCCGCGTTTTACCCGTGGTGGAAGGACCGGCCGTTTAACTACTAGATTCCTTTTTTTACCAGTTATACCAGCATATATCCGAAGGCTTTGCGGCTGACGATGCGCGAGGGGTTGGCAGGATCAGGTTCAACTTTCTCGCGCAGGCGGTGCACAAGCTGGTCAAGGGTTGCATCCGATATCGCAGCCCAGTCCTGGCTATCGGCCCATACGGCCTTGATGATGTCGTCACGCAGGCAGACCGTCCCTGCATTGCCGTAAAGGAAAATCAGCAGTTCGTACTCCTTCCGTGATAGCTTTACGAGCCCACCATCCACACGGACCTCCTTCCTGGCCTCGTCAACTTCCAGCCAGCTTACCTCCGTAGCAATGACCTGCCCTGCCTGTTCCACCCCCCTCCTGCCCAGCAGGTTGGTGCTCTCCGACTCTTTGAATACCAACAGGATATGCGCCGGACCCGCTGCCGCCCCCAGCCCGATCTTGCAGTTGTGCTTCAGGTCATAAAGTCTGCCGGGCATTATCCGGTCGTCATCGAGCATGGTCCCGTTTGTGCTGCCTAGGTCCCGCAACTGGTAGTGGCCGTCCTTTTCAACGATCTCAACATGCCGCCGTGAGACCGACTCGTCGCTTAACTCGATATCGGGCTTATATTTGGGGGTGCGGCGACCGATCACCGTGCTGGCCTTGCTCAGCGTGAATATTCTGCCGATATCCTCGGCATCGCCTTTCTTAACTATGATGAAAGCCAAATTCGGCCTCCAGCTATGTGCAACGTGCGTTTACTGTTGCAGTATAATATATCAGAGACACTCGTCGCAGAGATTATATATATGTCAGGTTTATATTAGGTATTCGTCAGCAAGCTGTCAAGCAGTATAACCTTCAACAGCTTAGACTTATGTGATCGTAATGGAAGAGGTAATAAGCATCAGCGTGATCTGCCCGGCCTGTCATGGCTTGAACGGCGCCGGCAGCTTTTTCTGTTATAGCTGCGGCCATTATCTGGAAGGGGAGCAGGAAGCTGAGGTCAACGACACTGTTGCCGAGGAGATTATTCAAGCTGCGCCGGAGAGCGCTGCAGCGAAAATGATCATGCCGTGGGGTGAGGAGATCGTTCTCACGGCCAACCCGCAATTCATCCAGCGCAGTAACTTTGACGGCAAACTTCCGCAGGATGCACTGATGAGCGTATCCAGGCAGCATCTACTGGTAACGTGTGAGAATAGCACTTATTATGTTCAGGACCATGGGCGCGACGGCACCGGCAGCACGAATCACACAAGGGTAAACAATATCGATATCCACCATAAGGGCAGGCACCCACTGCGTGATGGCGACAGTATAGAGTTAGCCAGGCAGCCGGGGGCCATACTGATTTTCAAGGTAAGTTAAAAAACAAACGAGGGAGTTTCGATTGAAGACAGGTTATGGCTGGGACACCGGCCTGGTGAGAAAGCTGAACGAAGACAGCATTTTCTGCAGCACCTTTGACCTGCGGACGCACTCCGGCATGGTATCGGCCGGGCTGTTCGCCGTTGCCGACGGGATGGGCGGCCACGACGCCGGAGAGATAGCCAGTGACCTGGCCATCAGGATTTTCCAGGCCGAATGTATCTCAGGCTTGCTGACCAGGGCATCAGTGCCCGGGCTGCCATTGATGGCCGCAGCCTTCAACAAAGCTAACAGCGCCGTCATCGAGGCGGCCACCGAAAAGTCCTTGCAGGGCATGGGGACCACGCTTACTGCCGCCCTTATTGTAGGCCGGGATATGTACCTGGCACATATCGGCGACTCCCGCTGTTACATCATCAACTCCAGGGAGGCTATTCAAGTCACAACTGACCATTCCGTGGTACAGGAGCTGGTAGATATCGGGCAGATATCGCCCTCCGAGGCGCTGGCCCACCCGCGCCGCAACGAGATAACGCGAGTCCTGGGATACAGCGCCGGCAGCGTTCCAGACCTGATACAGATCAAGCTTTACGCCGGGGACAACGTGCTCCTGTGTTCCGATGGCCTTTACGGAGTACTTCCTCCCGGCAAAATAGAGGAAACGGTGCTTGCCTCACAGAGCCCCGCGCAGGCCTGCGCCGACCTTATCTCGCAGGCCAACTTGGTCGGCGGCCCCGATAATATATCGGTTATCATCGCCGGTCCTGCCGGCCTCCCTTCATGGCAGGCGCTGGTATCGGCAAAGACGGGGGTGAAAATAGACTGATGGATGATCCCACCATCATCGTTATAGTCATAGCGCTGGTTTTCACCAGTGTGCCGGTAACAGTTGCCATAATCCAGGAGATCCAGCGGCGTAAAATGAGGGCCGCAGCCTTACACCAGGGAAAGCCTCAGCAACAGGCTGCCCAACCCCAAAATAAGCACCGCATTAACGGCCGCTACGAGCTCAAAGCTCCGGCCTTCAAACAGGGGGGCATGGCAAATATCTGGTTGGCCAGGGACCGCACCAGCGGCAGGCAATGCATCATCAAAACGCCACGCAGGGGCACTACCATGGACAACATTTACCTTGACAAGCTGCGCCAGGAAGCCGATTTCCTCAAAAGGCTGCAACATTCCAACATAGTCACGTATCTGGATGATTTTTATTACAGGGGAGAGTTACACCTGGTGCTGGAGCTTGTAACAGGGGAAACCATAATGTCCTCCTCGCCGAGGTCATCAGCAGGCGAGCAAAAGGTACTGATATGGGCAGGACAGGCGCTGGATGCCCTGGCCTATATCCATGCTGCCGGTATAGTGCACAGGGACGTTAACCCCAAAAACATCATGCTCAGTGGGAACGGCGACATCAAGCTTATCGATTTCGGCACGGCCAAAAGCCTGGAGAGCATGAAGAAGGATACAGTCAGGACTGACCCCTTCACCCAGATCGCCAATAAGGGTTTTGACATACCTGAACTATTTATCGGAGGTGAGAGCGACCAGCGCTGCGACCTTTGCGGGCTGGCCCAAACCTGTATCTACCTGCTCACACTCAGGCAGCCCAATGACCTGTGCAGCGAACTGATCCACACCAACTGGCCGCGCAATTATGCAGAGGCTGGCACCGTGGCCGATTACATGATTTCGACAGGCATATCCAAAAGGACTTCCCGTTGCCTTGCGCAGGCGATTATGTTCTCCCCTGGCAGCCGGTTTGCCGGCGCCGTGGCCATGCATTCAGCCCTCCTGGCTTCAAGCGCCGGCCAGGTGAAAGCAGTGGAGGTATCCACATGAGCCGGCCGGGATCTATATTGATCTTCTCGCTGGCCCTTCTGTTCGCCTGCCTGGGCGCCGTTGCTATTACACACGTCTGTGCATATGCTATGGGCGCCCCCACCGAAAACTCTACTATCCCCGACCCCACGACCGATACCCTGCATCAAGAAATTAAACCGCCGGTTCCCTTCATATTGCAGGGTGAGACGTCTCAGCCTCCGAGCACATCGCCCGGGCTGACTGCAGATCTGTGGGGAACGTCCGCCACGGGCTACCGCAATATCTCGGGCAGCGAGCAATGGTACCTCGATATCGATATCAATGCTCCGGGCTGGTTGTATATCTATGAATATTACCCGCAGGGGAGCGAAAACCAGGGCAATTGGATTGCCTACAAGTGGCAATTGCCAGAGCCCGGGCAGTGGAGGCTTGGCCCGTTCAGGCCAGGCGAGGACGAGCCGGAAGGCCAGCACATCTACAGGCTACGCTTCTATGCAAACGGCGAGTGGGCGCCCGGCGACAGCGGGGCACAAAACAGCTCCCTTGTATACTGGAATTACAGCAAAGGCATGGGGGATACAGCGCAACCAGCTTCGGTTCCCGTTACCCCTCAGCCGGCATCAGCAGGTGACCGGCTGCTGAACTTCTTAATCAATCCCGTGACCCTGCTGGTTGCCCCATCCATCATCGTCGTCATTGTGCTCATGGGATGGTTTGCCCGCCGATCCATGCGCGAACGGCGTTACCTGCAAAAGGCAGAGAGGCAGCCGCTGGTAGAACTGCTTGAGCAGCCGTCGGTGCCATCACGTCCACCGGCGCACGGCGCTCGCGCAGCCACCCTGGAATTGCCCAACGGCCTGGAGATACGGCTGGGAGTCGAAGGCGAAGTAATCGGGCGGGCCGAGGTTGCCAGGTCGCTGGGACTGGATGAACTGGGAGCTGTATCGAGGCAGCACTTCAGGATCAGCTTCGAGGACGGAAAGCCTCATATCGAGGATATGGGCAGCGCTAACGGCACTACGATCAACGGCCGTAATATACGGGGCGAGGGTTCGGTGGAGTTGCAAAATGGAGACGTGATCGAGATGGCCGGCAAGGTCAGCTTAAAGTTTAAAGCCGGCTTACCGTCTATTTGATTCATTCAAGGCCGGCCTTGCCCGGCCTGTATTGCAGCAAACCACCATTTTTTTGAAAATTGTCAGGCACTTGTAAGGACGGGGTCATGCAGGGCGGTGAATACATCCATATACTTTAAATAAAGCAAAGAGATCACCTGGGAGGTGATTATGTATATGAAAAAGATAATGATACCGCTGCTGATCGCATTCATAGTCGTATCGGCGACGGCTGCCGTATTTTCACCCGTCCAGGCCCAGCCATCCCCGCCGCTCAACCCGGATGAAGGCTGGCAACCCCCGTCCGAGGGCGGTGAGATGGTGGAGCCCCCGGTCGGAGTTGATACTTACAACCAGACCTGGCCCGGCCTGCAGATGACAGTCCCGCCATCACCTCCGGCGGGAGCCGCCGGGTCCATTGTAAACGCCTACCTGGTAACCAGCTACGGCCAAACGCTGTACAACCTGCACCGCAACGACCTGTGCTACCTGGTCGTGTCATTTGACGGCCCGGGATACTTCTACCTGTGGGAATACTACCCTCCCGGAAGGACCCCCTATGGCCACTGGCTGTGTTACAGGTGGTACAGGCCCTATGCGGGCGTGTGGCGCATAGGGCCATTCAGCGCTCAATCCTGGGATCCGGACGGGGTCTATGTCTGGAAAATGTGGTATAACTCCGGCTTCTCCTGGTCGACGCGTACTCTGAGCTTCAATTACACGCGCGGCAATATCTCGCCCTACAGCGGGCCGTCACCCTGGCCGGTATACCAACCGGAGATCAACTCCTTCAGCGCCAACGCATCCTCAATAGATTTCGGACAGACCGTTACCCTCACCTGGAGCACCAGCAACGCCGACAGCGTTTCTATAACCCCCGGGATAGGGACGGTCGGCACATCTGGTTCAACGACCGTCACCCCCGGCACAACGACTTATTACACGCTGTCGGCGACGGGAAGCTCCGGCAGCACGGTCACGTCCTCCACTACTATCAATGTCATACCAAGGGTATCGCCCACATTGAGCGTACAGCAGCCCACCATCCAGTCCGGGCAATCCACCGTTCTTGCATGGAACGCCCCTGCCGCGGTTCAGGTCTTTATAGCCGGCCTGGGTAGCGTAGATGCCGTAGGAACGGCGACGGTAAAGCCCGATAAAACGACCACGTATGACCTCACCGCCACATACATCGACGGCACGACGCAACAGGCAGCAGTAACCCTTATAGTGGAGCAGCCGCCCTACCTGATTTACGGCCTTTTGGGACTTCTGGCCATAGCCGCTATAGTGATAGTCATAATGATGGGCAGGAGGCCCAGGGCATCACAATCAACGCATGCATCAGGCACACGGGCTGACGCCGCTACATCCACCGCCGCCACAGCAGCAGCAGGCGACCCCGGGGTGTCCACTTCCGTTGCGGAAGCTCCGCCGGCCAAGCTGGTGATGCCCGACGGCAGCGAGATGCTGCTGGCCGGCAACACCAGAACGTTCGGCCGCCAGGATTTCGAAAAACTTTTACCGGGGGACAGGGCCTCATTTATCTCCAGGCAACACATCAATATATGGTATGAAGATGGGAAATACTATATAGAGGATCGCGACAGCACAAACGGTACCAGGATCAACGGCTCCGAGATCCGTGCCAGCGGCAGACAGGCACTTGTCGACGGCGATGTCGTTGAGCTGGCCGATAAATTGAGTATCACCTTTAAAATATAGCTATCCAAGAGGAGGATAAGATGATCATTAAAAAGACAGTTCAATTCCTGGCGGCAGCGCTTTTAGTATGCTCTGTGCTCATGCTGCCGCTTACGCCGGCCTCCGCGGCGCAGGACGTGTCCCTTGTCCAGACCGCCAGCCTGTTCTACGAGAACGAACCGGCACCCTCGGAAACTCCCGTTGACCCGGAGCTGATACCCCCGGCCACCGAGGAGGAAACCACGGTCGCGCCTGATCCCGGGCCGGTTGCTCCGCCACCAGATCCGGTAGTTGAGACCGCAGTTACAACAGATCCCGAGCCGGTTGCTACACCGCCGGATCCGGTGATTGAAGACCCGGCTGTGACCGATTCAGATCCGGCGCAGGTGGAGTCATCCTTACCACCTACACTTATAGCCGAGGCCATACCGCCGACGGAACCGCCGCCCGATGATTCGCTTCCACCACCCCCTCTGCCACCCGAATCACTACTCACAGCCCCGGCCGGCTCTGAGCCGCCGGCAGGCACTTCCGGGGCGGCTTTCCCACCCGGCCCATTCCCTCCACCACCGGGTCCTGTCCCTCCTCCAGGCCCTCCTCCTGGTCCTCCTCCAGCACATCCTCCGGGCCCTCCACCTCCATTTCCACCCGGGCCTATTCATCCCAATCCACCCTATCCCAATCCACCCTATCCAATTGTGCCGTACTACCCGCGTTACGCATATAACTATCCGTGGTACTACAGTTCCTGGATATCGACTACGTATCCCTACGTGGTAGTGCCTTCCACGCCGGCCCCGGTCTATGCTCCCGTCATCAGCTCATTCACAGCTAACCCCAGCTATATCCAGCCGGGACAGTCGTCAACGCTGTCATGGACGGTGAATAATACGGCCGATATCAGCATATCCCCGTCGGTGGGCTCTGTTCCCACTACCGGTGTGTACGTTGTGACCCCCGCTTACACGACTACTTACACACTATCCGCATCCAATAGCGCCGGCACTGTGGTGGCCAGCACCACGGTGACAGTGGCTCCCTATATCGGCAGCACGTATTATACCGGCAGCACTTATACCGGTATGGTGGAAACAGTTCCCGTTACAAGTCAGGCCCCCACTAGCAACAGCGGTGCGACACTGGCCTGGTGGCTGCCTTACATCCTGCTTATCGCCCTGCTGGCTGCCGCTGCCATGATAATAGTCATACTGCTGCTGAGAAAGCCTGTTGCGCAGGGCGCTCATTACGGCGCCGCACGCGGGGGCACCATGCCGGCTGTGACTTCACCGGTGGCCACGTTGCCGGCAACAGGTTCCCCCAAAACCACGCCGGTAGCTGTAGCACCGATTGCCAAATTCGTTGCCTCTAATGGCAGCGAGCTTCCGCTGGCAGGCGAAAGCAATCCCCTCGGACGCAGGGATTTCCAGTCCATGGTTTCCCCTGATAAGGCCGACCTTATATCCAGGCAGCACATCACGGTCAGCTATGAAAACGGCCAGTACTACATCGAGGACCGTGGCAGCACCAACGGCACCAGGCTGAACGGTTCCGCCATCAAGGGGACGGGCAGGCACGCACTCAGGGACGGTGATAACATCGATCTTGCAGGTGCGCTCAGCTTCGTATTCAGGTCCTGACAATAAACTTAAAGGCCGGCGCCCTATAGGGCGCCGGCCTGTCCGTATCCACAAGCGGCTTATAGTGCCGCTATCACTCAACCTCGTAGAAACGCTTCAACGACGCTTCCATGTCTTTTTTATTGCCGAATCCGCCGCTCTTGTAATCCCTGATGACCGATCCAGTATCCAAAAAGAGCGCCGTGGGTATGGTCCTGAACTGGCACCCGCTGACCAGGTTTGCCGTTGCGTCAATATAAACCGGCATTACCAGCCCGTATTTCTTGATCCATTCCTCGATATCGGCCTTCTTCTCGCTGCTGGCCACCATGAACATCAGCATGTCAGTGCCCTTTGGCCAGTCGCGGTAGATGTCATTCAGGAAAAGCGCCTGCTGCATGCAGGTCGAACAGCTGGTCTTGGTGAAGACGATAAATACCTTCTTACCTGCGATATCCCTGTTGGTGAAATCATCCCCCTGGAGAGTCTTAAAGGAGAACTCGGGTATCCTGCAGTTTATCTTGCAGCAAACAGGCGAGGTCGGCGGGGTTGTGAAGGGGTCCAGTGCCTGTTCAGCAGATTCATCGAAATCAGTCTCGGACTTTATACTCACGCTGTAGCGCGTCTCCGGCTTAAGGCCGTTCAGCCTGAATTTGTGTTCGTACACAAAATTATTATCGGTTTCACTATCGGATTCGGCCGCTTTGTCCACCCAATAGTTGACAGTGCCCGTAGCCGGTTTGTTGGAAATCCATCTAACCGACGCGGCTGAACTGGTGATATCGTAGACGTCTATATTTGAGATGGTGAATACGCCCCCCTGGGCGCCGGCGGCCGTGGTCGTTAGAGTATATCCCTTCGATTCAGCAGGACTGCCGCAACAGTCGACTGAAATCACGCGGAAATAATAAGTCGTTTTGGGCACCAGCCCCTGCAACACGGCCGCATGGTTGGTCAGCATGGTAGTATCCAGGGCCGTCTTGTTGCCGTACGAAGCTTTTGGCCCGAACTCGACCTGGCCGGTTGCCGGGCAGTTGGTCTTCCAGGATATTACAGCGTGGTCGCTGAAAACGGCGGGGGGATCAACCGGCGCGATAGTAAGCGGATCAGCCTGTGCTTCCTGTGCCCGGGCTAGCACTGTTTTCACCTCGTTAGATGCCAGCGCATAGCCTTCGCGGCCCGGCCGGCCGGCATTCCAGGAAACCATGCCCACCATTTCACCGGCCTGATTCAGGACGGCGCTTCCCGCCGCTGCGGGATCCAGTGCGGCATTCGTCTGCAGGTAGGCAATTCCCTCGTCTTTGGTCAGCAAGGTCACATTGCCTTTTGACCCTTCCGGGCCGGAAGCGCCGGGTTTAAAAATCCAGGCAGTCACTTCCTCCCACTGCCCCAATAGATCTGAATCTCCCATCAAGGCTGGCTTGAGCGCAGGGTAATCGCCTTCCATTTTAATTACGGCCAGGTCCCTGACGCTGTCCCTGCAGATCAAACGGCCTGTATAGCTCTGCCCCGGCTTAAGCTCAACGGATAGAGCGCCGGCATCGCCCAGAACGTCGCTGCCGGTGACGATATAGCCGGCGTTGTCCACGATTATACCGCTGACAACCGCATCGCCAGCCTGCACTGTTACCAGTGAATCTACTATGCCGGGACCGCCGCATGCACCCAGAATAGCTGCTATGCTAATTAAAGGCAGTATTAAGACGATAACTGCTTTGCGTCGAATGTGACCGGTTTTCATCAAGTCTAATTGGCGTACCTATTTAATTGGGACGCTGCCTCCATCCAGGTTAGGCATTTCCACGTTATCCATGAGATCACCGATCCGGGCGTTCATGATTTTTTTCATCTCAGTCACGATACCCCTGCCCTTATTCAAGCTTTTAGCGAAGGCCACGGCCTCTTTAACAGTCTCGTCAGCCGACAGGCAGGCCTTGCGGATAGCGTTGCATTTTTCAAGCTCGGCAGCCGTGAAGCGCTTGCCGGTCAGTTGGGCCTCAAATACCTTGTGCATGGGCAGGGCCCTCTTGATCAGGGCGTCCATATAAGGCAGGAAGGGGATGTTGAGGTTGACCTCCGGGAAACAGAGGAAACCGCGGTCGGCGCGCATGAAGAGAAAATCGAAAGAGCAGGCCAGTATGGCTCCGCCGGCGAACGCATGCCCGGTAAGCGCCCCCACCGTTATCATAGGATAGAAAGTTATGCGCCTGTATACCTGGTCCTGTGTTTTGAAGAACTTCTCCACGTCGGGGTCCTTGCGGCCGATAGCAGGCACCAGCCAGTCGAGGTCCATGCCGTTGCACCAGATTTTTTCGTCGGCGGATCTCACCACCAGCGCATTGACGGCGGTCTTCTTTTCGATATCGTCCAGGGCATTGAGAAGCTCATTGCAAAAGCCTATGCTGAACCTGTTCTCACCGTTATTCATGGTGAGCAACGCTATATTTTCGTCAACGCTCCATTCGACTAAAGGCATGGGGGATACCTCCGTAAAAAAGTTATTCGACGGCCACCCTGCTGGAGAGTGCCCTCTGAGGCGGCGTTAATTATTATATAACAAAGGAGCATCAGGCGCTTATAAGGCATTTATCCTTGAGGAAACCGCAAAGGATCCAAACTGTAGGGGCGTACCTTCAGGTGCGCCCGGCACTGCGGGCGGGTTAAAAAACCCGCCCCTGCGTTGTACACCGACCGGACACATATTGCGAAATCCCGCAAATTTATGCACAATAAGCAGGCTTTATTTTAGAATACAAAACCCACTTAAGGAGCTTTATTATGGATAACGTCATGGTCATCGGAGCGGGATTCATGGGAGGAGGCATCGCCCAGGTGGCTGCGCAGGCGGGCTATAACGTATACCTGCAGGATGTAAATCCGGAAGCAATCGCAAAGAGCCTGGCGCAGATCAAGTGGTCTACCGAGAAGCTTGCTGGCAAAGGCCGGATCAAGGATAGCGCCCAGGCGGTCCAGGATAGAATCGCCGCCGTCAGTGACTTCTCTATGGCCCCTTCGTGCCGGTGGGTCATTGAAGCAGTCTTCGAGGACGAGAAATTGAAAAAGGAGATGTTCAGGGACCTTGACGCCTCCTGCCCGGTCGAGACGATCCTGGCCTCCAACACCTCCAGCATACCCATCACGCGCCTGGCCTCCCTGGCCAGACGCCCCGAAAGGGTGGTCGGCCTGCATTTCTTCGGCCCGGTGCCCATGATGAGGCTGGTTGAGGTCATTAAGGGTGAGAAGACCTCCGATGCCGTATTTAGCAAGAGCGTGGATTTCATAGCTTCACTCGGCCAGTACCCGGTAAAGGTCATAAAGGATATACCCGGCTTCATCATGAACCGCATCAGCGGCGTGGCCTTCCGTGAGGCGCTGTCTCTGGTGGAGAACGGCATCGCCTCGGTTGAAGATGTCGACAAAGGCATGCGTTACGGCTTCAACTGGAATATCGGACCCTTCGAGATCGCAGATAACGCGGGTATCGATACCTACGTGCGCGTGGGCAAATCCTTCGCGGCGCTGGGCGCCTCGGATATCGCGGCATCATCGCCCCTGATGGAGAAAATGCTCAAGGCCGGAAGGCTGGGACGCAAGGTCGGCAAGGGCTTCTACGATTACTCACCGGACGGCAAGATGACCCCCCTCGATATTACCAAGCTGTAAATATAAATCCACTGCGTAGAGCCGAAGTCCCGGCAGGCTTTTTTTACCCTCGTCATTGCGAGCGAAGCGAAGCAATCTTGTGAACTCGTCATTACGCACAGGATTGCTTCGTCACTGCGTTCCTCGCAATGACAGGCAATTCTCAATGAAGCAGTTACAATTCGATCGTTAGCCCTTCGTACCCGACCTCCAGTTCCATTTCGAGTTGCTTACCAGCAGCATCGAGCTCGGCGCGCATCTCTTCCTCGAAGACTGTAGGAATATGGGTGATGATAATGCGCGGCAGGTATGACCTGATGCGGCGGAATTCATTTAGCTCCTCGACCAGCATTGCTGGAGTAAGGTGCCCTCTCAGTTTCGCCATCTCCTCCCGCATACGGTCAAGGCCCGTAACCTCGATAAAGAGCAGGTCCGGCGAGATGGTCTGCCAGCAACGGCCCAACCCAGGCCCGGTATCGCCGGTGTAGAAGAATGATTTACCGCCCGGGGCCGAAATCAGGAAACCCACGGACGGCACGGAATGGGTAACGGGAATAGGAGTGACTTCGAGGTTACCAATCATAAACGTTTTCAGGGGCTCGACCGGCCTCAACATCAGCCGGGGACTCTCCACCGATGGCCACTTGGTGTAGTCGCGGTACATCTGGCCGTCCATCAGGTAGTGGTAAACCACTTCTAAAGTGGCGGGCAGACCAAAGACCTCCAAGCTCGCCGGCTCCTGCGGGCCGTTGGCGCAGAGCATTATGAGGTCCTTCGAATGATCGAAGTGGTGGTGCGTCAGCAACACCGTCCTGACCGCCTGCTGCCTCTGCAGTGTGAGAGAGGAAGTGAGGCCCCCTGCATCCAGCGCAATCACACCGTCGACCAGCAGGCAGGGCAGCCTGGCCTTATCGGTTTCCGTATTGTGCGCACCCAGCATTTCGATTTTCATACTCATCCTCCGTCCCGTCATTGCGGGAGCTACTGAGAAGGAAAGGTCACCCTGTTATCGCATAGTAGATCACCATGTAGTGCAACACCGCGCCTGCGATGACCAGCAGGTGGAATATCTCGTGAAAGCCGAAGAGGCCGGGAATAGGATTCGGCTTTTTGAGGGTGTAGAAAACCGCCCCCAGGGTATAGGCGGCTCCGCCTGCTATCAGCAGCCAGAGCGATTTAAGCGGCATTGTGGCCAGCAAAGGGCCCCATAAAAGGGGTACCACTACCATCCAGCCCATGAGGACGTAGATCACCGTGGTCAGCCAGCGCGGGCCGTGGATATAAACGAGCTTGAAGACAAATCCCAGGATGACAAGCAGCCACTGCGCGCTGATGATGCCCCAGCGCCACCAGCCGTCCAGGTAGATATAGCCTATAGGTGTATAAGTGCCTGCTATCATGAAGAATATCGCTATATGGTCCAGACGGCGCCAGGGATTGCGCTCATCTTCGCCAGCCCTTTGCCCGTGGTAAATAGAGCTGCAGGTAAAGATAAAGATAGCACTCAGGCTGTAGATGCTGGAAAGGATGATTTTAGTCACGGAACCGGAAGAGTTACACAGCAGCACTATATATCCTGCCAGCGATGCTACGGCGCCCAGCAGGTGGGAATAGAAATTCACCAGGTCGGATCTCTGAAATGCCATTTTAACTCCTCTTATTGGCCGGTCCACGGCCGCAGCCTGGGTATCCAGCGTGGCACGTTCCTTTTATATGCAAGGTATTCATCGCCGAACCTCGTGGCCAGACCGGGCTCTTCACAATATACAAAATAAATATGGTTGATGACTAAAAACAACAGGAACCAGATGAATATGCCGGCCGAGCCGACGACTATTGATTCGCCCAGCAGTGTCATCAATACGCCGCTGATCATGGGGTTCCGCACACGGCGGTAGGGACCGATGACTACCAGCTTACTGGTAGGAGACCAGGGCGCCAGCGTACCCCTGCCGATGTTGATGAAAAGCCCTATAGTGATAGAGAGGCAGTACAACCCGCTCCCCATCAGTAGCGCCCCCGCCAGCACGATCACGCCATCCCAGGGCAGCCCCAGCCCCCAGCCTATTTTAAAGCCTGTCGCCCACAGTATAGTGGCCGGTATGATAAGCAGCACCATAAAAGGCAGGATAAACGACTTCACCTGGTTGATTGCCGGCTCATTCACACTAAAATCACTCGCGTACCTGATTTTGTCCTATGATAGCATTAAACCCCGGTAAGGGCATCCCGCGTGATACAATAAATCCGTGAAGACCGGTGTTATCTACTGCGGCGACTGCCTGGTGAAGCTGAAGGACATAGTATCGGAAAGCATCGACCTGATCTATATCGATCCTCCCTTCAACTCCAACCGCGACTACAACACCTCTGCAAAGGAAATTAACAGGCGCTTTAGCGACAAATTCGACGGCGTCGATGCTTATCTGCGCTACATGAAGCCGCGTATCAGAGAGCTGCACCGCGTTTTAAAGCCGACGGGGAGCTTCTATTATCACTGCGACTGGCACGCATCGCATTACGTCAAGGTGCTGCTGGACAGTCCCGAGCTATTCGGCTACGCAAATTTCCAGAATGAAATAGTCTGGTGTTACAGGTCGGGGGGCGCCAGCCCGCGTAAGCGTTTCTCTCGCAAACATGACATCATCCTCTTCTATTCCAAAACGGGCGATTATGTTTTCAACGGGCTGAGAGAGAAATCTTATAACCGCGGGCTGAAACCCTACAGGTTCCAGGGTGTGGAAGAGTACCGCGACGAGGCCGGCTGGTATACGCAGGTCGGCATGAAAGATTACTGGGAGATAAATATGGTGGGCAGGACCAGTCGCGAGCGGCTGGACTATCCTACGCAGAAGCCCCAGGCCTTACTGGAGAGAATAGTTACCGCCGGCAGCAACGAAGGGGATATCGTGCTGGACGCTTTTTGCGGCAGCGGCACGGCCCTGGCCGCCGCCCAGAAACTGGGTCGCAGGTGGATCGGTATGGACATCTCGCCCGCTGCCTGCAAACTGGCCGGGGACCGCCTGGACAGGCTGCGCTTATAGCTTTCGGACTTCCCTGATTACAACATCGGGACGGTCGGTCATGATCACGTCGATCCCGCAGCTCAAAGCCCGCCGCAGACACTCCTCGTCCCCGCAGTCCCAGACGAACACCAGGTCACACCTGGCATGCGCCTCTTTCACCAAGTCGCCCGTTACTATATCGGCGGCTACCTGCGTAAATCCGGACGTGCCGGCAGTGGTGGTGGTATGCCCGCTGCCGCCAGGTTCTCCGATAACGGCGCGGGGAAATTCCGGCGCAAGCGCCGTGAGTTTTTCGACCAGCCCGGCATCGAAGGAGACCAGCACCGTCCATGCCTCATCAACATAGCGGCTCAGTATCGCCAGAAACTTCTCCAGGGACCGTACCTTCTTAAGTTCAACCAGCAGTACCAGTCCCCTGCCAACGGCTTCCAGAGTATCCTGCAATAAAGGTATACGGTAACCGCCTCGAACCCTGTGTGTAGCTATCTCAGCCAGCGAAAGACCATCGATGCTGCGGCCATCTATATCATCATCATGGTGGATGACGAATTCGCCGTCCGCCGTCTCCTGCACGTCGAACTCGACCCCATCCACCCCGAGGTCCAGAGCGGCCTTCAAAGCCTCGACGGTGTTCTCAGGGAAGTCCCTGTGGAAGCCGCGGTGGGCGATGACCAGGGTTTTATGCATGCTAACTGTCGAGCATGGCCACGGCGTCCATTTCCACCAGTGCATCTTTGCTCAAGAGGTCCTGAACCACGATGCCGGTGGAGGCCGGGAAGCTGGCGCCGAAGAACTCACGTCTGACGGCGGCCGTGCCTTTATACCCTTCCTTGGTGCGTATATAATCGCAGGTCCAGACCACATCGTCGAAGGTGGCGCCCGCTGCATCCAGTATCATCTTCATCTTCAGGTAGATCGTCCTGTACTGCTGCACGATATCTCCCTTAATCACAAGCTTGCCTGTCTGCAGGTCGATCTCGGTGGCGTCCGTGCCCGAGATATAGAGCATGTTGCCCCTGCGCACAGCCGGCGCAAAGGTCAGGTGCTCGTATATCTCCCAGCCCCTGGGGATTATAGCCCTCCGCTTGCTCATGTCTACCTCCGCCGATCTGTAATTTGAATTATTTCGAATGGGCCGGCCTGGTGGAATCGGTCAGCCGCTGGATAAGCTCCGGCGTCTCCTTCTGCCCCATGCCATAACCAATCAGCAGCGCCAGCCTGTCCAGCATCGGCTTTGCCCCTTCCACATCACCCTTTTCTAAAAGCGGCAGCGATTTCTCCAGGAGCTGGGTCTCCTCGCTGAGCTGGCAGGCGAACCCGCCCAGGTTGCCGCAGCAGGGCGCGATGGCCTCCGACCTCCACAGGTGCGCCTGCTTTATATCCAGCATCTTACGCAGAGCCTCAATGCCCTCCTGCCTTGTTGCGGGATTGCCGAGCTTGCCCCTGGCCTCGTTGAATGTGTCTATATTTATCATCATCATAGCTGCACCGCCTGCTCTTATTTTAGCGCCTTTGCTCAATGCTTGAAATGCCTTACGCCGGTGAAGACCATGGCCATCTCGTGTTTATCGGCCGCCTCGATGGACTGCTGGTCTCTGATCGATCCTCCGACCTGTATCACTGCAGTTACGCCGCCTGCGGCGGCCAACTCCACCGTATCCGGAAAGGGGATGAAGGCGTCCGAGCCCAACACCGCCCCCTTCGATTTATCGCCTGCCCGCTCCAAAGCGATCTGCGCGCTGACCGAGCGGTTGGGCTGGCCTGCGCCCATACCCATCAGCGTGCGGTCTTTAGCAAGTGTTATACCGTTGGATTTTAGATGCTTGACCGCTTTCCATGCGAAGAAGAGGTCGTCCCACTCCCGCTGGGTCGGCTCCCGCCTGGTTACTACCCTGGGCTTGAATTCTTCGCCGGTATAGAAATCCTTAAGCTGTGAGAGGAACCCTCCCGTGATGGGACGAAATTCCACCATGTTCCCCGCGGGTGCGCGCGACTCATCCGGCATGGATAGCAACCTCAGGCTCTTCTTGCGGCCCAGCAATGCCAGCGCCTCTTCCGTATATCCCCCTGTAATGACAGCATCGAAATGCGTCTTATCCACCTCGGCGGCCAGGGCGATATCCATGACCCTGTTTACAGCCACGATCCCGCCAAAGGCCGCCACGGGGTCACCGGCCAGCGCTCTGCGGTAGGCCTCGGGCAGGTCGTTGTTGCTACACAGTCCGCAGGGATTGGTGTGCTTGATCACGGCCACGGCAGGCTCCACGAAATCGCTCACCACGTTCCAGGCCGAGTCGATATCAAGGAAATTGTTAAAGGAAAGCTCGGGTCCCGAGTGCCGTTTTACCTGCGTGATCCCCCAAGGATGACGCCCCGCCACTTTCTCCACGTACAGGGCCGCCTGCTGGTGCGGGTTTTCCCCGTAGCGAAGGTTATACATCTTCTGTAGCGATAAAGTGAGGTCCCCGGGAAAGGTCTCGCCCTCCAACAAGTACTGCGAGATGGCCGTGTCATAGATCGCTACATGCTGAAAGGCTTTCTGCGCCAGCTTTCGTCGGAAAGTCTGGTCAAGACGGCCCTCTTTCAATTTTTCGATCACCGTATCGTAATCCGCCGGGTCCACTACCACCAGGACCGCCGGGAAATTCTTGGCCGCAGCCCGGATCATGGTCGGGCCGCCGATATCGATATTCTCCAGGGCGTCTTCCAGCGTCACGTTTGCCCTGGACACAGTCTCAACAAAGGGATAGAGGTTGACCGCTACCAGGTCGATCAGCCCGATCTTGTGGCTATCCAACTCCTGCATATGCCGGCCCAAGTCACGCCTTGCAAGTATGCCGCCGTGCACCATCGGGTGCAGCGTCTTGACCCGCCCATCCAATATCTCGGGAAATCCCGTTATATCCGATATGCCATGTACCTTGAGACCCGACTCGGTCAACGATTTTTTAGTGCCACCGGTGCTGTATATCTCAAACTCGATGCTCTCCAGCTGTTTGGCGAAACCGACCAGCCCGGCCTTGTTGGAAACGCTCAGGATTGCTCGCATAGCTCCCCCCTTTACCGTATTATCACTCTCTCGCTTCCGTTAGCACTGATAACCCTGCCGATGCTGCGGGCGCCGGGTAGTTTTTCCAACATTTCGGTGGCGCTGTCCTTCCCACACATCACAACCATGCCTATGCCCATATTGAAGACACGGAACATCTCTTCATCCTTGACGTTGCCTTTCTTTTGTATAAGGTCGAATATGGCCGGTACCTGCCACGAGGACCGGTCTATCTCCACCGAGCAGCCCTGCGGCAGGATGCGCGGTATGTTCCCCACAAGCCCCCCACCGGTTATGTGCGCCATACCGTGGATCTCCCCCAGGAAAGGTTTAAGATCATTAAAATAACAGCGGTGCGGCTGCAGCAGATCCTCTCCCAGCGTCCTGCCGAGCTCGGGGTAGATCATCTTGAGGGCGAGGGCATCGCGATCTATGCCAAATACCTTGCGCACCAGCGAGTAGCCGTTGGTATGCAGGCCGCTGGAGGGTAGCCCAACCACGGCATCGCCTTGGCTTATCTTCTCCCCGCTGATCACGCTGTCCCTCTCCACCACACCCACGATAAATCCCGCCAGGTCGTAGTCCGCCGACCTGTACATGCCGGGCATCTCGGCCGTCTCGCCGCCGATGAGGGCGCAGCCGACCTCCCTGCAGGCCTGTGCCAGGCCGGACACTATAGCCGCCACCTTGTGCGGGTGAAGCTTGCCCAGTGCCACGTAGTCCAGCATAAAGAGGGGGCTGGCGCCGCAGCACAGTATATCGTTGGTGCAATGGTTGACCAGGTCCACGCCGACCGTATCGTGTTTGTCCATGATGACGGCTATCTTGAGCTTGGTGCCCACACCATCCGAGCTCGATACGAGCACGGGCTCTCTGTACTTATTAAGCTTGAAGAAGGCGCCGAAATGGCCGATATCGGTCAACACCTCCGGACCGAACGTGGGCCGCACCAGTTCCCTGATCAGGTCCTTGGTCTTATCGGCGGCCGATATGTCAACGCCAGCCTGGGCGTAAGCGCCCTTAGGTTTCGATTTCACTGAGGCTCCTTGCCGTGTTTAAAGGAAGAGTCTCCAGCTGTAACTTGTCCATCTCAAGCTGCACCGGCATCGGGTAATCGCCGGTAAAACATGCCGCGCAGAATATATCCCTGGGCAGTCCAATGGCATTGATCAGGCCATCCATGCTGATGTAGCCAAGTGTATCTGCGCCGATGGCATCTTTGATCTCGGGGACGGTTTTGTGGGCGGCTATCAGCTCCCAGCGTGTAGCCATGTCGACGCCGAAAAAGCAGGGGTAGCGTATGGGTGGTGCGCAGATCCTCATATGCACCTCCCTGGCCCCGGCCTTCTTCAGCATGTTGATGACGCGCGGTGTAGTGGTGCCGCGCACAATGCTGTCGTCCACCACAACCAGTCGCTTGCCGGATATCTCCTGTGTCAGCGGGTTGAACTTCAGCCTGACGCCCAGCTCGCGCAGACGCTGGTCCGGCTCGATGAAGGTGCGTCCGACATAGCGGTTCTTGAGCAAGCCTTCGTGGTAGGGGATACCGGAAGCCCTGGCGTAGCCTATACCGGCAGCCGTGGCTGAGTCCGGTACACCCATTACCATGTCGGCATCCACGGGGTACTCTTGGGACAGTATTGCGCCCATCTGCTCACGGGTGGAGTAAATCAGTTTGCCGTTGAGCAGGCTGTCGGGTCGCGCAAAGTAAATATATTCGAATATGCAGAGGGCTTTGCGTTCGCTTTCGACACGGGTGCTGCGCACGCCGTTGTTGTCGATGGTTACTATCTCGCCGGGCTCTATCTCCCTGACGAACTGGGCGCCGATGTGGTCGAAAGCGCACGTCTCGGATGCCAGCACCCATCCGCCGTCGATGGTTCCCAGCGACAGTGGCCTGACGCCCATGGGATCGCGCACGCCGTAAAGCCTTTCGCCTGCAAGAATAACCAGGGAGTAGGCCCCCTGGAGGCGCCGCGTGGCATACTTGATTTTGGCCTCGAAATCTTTTTCGGGAGAGGTGAGCATCAGGTAGGCGATCACCTCCGAGTCCGTGGACGAGTTGAAGGTGAAGCCCTGCTCCTCGAGGCCGGCCCGCAGGGCGGCGGAGTTGGTTATATTGCCGTTGTGCCCAAGGGCCAGCTTCAGGTCCGTGGTGCCCGCCAGGACAGGCTGGGCATTGCAGGCAACGCTGGAGCCGGTGGTGGAATAGCGGTTATGGCCTATGGCGATACTGCCCTTGAGGCGCAGCAGCTCGTCCTCGTTAAAAGCATGAGAAACCAGTCCCATATCCGTGTGGATATAGATCCTCCCGCCCTCGGCCGTAGCTATGCCCGCGCTTTCCTGCCCGCGGTGCTGAAGGGCATACAGCGCAAAGAATGTGACACGGGCTACATCTACTCCGGGGGCGTAAATACCAAAAATGCCGCAACTTTCGTGCAAATCATGCATCGGCTTGCACGTGAATTATACGGTTTTACAGCAGCACGGTCAATGCGCTGCACAGGCTGCAGAGCATTCTGCCGAGGAGCCTCCGAGCATCCGCACCTACGGGGTGGGAGGGCAGCCCCAATACTCGGAACGTGAGTTGTTGGTCTCGTCCGACTCACTGACAGATCCTCCCGTATCAGCAGTGACCTTGACCGTATAATGTGAACCAACGACGCATAAATGATTATAACCATTGAATGTGAATGTGGCCTGCCCTCCGGCAACTATACCACCCGCAATATGGACAGTATCTTTCAGCGCACCGCCGACATATAGCTTGACATCGAATGCCCCCGAATCCAGCGTGCCTGCGTTTTTTACTGTGAATTTAATCTTGTTCGGAGCGTAGGATATATCCGTTATCGTCAGGTCTGGCTTCAATAAAACCAGCGGTGGCAGTATTGGCCCGAGGACAAGGCAGCTGAACGTCGTGGTCATGCTGTTGTTGCCTCCGTTGGATTCGTTGGCAACATTGGTTGAATCGGCTGTGACCGCCAGAGTATCCGATGCCCCGCTGCAGGCATAGGAGTAAGCGCTGAAACTCTGGGTGCTGGCTGCTCCGGCAGCCAGCGAAGGAGCGGAATCCGTAGATTTTACAACCCCGTCGACGGTCAATTTCGTGACAGTAGCGGGCGCAGAGGCCGTGCCCTGGTTCTTGATGCGGTAATATATCTTATCCCCTGATTTCCATATATCTTCGATGATAAGGTCGGGCTTCGAAGCTGCTGCGGCGGCAACCGTTACCTTGACCGTGGCCTGGCTGAAATAGGCTGTATTGGCGGCGGTCAGCGTATAGGTCGTATCAACCGCCGGGGATACGACACGCGTGCCCGCAAGCCCCACGCTGCCAACGCCGTTATCGATGGTGACTGCTATGGCGTTGCCGACATCCCAGCTAAGGGTCGAGCTAGAGCCGGCCGTAATGCCCGCCGGGGAGGCGTTGAACGAATTGATCACCGGCGGCGTCGCCGCAGGGGTAGTTTCATCGGGCGGAGGGGAACTACCGGTATCCCCCGTGGCCTCGGTCATAACGTTCACCGTGCCCTGGGTCTCGAGGGACCAGTTCCCCGAGCTGTCCTGCACGGAGAAAAGTATTATATGATTGCCGGGTGAAAGAGTGCTGGTAGTGAAAGTCGGCCTTGTACTCAGGTCGCCATCGACGCTGGAACGCCAGCGGTAGGCCGTAATGCTGCCGGAGGGTGTGGTGCCATGCCCGGTGAAGCTAACCTCCTGTCCCCAAGCAAGGCTGCTGGGCGATATCAGGTCTATGTAGGCCGAGGGCTTGTTTCTGTCGGTGGTTGTGTCGCCGGTCGTGGTAGTCCCGGGTTGGACAATTGTGATACAAGCCGAACTGAGAGCGATGACACACGCCAATGCCAGGTATACCAGCTTCAACATCTGCCTTCCTCCTGCAAATTTAGTAGACTATTCGATATGATGCTGCGTTAACAATATATTAATAATTTACCACAACATGCTGTAAGTTCATAATCGCTGCGTCCACACCCATCCTCGCTATATGCCCGCTACACGCCGGCCAATTTCCGCAGCCACGACATCACCGCCTGTATGGCCCTCTCGTCCTGGCGCAGCCTGTGGCCTGCGCCAAGAAGAACGATTTTTTTCCTGGGCCGGCCGGCCTTTGCGTACAGGCGCTCGACATGTTCAACCGGCACGACATCGTCACTTTCGCCGTGCACCAGCAGCAACGGTTTCGGCGATATCCTGCCGACATATTCTATGGGAGCAACGTCTTTGAATCCATCGAGCCATTTCTTCACCGAAGGAGGGAAATCCGCGTCTTTAATTATCCCGATCTCCCTGAACCTGACGATCAGAGACTCCGCAGTATCGCCGACGGCCATAAAGTCGAACTCAGCCGGGCAGGCCAGGGTGGCCACCGCTGCTACGCGTTTATCTTGGGCGGCAGCATAAATGCTGGCGGCCGCCCCTCCCGACGAGCCCAGCAGGTATATCTTATTCCTATCCACCTCGGGCAGCATGTAAAGGAAGTCGACGGCAGCTTCAAGGTCGCGGGTCCATCCGGGCATATCGATATTGCCCTGGCTGGGACCGCAACCCCGGAAGTTAAAGACCAGCGCGATGAATCCCGCACAGCAGAACCTGGCGGCCAGCTCGGGATATCCACCCTTCTCATCCGGGTTGTATGGCACAGCCGGGATGCCGTGGCACAGGCATACTGCAGGATAAACCCCGCTGCAATCGTCCGGCAGGAAAACCTGGCCAGCCAGCATGATATCGTCGGCACAAAGGATTACGGACGAATCTCTCATTATCTTATTACCCCCAGCATTAACAACAGTAGCAGCCCCCACGAAATCACCACCATCACGAACCACACAACCTTGTTCCAGCGTAAAATCTTTACCCCATCCAGCGGCGGGAAGGGGATGAGGTTGAAGGCCGCCAACCAGAGGTTGACCTGGAAGCCGAATTTGCCCACCAGGCTCCAGATGTCCGAATTGGCGGTACCCGCGGCCAGCAGGAAGAAAAGGCCGGCCAGTATGATATTGGCAACGGGGCCGGCGGCGGATATGAGTCCCTCCTCCTTCGGGTCCGGCCGTTTGTATGTAGACGTATAAACGGCACCCGGGGCAAAAAAAAAAACCGGCCGAAGCTGATGACGGCGGAGGCAACGGCTATGATCAGGCCCAGCTTCCACATGCGGAACTCGGCATGGTATCCATAGCGCTGAGCCATCCCCTTATGTGCCAGTTCATGAAAGAGGAAGCCCGTGCCGATACCGACCAGGGCTACGCCCAGGAAGATGGCAAATTGCGCCAGCGACTGCGAATAGGGCGTTCCCTGCTGAGGGATCAGGTATTGCAGCGAAAAGCACAATCCCAATGCCAGCCAGCAGATGGCCAGGTCGCGCAGCTCGATCCCGCTGAATTTCAAGGTTTAAACGGCCTCATATGTATTAAGAATTCCCTGTTCCCGTCGGCGCCGGAGATAGGAGACGCGGTTAAGTCCAGCAGAGACCAGCTATTCGAATTCATCCAGCTTACGAATTTGCCGATGCAACGGACATGAACGGCCGGGTCCCTGATCACACCCCCTTTGCCCACATCTTTCCTGTCCGCCTCGAACTGCGGCTTGAAGAGGACAACCACCTCGCCGTCCGGGACGAGGTGTGGCAGGATGTTGGGTATGACCATGGTTGCCGATATGAATGAGACGTCTACAGTAGCCAGGCCTACTTTGCCGGGCAGATTAAAAGGATAATGGGCGTTGACTTTCTCCAGGACTGTAACACGGTTATCCCGTCGCAGACCGTAATCTATCTGTCCGTGGCCGACATCAAGGGCGTAAACCCTGTCGGCCCCGTGCTGCAGCAGGCAGTCGGTGAAGCCCCCGGTCGACGCGCCCACGTCCAGGCAGACCAGTCCTGATACGTTTATGCCGAACTCCTTAAAGGCATGCTCGAGCTTGAGCCCGCCCCGGCTCACGTAGGGCATCTTTTCCTTGAGCAGTATTTCTGCGTCTGCCGACACAAGGCAGCCCGCCTTGGTCATCAGGCTGCCGTTAACGGTCACTTCGCCGGCCATTATCACAGCCTGGGCCCGGCTCCTGTTCTCAGACAGGCCGCGGGCTACCAGCAGGCTGTCTAATCGCTGCTTTGGCATAAGAATATTAACTGTAGGGGCGCACCTTGAGGTGCGCCCCTACAGTATTACACATATCGACTATTTGGCCGGTGGCGGCGCCGGGGGCATCATGCCCTTGGTCAGGCTCTTGGGCATCAGGTCGGCCAACTCTTTGACCGTCCAGACACCGTCTTTGAATATGCTCGAAACGATGGTTGGCTCGGAGTAGAGCCCCACTTCGCCCCCGCCCACGAAGAAGGTCTTGCCATTGATGCCTCCCGCGGCGTCGGTGGCCAGATAGACCACCAGCGGGGCAATGTGCTCGGGCGCCATCTTCTTCAGCTCGGCGCCGATATCCAGTCCCAGCCCGCTGCCACCTTCCTTGGCCTTTTTCTCCATGGCCGCCTGCAGCTCGGGTGTCAATGTCAGCCGGGTGGCTGCAATGGGACGTATGCAATTGGTGGTCACACCGTACTTGGCCATATCAAGGGCCACTGTGCGCGTGAAGCCCACGATGCCCTCCTTGGCAGCGCTGTAGTTGGCCTGCCCCAGGTTGCCCAGGCCCGCCTGCGAAGATGTATTGATGATACGGCCGCTGCGCTGCTGGCGGAAAAAGGCACAGGCATGCCGCGTGCAGAAAAAATGCCCGTAAAGATGCACTTTCTGTATGATGTCCCACTCGTCCTCAGTCATATTGAAGACCATGCGGTCCCGCAGTATGCCCGCGTTGTTGACCAGTATGTCTATCTTGCCGAAAGCGTCGACGGCGGACTTGATTATGTTTTCGCCGCCCTTCCAGGTGGCCACCGAGTCATAGTTGGCCACGGCCTGGCCGCCCATTTTCTTGATCTCGGCCACGACCTCGTCGGCCGGCACGGATGCCGAGCCTGCGCCGTCAGAGCCGCCGCCCAGGTCGTTGATCACGATCTTGGCCCCTTCCGATGCGAATAGCAGCGCCTCGGCCCTTCCCAAACCACGCCCAGAGCCGGTGATTACAGCAACCTTACCATCCAGTAAACCCATGCAATTACCTCCTTTTTTATGCGTAATAGATTATTTTATTATACAGGGAACGCAAACCGATTATATAAGCTTTTATGACTCGGCCAGTATGGTCTCCCTCCTGACCTTCTCGGCATCCGCCGGGTAGGTGCGTGCGGCGATGAGGAAGAATATGCCACCCGTTACCCCCACTATGGCCGAGAGCATGACAGCGATGCTCAGCCCTTCGGCGCCCCCTCCCAGCAGATCGGACAACCAGCCTATCAGCCACGGGCCCCAGGCGCCGCCGAAGAGGTACTGCGCAAATACCACCAGCCCCATGGAAAGTCCCTTGTGCGCTACCGGCACGATATCCTGCGAAACCGTGGCAAAGGCCGGCACCGCCATCGAAGCAATGATTCCGTAGAGCACGGCCAGCGCGATGCCCAGGGGACTGAACTTGGTCAGTATCACGATCACAATCAATACCGCGGAGGCCAGATAGGCAACCGCCGGCACATACATCCTGCCGCGAGGGTCCTTCTTGCGCCAGACATCCGAAAGCACGCCGCCCAGCGGCGCACCGATGATGGCCGTCAGACCGATACCGCCCACCAGCATGCCGGCGGCGGCTTCGTTTACATTCATCACGCGCATGATCAGGCTGGGCAGCCAGATCAGCACGGAAGTGGACATGAATACGGCCAGGCCCAGGGCCGGGTAAAACCACTTGATGGTGGGCAATTTGAGCACGTTGCCCAGCGCCACAAAAAAGCCCTTGACACCGGTCGATGCGCCTGCATCAACCGCCGTTTTATAATCCTTCATAAAGAAGGCCAGTATGCCCAAAATAACACCGGGGATGGCGAAATAATAGAAGGGCGTGCGCCAGCCGAACTTGGCCGAGATGATACCTCCCAGCATCACGCCGACTGCCGCTCCCAATGGTATGGCGATATGGAAGATGCCCAGCGCGCGCCCCCGTTTCTCTTTAGAGTACGAGGCGCTGATCATGGCTGTGCCGCCCGGCACGAAGCCGGCCTCGCCCAGACCGACGAAAGCGCGCGGGATGAGTACTGTGATAAAGTTGCTCGCCAGGCCTGTCAGAAAGGTAAAGCCGCTCCACAGGATAGCCATCAATCCGATCGATTTCCTGCGGCTCCAGCGGTCGATCATATGTGCGATGGGGAAGGAGAAGAGGGCCATGCCCAGGATGAGAACGGTCGAGGCCAACCCGCATTCGGCATCGGTCAGGCCCAGCTCGATCTTCATGGGCTGCAGGATAACCGAGAACACCTGCCTGTCCATGTAGTTAATGGCATACAGCAGGGTACAGATGATAAGGACATAATGTGCACTCCAGCCGCCCGTCTTATACTCTTTTACCTCATTACGGCCGTTTTCATTCGCCATAGCGGTAACCTCCTTATTTTTCATCCGCCGCCCGATTTCGCGCTATAAATTCAACGCACTATACTACATCGGCGTAATGGATGCAATCTGGCCGTTATGCTACAATTTCCGGGTCAGCAACTGGGGAGAGGAGCGGTAACATGTCAATTTGGGTCGCCGCAGTGTCGATCGCGGCACTGACTATTGTTATTCTAATAGCCGTCGTTGCGGCCAGGACAGCCGCCTTTAAGTCCAAACAAACAGTCGCCTCTTCTAAAATCAGCTATCCCATAGACGTCAACTCTGCAGCCGCGCGCCTGGCCGAGGCCGTTACTTTCAAAACGGTCTCCGGCCATGACCGTTCCCAGTTCGATTTCAGCCAGTTTTCCGCTTTCCACGCCTTTCTCGAAAAATCCTTTCCCCGGACACATGCAACCCTGGCAAAGCAGGTCATAAACAGCTACGGCCTGCTCTATACCTGGAAGGGCAGCGACCCTGGTCTGAAACCCATATTACTGATGGCCCACCAGGACGTTGTGCCGGCCTCCGATGAGGGCTGGGACCATACGCCCTTCTCCGGCCACATAGCCGACGGCCGCGTCTGGGGCAGAGGAACGCTGGACGATAAAGGCAGCCTTTTGGGGATTATAGAGGCCATCGAGTACCTCGTGAAGGACGGCTTCAAACCGTCCCGCTCGATCTACCTGTCCTCCGGCTTCGACGAAGAGGTCGGCGGACACGAGGGCGCAGGCAAGATCGCCGAACACCTCAGGGCACAGGGGCTGAAGTTCGAATATATCATAGACGAAGGTATGGCGGCCACGCAGGGGATCGCGCCGGGCATACCCGGCTGGGTCGCGCTGGTCGGTATCGCCGAAAAGGGCTTCGTATCTCTTGAGTTGACTACCGAGGCCGAGGGCGGGCATGCTGCGCAACCCCCTCGCCAGACCACCGTCGGCATACTGGCGGCGGCCATCGCCAGGCTCCAGGCCAAACCTTTCCCGGCACGCCTTACAGGTCCGGCCACCGCACTTTTCGATTACCTGGGGCCGGAGATGCCATTCCCAACAAAGATGATCTTCGCCAACATATGGTTGTTTGGCGGCCTTTTGAAACGGCAACTGAGTTCCAAACCTGTAACAGACGCTTCCATCAGGACGACCACTGCGCCCACTCAGTTCCAGGGCAGCGCCCAGGATAACATCCTGCCCATGCTGGCCAAGGCCGTGATCAACTTCCGCATACTGCAGGGAGACACAGTCGAAAGCACGGTGATGCGCGTGATAAAAATAATAGCCGACCCGCGAATCAAAGTGAGGCCGCTTGCCGGCAACCTCTTTCAGCCGTCACCCATTTCACCCACCTCCGGGTGGAGCTTCGGCATGCTCAATGACACCATACGGGAGATCATGCCCGATGCCATAGTAGCGCCCACGCTGGTGCTGGGCAGGACCGACTGCTGCTATTTCGTAGACCTCTCGCCCTGCTGCTACCGGTTCGTGCCCCAGCGTGTCCGGGCGGGGGAACTGGCAGCGATACACGGCGTCAACGAGAGCCTCACCATCGACAGCTACGGCGAGATGATCAACTTCTACATCCGTTTGATAAGCAGCTCATGCAGTTGAGCTTACCCATAAATAAGGAGGTTACCCATGTCACAAGGAGCATTAACCGGTATCAGGGTGCTCGACTTCGGCCAGTACATAGCGGGTCCGTTCGCGGCCACGCTGCTGGCGGAGCAGGGCGCCGACGTCATCAAGGTTGAGCGGCCGGGCGGTGACCCCATGCGCGGCCAGGACGGCTTTATAGTGTGGAACCGCAGTAAGAAAGGTATCATCCTTGACCTGAAGAAACCTGAGGGGCTAAAGATTGCCCTCGATCTGGCCAAAAAAGCCGACGTTATCATCGAGAATTTCAAACCCGGTACGGCCGACAGGCTGGGCATCGGCTACGACAAGATAAAGGAATTGAACCCGCGCGCTGTCTACTGCTCGATCTCGGGCTTCGGCCCAACGGGGCCATACGCAAATTGGCCCGGCTACGAGCAGATCGTCAGCACGGCGGCCACGGTTTACACTGAGCAGGGGCTGGCTACGCATCCTCTTTACGTGGTGTTGCCACTGGCCAGCCTTTACGCGGCTGTAGATGCGGCATTCTCGATAGTGACCGGCCTGTGTGTGCGCGAGACCACCAGCAAGGGCCAGAAGATCGACATGTCCCTTTTCCGCAGTATACTCAGCACCTTCCGCCAATTCAACGTCGATTTCGAGGGCATGTTCCGCGCCCCCTGGGGTCCCACAGGGCCCTTGCCCCTTTACCGCCCCTACCAGTGTAAGGACGGCAAGTGGCTATTTACCGGGCTGGGCAATCCCAAATTCTTCATGCAGTTTGCCATTGATCTGGGCCACGACGAGTGGCTGACCGATCCGCTTTTCGAGGGAGCGCCCTTCCTCATCTTCCCGCCGCGCAACGCGCAGGTCATGTCCATGCTCAAGCCCATCTACGCATCCAAGACACGCGACGAGTGGCTGGAGAAGCTGGGCGCGCAGGGACTGCCCGTGGCGCCGGTGCAGAACGTCGATGATTTCATGGCCTACCGGCAGGTCATCGCTAACGACATGGTGCAGACCGTCAAAGAGCCGAAACTGGGCAACGTCAAAGAGATGGGCGTGCCGGTGGCGCTGGCGGACACGCCGGGAAAGATCAAGGGGCCGTCGCCGCAGCCCGGCCAGCATACACGCCAAATACTCAAGGAGCTGGGTTATTCGGCGCAGGAGATCAAGCGCCTGAAGCAGGAAAATGCAATTAAACTGGCTCCGAGGAGGAAATAAGACCATGATGCCGTTAGAGAAAATCAGGATAGCAGACTTCACCACCATGCTGGCCGGGGCCGGCGTATGCCGCGAGTTGGCCGACCTGGGCGCGAACGTAATCAAGATAGAACCCGCCGACGGCGATTCCTGGCGCATGCTGGCGGGCGGGTTCATGGGCGTCAACCGCGGCAAGCGCGGCGTCGTCATCGACCTCAGAAAGGAGGAGGCCAGGCCGATCGCCCACAAATTAATAGTCTCCTGCGATATGCTGGTAGAGAACTCCCGGCCGGGAATCATGGAGAAGCTGGGCATGGACTACGCGACCATCAAGAAGATAAAGCCGGACATCCTCTACGTCTCCATGCCCGCCTTCGGCTCGAAGGGGCCCGACTTCCAGAAGCCCGGCTATGATCCCCTCTTCCAGGCCATGAGCGGCCAGATGTCAGGACAGGGAGGGCCGGGCAAGACGCCGGTCTTCCACAAGATATCGCTCAACGACGAGATGGGGCCCATGCTGGGCGCCTTCGGCGCGTCGCTGGCCCTCTACAACAAGCTGCGCACGGGCCAGGGCCAGTATGTGGAGACCTCTCTGCTCCGCTCCGCCGTAACGCTGCAGTCGGGCAATTTCATCCAGTATAAGGGCATGAAGCGCAAATACCTGGGCAAGCCGGACATCAAGGGGCTGGGCGCGCTCAACCGCCTCTACCAGGGCATCGATGGCGGCTGGCTTTACATTTACTGTCCCAAGGATGCGCACTGGAAAGCCCTATGCAAGGTGCTGGGACTGACCGCCCTCACCACCGACTCGCGCTTCGCTACGCCTGGGGCACGCAAGAAGCACGACAAAGAGCTTACGGCCATACTGGAGGAGACCTTCTTCACCACGCCCGCCAACGCCTGGGCGCTGCTGCTGGCGCTGCAGGGCGTGCCGGCCGTGCAGGGCCAGGGCATCGTCGAGTTGCTGCAAAACGACGCTCACTGCAAGGCCACCGGCGTGTACGAGTTCCAGGAACACCCGCAGTGGGGCAAAGTGCAGATCCAGGGCATCAACGCTGAGTTCTCGGAGACCCCCGGCAAAGTGCAGAGGCCCGGGCCCATGCTGGGCGAGCATACCACCGAAGTGCTGCTTGAGATAGGCTATACTAAGGAACAAATTGCGGACTTCATCGAAAGGAAGCTGGTTTTGCAGGCCGAGATACCAGCTAAGAAGTAGTTGCTTATGACCTCGACTACAAAACTCGAAAGCGATCATGGCCTGGCCGTGATCAGGCTGGCGAAGGGCAGGCCCGGCCCCGTGCTGGCTGCCGAGCTTGCTGCAATCTGCGATGAACTGAACTACGATAAGGAGATCAGGGCTGCTGTCATCACCGGCAGCGGCCCCGCTTTTTGCATGGATATTATCGCTAACCGTAAAACGCAGCCTGGTTTCTCACCGGCAACGCCTGTAGCTTCGCTCAACTGCCCGGTAATTGCGGCTGTCAACGGGGACGCTACCGGCATCGGCCTTGAGCTGGCGCTGGCCTGCGATATCAGGATCGCGGCCAAAACGGCGCGCTTCTCGTTCCCCGGCATCCAACGGGGACTGATACCGGCGGACGGCGCCACGCAGCGGTTGCCGCGCCTGGTAGGCCGGGCAAAGGCCATGGAGATGATGCTGACCGGCGACGCCGTCACGGCCGCCGAAGCCCTGCGCATCGGCCTGGTCAGCCGGGTGGTGCCTGCTAAAGAGGTGCTGGGCGTTGCCCTGGAGATGGGCCGGGAGATGGCCTGCAAGGCATCTATGGCGCTCAGGTACTGCAAGGAGGCAGTGTACAAGGGGCTGGACATGACACTGGCCCAGGGCCTGCAGCTCGAGGGCGACCTTTACTTCCTGCTGCATACTACCGAAGACAGGGCCGAGGGTATCACGGCCTTCAAAGAGAAGCGCAGGCCCGGATTCAAGGGGAAGTGATGGGCGGGTTCGAGACCATCATCTTCGAGAAGAACGGGCACATAGCCTGTATCACGCTCAACCGGCCACACGTGCTGAATATCTATAACGTCCGCATGCGCGACGAGCTTTACGAGGTCCTCTCAGCCATAAAAACCGACGGGGACGTCCATGTTGTCATAATAAGTGGCGCCGGGGAAAAAGCCTTCTGTGCCGGCGCCGATTTGAGCGAGTTCCTCTCCGCTCCCGCTCCCACAGCCGCCCGCCATGTACGCTGGCAAAGGGATGTTTGGGGGCTGTTCCTCAGCCTTCCCCAGCCGGTATTAGCCGCGCTGCACGGCTACGTCTTCGGCTCCGGCATTGAGATGGCCATGTGCTGCGATATCAGGATCGCCGCCGGGGACGCCGTGTTCGGCCTGCCGGAGGTAGCACTGGGCATCATACCCGCCGCTGGCGCAACCCAGACCGTGCCCCGCACTATTGGACCCGGCCCTGCGCTCGACCTGCTGCTGACCGGCCGCCGCGTCGGCGCACAGGAGGCTCTTGAACTCAAGCTGGTTAACCGCGTGGTGCCCCGCGCTGATCTGCAGGGTGAAGCAGAAAAGCTGGCCGAAAAAATAGCCGCCCTCGATCAGAGGGCGGTGCGGAAGCTGAAACAGGCCGTCTCAAGGGGATTGGATCTGCCGGTAGGAGCGTACCTGTAGGGGCGTACCTTCAGGTGCGCCCGCCAATATCATCTGATTCCAGGGCTTTTACCTGCCTCTGTATTTTGTTGATCTCCTGCGCAAGCCAGATGATGTCGTTCCTGTAATTCGAATTGCCGTCGATATGTTGCAGGAGTTCCCTCATCTTCTGCTCCAACGAGGCTGACTTCGCCCTAAGTGCGGCAAGCTCTGTCTCCCTTTGCACAATATGTGCATTCGGCTCAATCTCCGGCATTGCATTAATCCTTCATCATCAATATTTTATGCCCGCTTATCGATAAATTCCCCGATCCGGTCGATAGCCCGGCGTCCTTCGGGGATAAAGCTGAGCGCGAAATATATCCATTTGTTTATGCCCAAAAGAAATGATTATCTGATATTTGTCTTACACGAGCTTTGTGAAATCGTAGCTCTTCTTATTGAGCTTGCCTCCGAGGATCTCGTCGACCACCAAAAATGACTGGAGGAAAGCCCCGAAAACCCCGTGAACCATTTTGCAGTGGTACATTCCCTTCACGGGAGTTTTGAGGGGAAGCCTTTTCGGACCTGTCTGCTCGGTCAAATAGGCCATGTCAAATACAGAGCCTTCGCTCACGTTGAAAGCTTTTTCGATGCTCAGCGGTGTGAGAGATCTTTTCTGCACGATCTTCTTCCGAAGGCCCGGCTCAAAGAATTCTTCGAGCCTGTCCAGATAGAAATCTTCCCATTTCTCTATCTCTTTTTTATAAAGTTCCTCGCCGATCTTCCTGATATTTTCCCAGTAGCCGTATGATACCGGCATAGCGAGAAGCTCGATCGAAAAATATCCCTCCTTTTCCTGTTCCCTTATCGATACGGCAAAATAAAAGGAACTCTCATCCAGCGGTGTAGCGTTTTCAAGCGAGCGGTCATAATATTTTGAATATGCGAATTCGTCAGAGTGGAAGAGAAGCTGGCCGATATTTGTCGGATAGTCAGTTTTGTCCGACTTTATTACCAGTCGCATGATGAATGCGGAAGGAGTCATCCTGAGAGCCGCGGCTTTTTCCGCGAACTTGGGCGGCATGATCTTCTTATCAACGATGCCGGCGAACATTTTTTTTGTATCGATGGTGCTGATGACCTTGTCCGCATGAAAGGCTTTCCCGCCCGATACGGCTATATCAAAATATCCGTCTCTTTGACGGCTTATTTTTTCGACGGTCGTATCTTGCAGGATATCCGCACCCGAAGATTTTAGCTTGTCAGCAAGCTTCACGATAAGTTCGCTGAAACTTTTTTTCTGTCTGAGGGCTCCGAAACGCAGGCTTCCGAAAGCGATATAATAGATCAGCGCGTTGAGCTTCTCCGACGAAATGCCCGCCAGCGCCGAGAAGGCATTAACGATCTTGAAAAGTTCATTGTCTTTGAATTTGTATCTTTTAAGGGCTCTTTCCACGGTGACGTTCATTACCGAAAGAAGTTCTTTTGAAGTAAAGAGGAGTTTCATTATATCCAGGGCATTCAAGCCGGTCTTGAGATTTCCTGTGAACTGGTCATAGACTTTTCCGATATCATTAATGTACCTTGTTATCCCCTTCTTATCTTCGGGGAATTTATTAACAAGCGCAGCCTTGAACTTTTCAGGGTCCTGATGAACGTCAAAATGCCATTGTTCGCCTTTAACGGCATTGACGTAACGGAACGGGTATTGAAGGTCTTCGTCAAATTCATGTTCGATCCCCAGGTACTTTGCGAAATGCTTCATGTTGGAGAAAAAGTAGACGGAGTCCACAAAATATTCCCCGATCGTTTCGGTGCCTGCAAGCCCCCCGAAGAACTTGTTCTTTTCGATTAGGAGCAGGCTTTTATCCGGGCATTCTTTTCTGAGAAGAATGGCCGTAATGAGGCCTGTAAGGCCCCCGCCTATTACGGCGAAGTCATGTTTTTCTTTCATGATCATATTTTAAAAAAAACGGCGGTTTAACACAATGAAATTATGATTAATATTAAAGGCGTACCTTCAGGTGCGCACGCAATTCTTATTGATAAATTCCCCGATGCGGTCAATAGCCCGACGTCCTTCGGGGATAAAGCTGGCGGCGAACTGCCAGACATGCTGCATCTTCTCCCACTCATCGATTACCGCATTCACACCGGCCTGCTTTGCGCGCTCGACCAGGCGCGTCGAGTCCGCGAGCAGCACCTCATCCGTTCCCACCTGCACCAGTAAGGGCGGCAAACCTTTCAGATCGGCGTAGAGGGGCGATGCCAGAGGTGTCTTCGGATCAATCCCTGCCAGGAACATCTTTGCGAATGCCCGTTCTTTATAATCGTAGATGATGAGGTCGACTGCGGCTTTGCTCTTCCATGATTCGCCTGTAAACGTCAGATCGGTCCAGGGCGAGAGGCAGACGCACGCCGCGGGCAATGGTATGTTCCTGTCCCTGAGGCTGACCAGCAGTGCGACGGCCAAGCCACCCCCCGCCGAATCACCTGCTATGGCCAGGTGTTTGGGATCCACCCGGCCGTCAATCAACCATTTGTAGGCGGCAACTGCATCCTCGACCGCTGCCGGGTGCGGATGCTCCGGCGCCAGCCTGTAATCGAGTGTCAACGCACGGGCTTTAGAAGCGCTTGCGATATTGGCAGCTATTGAGCGGTGGGAATTGCAAGAGCCGGATATATACGACCCGCCATGCAGGTAAAGGACCACCCTGCCGTTGGATACGCCGGGAGGGATCAGCCATTCAGCCAGGACTCCGCCGGCAAGCTCTTTTACCGCTTTGATTCCTTTGGGCAGTTTGAACATGGCCCCCAGCTTGTCCAGTTCAACGCGTTCCTTCAGTACATCGACTTCTCCACCTTTGGGTGCGAACGCGCGCTGAACGCGGAAATAGATCTCGAGCACTCTGACCTGCCAGCTAAGCATAACCATTCATCTCCTTACTTTAGCGTTTCCTCCAATAATACCTGTGCGTGCGAATTTACTCAGTCATATAAACCGGCTTACGCTTTTCCTTGAAAGCCTTCAATCCCTCCTTGCCCTCTGTGCTATCCGCACAGCTGCAGATAGCAGTACGTTCACGTTCAAGATGCGCTTCCAATGCGCTGTCGAACGAATCTGTGAGAAGCTGCTTTGACCATGCAAAGGAACTGAGGGAAGTTTTAGCCAGCTCATGAGCCATTTTGACCGACTCGCTCAGGGCATGACCATCATCCACAACCCTGGTCACCAGCCCCCAACTCAGAGCTTGCTCGGAGGATATGGGGACATCAAAAGCCATAATTTCCAGTGCGCGTGCAAGGCCTACCATCCTCGGAAGCGTGAAGGTACCTCCGCCATCGGGACAAAGCCCGTTAGAAGTATAAGTCTGCCTGAGGACGGCGGAACAGGACATCACCCTGAAATCGCAGGCCAGCGCCAGGGAAAAACCGCCGCCGGCCGCGATGCCGTTGATAGCGGCAATGACCGGTTTCGGCATGCGCCTGATCTCAATGATCGACTGGTGGTAACTGGCAGCCAATTTGTGGATGCCTTTGGCGGGTCCATCCGTGTACTCTATCATCCATTTCACATCGCCGCCGGCACAGAAGGCCTTGCCTTTGCCGGATATCACCACACCCCTCACAGTGTCATCGACCGTGAGAGTCAAAAGCAGGCTGGAAAAAGCACTAATAGTATCGTAATCAAAAGCGTTGAAAGAAGCCGGCCGGTTGAGAAAGACTACAACTATCTCCTTATCCCGCTTGACAACAACGTTCTCTGTCATATCCAATACCTCCGCTTATCAACGCGCATTATATCACAGTGCGTTACGGTGACAATCTGAGTTAGACAGCCAATCAATGAGATCGATCGGCATTGAACCAGCAACCAGGGGCTTGTGAGTGCCGCTGTCTGTCTGCAACCGATAAATCAGAGACAGTAACCCTTCAATACGAGAGGTTGCATTAATCATGAGATTGGCATATTATCAACGCATCGTAATTAGGGTTGGAATCGCGTCTATGGGACGAAATAGCAGCGATAGCGGTGGACTTAATAGCATGAGCATGGAACACCCCTTGTTCTTGCTGATAACGGGCTGCATCGTCCTGGGCTTCCTTCTCGGTGGCGCCTGTGCAAACGGTGACATAAGTCAGCCGACACAGAATCCGGGGGAAACGTCAGGTGAAACCGCTGCGCCTCCAGGTACTACATCGCCCATATCCCCCGAACCTCCGGGTGAACCGTTACCCCCACCTTCCCTCCCTGCAACTCCCAACCAGGCCGATCAGGCATCTTCTCAGCCACCACCAGATTCAAATTCCCCAACCGCTATTTCACTCGATGCAACAACTCTGATAACCAGGCAGGCCTCACAGATGACACTGACACTTGCGGATATGGGGCCGGGATGGGCGCAGGGAAGCACGGTTGCGCCAGCAATGCAGCAGGTGACATCTTTTAGTCACGTGTATTATACGCAGGGCTCATCTTACGCACCAAGTGTTCAAAATACCGTAGCTGTCTACCGGAGTTTCTCTGCGGCGGAAGATGCATTTGCCCAGCAGAAGCAGGCAAATCCATCCGCCTCAAGTCCCGGTATCGGTAATGAATGCCTGCTGAACGATTCGGCGCCTATCAATAAGCTGCTGGTATTCCGGAAGAACAATGTCGTGGTGTGGCTATGGCTGAAGCAGTATAAGGCAGGCGATATAGAGCGCTATGCCCGCATAGTGGAACAAAGGATAACTGCTTACGCACCAGTGCCCATATCGCCAGAACAATCATCCCAAACGGCTTCAACACCATCTCAGCAGACCCCTGTTGAAACGCCCGCCGATATTGAGCCTGCCGTTACCAAACCCGCTGATGGACTAGTGACCAAACAGGCGTATGAAATGGTATTGACTAAGCAAGATATGGGGACTGGTTGGGCGCAGGTGAATATAGCCCCTCCGGCAAACAGGCAAAGCACGTCCTCGAGCAGTGTATCCTATTCCCAGGGGTCTGCCTTCGCGCCAACTGTACAGAATACTGTGTCTGTTTACCGCGACATCGAGTCGGCCATTGACGCGTATACCAGTGTCAAACCGTCCGGTGCGTCCCTGCTATATCCCGACATTGGCGATGCATGCTTCCTGAATAATTCTGTGGCTATTGACAGGTTACTTGTATTCAGGAAGGGCAATGTGGTTGTGTGGATATGGCTGAAGCAGTACAAAACCGGGGATATCGAAGCCTACGCGAGGACCGTGGAAAATAAAGTTATTCCCTGATCGCAGACAGGTCCCCGGAATTTAATCAGAGAGGTGCAACATGAAAATCAGCGCCCGCAACGTGCTCAAAGGCAAGGTCAAATCAGTCAAACCGGGATCGGTTAACGACGAGATAACCATGGCGCTGTCCGGCGGGGACGAGATGGTCGCCATAATCACCAAGGCATCAAGCAAAAGACTGAAACTGGCTAAAAACAAGAAGGTCTATGCGATTATCAAAGCCAGCAGCGTCATGATAGGTGTCGACTGACGTTGATATTGACAGTGTCGTTTCAATCTAATAGGCCGTGCCCGATATGCGATGAACAGCCGGAATAAAACGCCGAACTTCTTCATCCGCGAGATACCCTTTGTTGTGCTGCTCCTTTTCTGGGTGATCTACGCCGGCATCGAGATCATACGCGACAGGTTTGATCTCCTCACCTCTGTCATACCCGCCGGGCTTTTCATCATCGCCTATGTCCTGACGCGGTTGACGTCCAAAGAGTGGAAAGGCGGAGGCTGAAGAATATGGACACCTTTCTCGCTCTGGAAATCATCGCGCTGGCGCTCACCGGGCTGCTGATCTGGCACAGCGCAAGCACGCGGGGCGCCGCTTTTACCTGGATATTCTTCCTGGGCGGCGCATTCCTGGGTCTGGTCAGGGAGAACGTGGTCGCACAGGTAGCCGCCCTCAACCTTTATTCCTACAACCGGGCTACCTTCCATCTGTGGGTCGGCGCTGCGCCACTCATACTCATGGTCTTCTGGTCATACACCATTTACCTGGCGCTGACGTTCTCCGAGGTCATTGCCGGAGGCGACCTCATCGGCGGCAAACGGAGGGCATGGGTCATCCTGCTGTCCATGGTCTTTATGGCGTCCTACGCCTGCCTCAACGAATCCTTTGCCAGCATCTATCCCATGGTCCTGTGGAAATTCAAGCCGGCGCTCACCATCTGGGGAGGTACGCCCGCCATGGTGCTGTGGGGCTACGCCGGCATGGCGCTGATCTTCCTAGTGGCGCTGCTGCTGGTCTATAAACTGCGCATACGCACAATCTACCGTGTGATTATCTTCTGCGCCTCGGCCATTGTAATGATCCCCCTCCACCTGATCTGGATCGCCATCTTCCGCTTGGCCACTTCAGCTATCGGCTGATCGAGTTTTCCGGCAGTGCTTGACACGCGCATACAACGAGCATATATTAATACAATGCTCAGAGGCGTGTGAGGCAGAAAACAGTTTGGTTTCAACAGGCTGGAACTCACTTTTCGCGGCAACGCATAATATAAATTTCTACTTGTGCGACTGGAAATCGTACGTCATATAACTTTTATCTAAAGGAGTAGTGTATGGCCAAACAGTATAGCCACGATGAAATCCTGTCATTATGCGCCAGGCTGGAAAAGACCTACACACCGGCTGTTGCAGATACACTTGACGATATGGGCTTTGAGCACCAGATCATGGAGTCGGGATTTGTGCCCATTATCCCGGATGCGGTGGTAGCCGGACCGGCTTATACTATCGAGACAGCCGGCACCAAGAAATCGACCAGGATGTCTGGATATGACCCCAATTTCGTAGCAGAGGTTTTAACATCTGTATTTGGCAATATGCAGAAGGGCCAGGTAATTGTAATTGACACCAACGGTTACTGGGGCGCCGGCTCATTCGGAGAGCTGATGTCCGCGACCTCAAGGTTTATTGGCGGTGTCAGGGCGGCGGTTGTCGATGGCCCAATACGCGATATAAGACGTATACTGGAAATCGAGTTCCCTGTATGGGCGCGGGGCAATATGCCCGCCGACTCTATTGGCCGGGTTGATTTGATTGGTATATCCAACCCGGTTTTCTGCGGCAAGGTACGTGTTAATCCCGGTGATGTCATCTTCGCAGATCGGGATGGTGTTGTTGTTATCCCCATCACCGACGTGGACCTTGAGGAAGTGGTCAGTAGAGCCGAAGAAGTTGTTGCAGCTGAACGCAGGTCCCGCCACGAGATCAGGAGAGGCACTTCGTTGCTGGATGTTTATAAAAAATACGGCAAGTTGTAATAAAATGTGAATTGACACAGGTTTCGTTAATAACTAAAATGTGCCAACCGATCATTTCTGTTTGGATATGCGTGTACGGAGGAGACCAGGTATGGGAAATAATGCCTCGAAAATCAATCCCGCAGACAATGTTGTTGTGGCAATTCGTAACGTGAAAAAGGGAGACCACGTCGTCGTCGCCGGAGAAACGTTATTCGAAGCCGCGCAGGATGTTGAGTTAGGGCATAAAATCGCCATCAGTCCAATCAAGGCCGGGGCTCAGGTAATCCGCTATGGAGAACCGATCCTCAAGGCAACCTGCGATATCCAGCAGGGAGAGTGGGTCCATCTGCATAATACGCAACCCGAGTTATTGTACACAGCGTCCTAGCATTGTACGCAGGCGCTGTTTCTTTTTTAATCTCATTAATCAAACGAGAGGTTAAACCCATGGAATTTAACGGATACAAAAGGGAAACCGACGAATACGGAGTCCGCAACCATATCCTGGTAACATCTTCCGTTTCATGTGCCAATGGCGTTGTGGCCGCTCTCGGCAGGAAATTCCCTGATATTATCGCGGTTCAGAACGCCTATGGCTGTGGGACCGGACTGGAGGACGCCGCCACTGGGTGGCTGATCATTGCCGGCCTCATGAAAAATCCCAACGTGGGCGCAGCCCTGATCATCGGCCTGGGCTGCGAACTGATCCAGCCACAGCTCTTCGCGGATGCCGTCAAGGGCAAACCGGTCGAGGTGCTGAAGATACAGGGGGCGGGAAGCGCCGCCACAACTAAAAAAGCTATCGAGATAATAAAGAAATTCAAGAAGCACCTGTCTTCGCAGAAAAGAGTGAAGGCTCCTTTCAGTGAATTGCTGATAGGCCTGGAGTGCGGAGGCTCCGATGCCCTGTCCGGCGTGACAGCCAACCCCGCAGTAGGAGTGGCGGCCGACCTGTTTATAAAGGAAGGCGCATCGGCATTATTCGGCGAGATAACAGAGATGATCGGGACCGACCACATATTAAAAAAACGTTGCATAACCCCGGAGCTGGGAGAAAAAGTGCAGAAACTGATCATTGACCATGAAAAGCTGATAAGGGAACTGGCAGGCCCGCTGGCGGGGCTGACTATCTCGCCGGGCAACATGGAGGGCGGGCTATCCTCCATTGTAGAGAAATCCCTCGGCTGCATAACTAAAGCCGGCTCTTCCCCCATCGTTGACTGCATCGGCTACGGCCTGAAACCGTCCAAAAAGGGATTGATGATCATGGAGGGGCCCGGATATGACATTGAAAACATGACTGGCATGGCGGCATGCGGCGCGCAGATCATTATCTTCACCACGGGCAGAGGCACGCCGGCAGGCACCCCCGCCGTGCCTGTGATCAAGGTCTCCACCAACACTAAAACCTTCGTCGAAATGAAGGGCGATATCGATCTTAACGCCGGGACCATTATAGACGCCGGCAAGACCGTTGAGGACGTGGGCGGCCAGATTTTCGATTTTACTCTCGCCGTTGCCAACGGAAAATTGACATGCGCTGAAATCAACAGGTCCGAGCCATTCAGCTACGCCAAGAACCATATGAGCGGCTGATCCTGTATTGATAAGAGGAGGCAGAGCGATGACCAAACAATCAGAAATCGAAACACAGCGCATGCTGGAGATGCTCGAGAACCTCAATGCTGACAAGTATCCGCTGAAAGAATATAAGTATATAGGGGAAAAAATACCCAGGCGAATCGATGGCGTGGATAAGGCTTCCGGTTCAGCCGATTATACCATGGATATACAGGTCCCCGGCATGCTGCATATGCGTTTTCTCCTGTCTCCCTTCCCTCATGCCAGAATACTCAAGATGGACGCCAGCAAGGCTGAGAAGCTGCCGGGCGTAAGGTACGTGCTGCGCTATGACGATCCGGAGGTGGCCGGCGTAGAGATCATGGGCAAAGTGGCCGGATTTTTCGACTATGACAGACCCCTCTCCGGCGTGGCGCATATGGAAGGAGAGGCGATCGGCGCCGCCGTGGCTGCCGAGACCGAGGCCATCGCTGAGGAGGCGCTCTCCCTGATCGAGATCGAATGGGAGCAACGGCCCTTCAACCTGGACCCGGTAGCGGCCAGCGATCCCTCCGCCCATCTCAGCTTTCCGGAGCGTTACATCGACGGAAACCACTGGAACAGAGGCGCCTATGATGAACGCGTATATGGAGATGTGAAAAAAGGCTTCGCGGAGGCGGACAAGGTAATCGAATTCAAAATCGTCAGGACTGCCAATACCTGGGTGGGTCCTGAAAGACCGTGCGGTGTGTGGAAATGGAACGGTGACTGCCCGGAGATATGGTTGAAACATCAGCGGGTGCACCTGCCCAAAAGACGTATTGGAGAGTGGTTCGGCGGCATACCGATGAATAAAATCCAGATCCATTCGCCCTACCAGGGAGCGAGCTTCGGAGGCTGGTGCCAGATCGACTGGAACCTGGGCCCGCTTTGGTGTGCGGCCTGCGTGTCAAAGAGGGTCAACAGACCGGTTAAATATACCTTCACCCGGCGCGAGGACTTCTACGGCGGTTCCCAGGACGAGGGGATTTACTTTATTAAGGTGGGATTTAAAAGCGACGGCGCCATTACAGCGGTGGACGCCACAATTTATCACGTCAATATGATCTGGCCGGTGATCTACCCTATACTGCATCTGCATGAGCATACTGATATTCCACACCTGAAGGGACTGACCAAGTCTGTATGGGTCAATAAGGGACCCACAGTCCCCACGCGTTGCGAGTTAATACCGACGACCACGACCTTTACGCTTATCCTGGACCGTGTCGCTGCAGAGCTGGGTATAGACCCGATAGAGGTAGCGCTTAAAAACGAAGGGTGCATGGGGCATGATATGAATTGGGCCAGCGAAGAGAAAAAGCGGCGCGGTTTTGAGGTGCGCGACAGCCTGAAGGAGTGCCTGGAGAAGGGCAAGGCCGAATTCAAATGGGACGAATCGTGGCATAAACCCGGCATACGAAAGCTCCCCAATGGAAGAATGCACGGCGTCGGATTCACCTGGGGACACGAATGGGATGACTCAGGCGGCAGTAGCGAAGCCGTCATACGTATTGAGCGTACCGATGGCACAGCCACGCTTCTTGCCCAGGGCGCAGACAACGGCGTCGACGCAGAGAATTCATACTGCCAGATTGCGGCAGAGGAACTTGGCTTGCCACTCGAGGATGTCCATTATAATCCTCGTAATTACTCCGGCTTTTACCGCATGACGCCCGACTCCTCTACCAACATGACCGTCAACGGCTGGGCGGTGCGGCACGCTGCAAGAAGTCTGAAACAGAAGATACTCGAATCTGCAACAAGCCCGTCGTCCGCCACGCAGAGAGGAAGCTTTCAACCGGCATTTCCAAATAGGAAACCCGAGGACCTGGATTTGAAGGACGGCATCATTTTCGTTAAATCCGATCCCACAAGGCGAATGCCCCTGGCCGATTTCGTCAGGCCGGCGGGTGAATGCGGTCCCTTTGCTACTGAGGAAGTTTTCGGGATGAGGGTCGGGTGGTCGGAACCATTTTTCTCCTGTGGTTACCACATGCAGTACGGCTGCTATAATCCGAACAACCCCAGGCCGCGTTTCTGCCGCCAGGCCCATTTCATGGAGATCGAGGTCGATACCGAGACCGGCGAGATCGTCGTCACCAGAGTGGTCAACGTCAACGACGTCGGCAAGGCGATTAACCCGATGAGCTGCCACGGGCAACAGTACGGCGGAAGCATCATGGGAGTGAGCCGATCCATGTTAGAAGAGATCGTGCACGACCCGGTCACCGGCGTGATGCTCAACGGAAACCTGCTCGACTACAAGATCGCAACTATGAAGGACATCGGGCCGATCAGCACTCTCCTTGTGGAGACGGGCATGGGCTACGGGCCCTACGGGCTGATCGGCATTGGAGAGAACCTCGCCACGATAATGCCTGCGCTCCTGGCGCCCGCCGTCTATAATGCTATCGGTGTGTGGATCTATGATTTCCCGATCACCCCCGACAAGATACTGAAGGCCCTGGGCAAGATATAGAAGAGGTATTCCTAATATGTTATTTTCATTGCTCCTCTTTATAATGAGTATCTCAATTGCCATAACCGCAAAAACCAACAGGTCTATCAGGGAACTGATCAGCATCCGCAACTCTACCTACGTGATTAAGACCAGGGACGGCAAAAGGGGCAGACGTTACGTTTTTAAGAATGGGAAATACTCATCGGATAAAGTGCTGGATAAATTCGATCTCGCACTGGTGTTCGAAAATGCCGATATCGGGTTCAAAACGCTGGCGTTGGGCGGAGATACCGGACTGCAGCTGGCGATAAACAATTTCACCCTGAGGCTCGAAGGCGATCCGAAGATTTTCAGCTGGTTCGGGATTATGATCGCGGTTTCCATGGGGATGATGAAGAGGAAATAACGCCGCCTAAGAAATTAAATACTGTGTAGTGCCGTCCGGAACAATCGCAACTCTGGCTCCGGCGGGATAATCTTTCTTCAATATGTCCAGTGCTTCTTTCCATGTCTTTACCCACAGGGCGTCCGGTATGGCCAGCAAGTCCGCCATGGAATGCTCGAACTGCGGGCAAAGGACGATCATGCGTTTAAGCCAGGGCAGTGTAAAGTCGAATTTCTGGAAGCGTCGCCCTTTCACCGTCTCGCCGAAGCTGCTTTGCAGGTAGTGGACCACCTGCCCGTTGGGGCAATCCATAATGAGCACGAAGTCTCCACTCTTTTCCATCAGCATGGCAATCCCGTGAAGCAAACCCAGTACCGATTCATTCCCCTTGGCATATGTGTTCACGACCGCGATATCGGTTGCAGGTACTGTTTTGCAGGCATAGTGATGAGTTGCATATTTCACCGCTTCTTTAAACTCAGTATCAAGTTTGCCGCAGAAGATAGCGCATGCCTTAGCCTCGCCGTTCACGGCGAAGTCTATCTTGAAATCCAGGCCGGCCAGGTTGGCGGCCTCCATGAAGTCTTTGGCCAGAGGGTTTTTAGCGTAATTACCCATACCCACTATATCCGCCTTGCCCTCCTGCCAGGCCTTGCTTTCTAAACTGTGGTAATGCTCGATAGAATCTATGGCCGAAACGCCGGGCAGTATTATCTTGCCACCACCACCGAATCCAGTATTAGGGTGAGCGACAACGGTCCCTATGCCTATTTTCAGGTCGCAGGCCATCACTTCAGAGTTGACGCTGAGCCTGGTTCCCTGGGTAGTTTCGCCCACATAAGTACAGTGTTCATAAATATTATGATTATAGACGGGGAAACGATCGAGTATGGAGTCCCCTAATTTCTTCTGGAAATCCTGGTAGGTATGTGCGCCGTGGCAGCCCAGTGCGCAGACGAAGCGTATTGATTTGTCCGGGATGCCGGCCTTCTTCAACTCTGCCAGCACATGCGGCAGGACGAGATAGACCGGCGTAGGGCGCGAAATATCGTCGAAAATAATAGCGACCTTATGTCTGCCCTTAGCCAGGACACTCAAGCGCGGAGACCCTATAGGCTTAGTAAAAGCGGCTTCTATTTGAGCGTAAGTTAATTCTGGGGCGCTGTGACCGTTCATCAGGCAGTGCACGATTTCCCATCTGTCCGGAAAAGTGAGTTTCAGCTTCGTGTCACCAAACCACATTCTATTTGGAACGGTTACGCTTTTTACCACCTGATACCTCCTGTCAATCCAGTCATCTTATACTGCATCTCTCTACCCATAAATAATTAGGAATCCCCTTTTTTCGGCACGCCACGGCCTGATCCTCGTCCACTTCTGAGCATCACAATAATATATGCCCGTTGCATTCGTATGTCAAGACTGTTGTTCAGCGGTGATGCTACCTTTGTAGAGTGTCTCTTGAATATTCTTATGCCCCTATTGACATAGCTGTTATACTTTTCATACTGTTACAATCGTCTTTTGTGAGTATGGCCAGGCGTACTAATTAATAATGAGGGGGGCCAAATGGACCAGGGGAAAGTTTCTATAGGGTTGAAGCTCGGTTATGGTATTTGCGATCTCGGGGAGAACCTGTTTTTCACGGCCGTTGCATTTGTACTACTGAATTATCTGACCGATACTGTGGGACTCTCCGCGGCGCTTGCAGGTATTGCCCTTATGGTCGGACGTCTCTGGGACGCCTTTTTCGATCCTGTTATAGGCTATATTTCAGATAGAACCGTAACCAAAATGGGGCGGCGCAGGCCGTTTATACTGGCAGGATCAATTCCTGTCTTTTTCGCAGTCATTATCATGTTTGTAAATCCGGCACTCCTGATGGGAGCAGGCATCAGCCAGGCAACACTCTTTATCTATACATTGGTTGTCTACGTGATCCTGTGTACCGCTTACTCAACGGTAAATATCCCGTACATGTCGCTGGCACCCGAACTGACAGCCGACTACCATGAAAGAACTTCCATGATGGGTTACCGCTTTGGATTTGCTGCTGTTGGTACGCTGCTGGGGGCAGGTTTAGCACTGCCGATCGTAGCCCTTGCCCCCGATAAAAACCTGGGCTTTGTACTGATGGGTACCGTATTCGCTACCGTTATGCTTGTTACAGCGTTAATCACAGTATTCACAGTAAAAGAGCCTGCCAATCTCAAACCGGCAAAATCCATGGGCTTCTTCAAGACGTATTCCGAGGTATTCAAGAACAAGCCTTACCTGCTTATTCTGGCAACCTATATCTGCCATATAATAGCCATTACGATCGCCAGCGCCATAGTTATTTACTACTTCAAATATATACTTCTGGACGAACCCGCCACTACCTGGGCCATGCTCATATTGATTGGAACAGCACTATTGTTTATCCCGGTCAGTGTCTTTTTAAGCAAGCGCTTGGGTAAGAAAAAGGTTTACGGGGCAGGCTTTATAATCATGGCGATCATGCTAATGGTGCTCTTTTTCTTCGGACAGACTTATGGTGTGACTTTCACACTTATTGTCATGTTTTTAATGGGGATGGGTTTTGGCTTCACATATGCCATGCCCTTCGCCATAGTGGCCGATGCAATTGAGTATGACTACCTGAGGACCGAAGAGCGACGGGAGGGAGCTTTTTTCGGCGTGTGGGCCTGGGGATTGAAGATCGGCCAGGCTCTGGCTATCTTTCTCATGGGTGTCACTCTTGAGGCCATGGGTTACCTACCCAACATCATACCTCAGTCTGAGAGCTCACAGCTTGCTATAAGACTTTTCGCCGGTCCCATATCAGCTGCAATATTCCTCATTGCGGCTGTATTTCTGTATTTCTACCCGATAACTGAAACACGCTACAAAGAGATTTGTTCACAAATTGCCGATATGGAGGCAAAAAAGAATAGTTCATGATCCTGTCAATCATGATAGAATGGCGTCGTTGAGCGGCAAGGGCAAGAAAAATGACGCGAGAGAGAAACGGCGTTTATGTGTGGGTCACCTGGCTCTCCAAATTGATGGCGGGCGAGACCACCTGCCAGTGGTCATCCTGGTTTAAAGCGCATCATACGGAGTACAGCAGGGTGCCGGGAGATTTCCAGTTGGCCGCCTGGACGGCGGAACATACCAGGATCCTCGACGAGGTATCGAAAGAACGAGAAAAGCTGGGGGAAACCGTATATAAGGAGGGGCAAAATAAATTCCTCGCCAAGAGGCCCTCGGGGCTGGCCGTAGCAGGTACCCCCGACCTGATATCCATGGATCCGCAATCCGGGCACTGCACGGTATTCGATATCAAGACGGGCAACCCCAGGCAGAGCGATATCATCCAGGTAGCCCTGTATATGATGTTCCTGCCCTACGCCACCGGGCTTTATAAGGGGAAAAAGCTTGACGGGTGTGTCGTTTACAAAACGGGACGCTCCGAGGTCCCGCACCATATCATCGATGACAAGTTCAAGAAAAATGTGACCTATTTCTTAGACATACTGGAGTCATCTATCCCGCCGTCAAAGTTACCCTCACATACGGGCTGCTCATGGTGCGACCTTACGGCCGACGATTGCCCCGAAAGGGTGGACGGCGAGGACGATGTTGAGACCGAGCCGGGGCAGAACTTCCCGCTGTAAAATTTAGCACAGGGGTAAACAGATATGAACCGCTGGCAAACTTTGATTTCACGGCCCGGCGTCATCATCGCCGACGGCGCCATGGGCACCATGCTGCAGCAGGCCGGCCTGAAGCCCGGCGACCCGCCCATGCTCTGGAACGTGGACCATCCCGACCGCGTCCGCGCTGTGCACCGCGCCTACCTGGAGGCCGGCGCCCGCATACTGCTGACCAATACCTTCAACGGCAACCGCTTCAGCCTGGCCAAACACAGCCTGGAAGGACGCGGCGACGAGCTCAACCGCGCCGGCGCACAGATACTGCGCGCCGAGATCGAAGATTACCTCAAAAAAGCCGCCCCCGGGACCCCGTCACCGGTAACGGCGGGCGATATCGGCCCTACGGGCGAGATACTGGCACCGCTGGGCAAGTTATTATTTAATGATGCCGCCGACGCTTTCGCCCGGCAGGCCGCAGCCCTGATTGACGGCGGCGCCGACGTCATCTGGATCGAGACCATGGCCGACCTGGAGGAGGTGCGCGCCGCATTGGAAGGGACGCGCAGGGCATCGCCGGATATCCCGATAATAGTCACCATGACCTTTGACACGCACGGGCGGACCATGATGGGTGTAAAGCCGGAGACCGCGGCGACCTCGCTGAACGAATGGGGAGCGGCAGCCATGGGGGGCAACTGCGGCAACGGCCCCGACGAGATGCTGGTAGCCATACAAAAGATACATTCCGCCGTGCCCGGCGCCCTGCTGGTGGCCAAGTCAAACGCCGGTATGCCTGAATTCGTGGATGGTAAGACCATGTACCGCGCGTCGCCCGGAACGATGGCTCAGAGCGCCGTCCAAATGCGTGACGCAGGCGCACGCATTATCGGCGGTTGCTGCGGCACTACGCCGGAGCATATAGCCGCCATGGCGAGGGCAACAACTCCGTAGGGGCGTACCTTCAGATGAGCCCGCACATTCGGGCGGGTTAAAAAACCCACCCCTACAACAGGTCGTAGAACATTACGGGCTTCCTGCGCTCCACCAGCTTCTCGGCGTTGAAAGCGATGCGCAGTAGCAGGTCCTCCTCCCACCAGCGCCCCATGGCCTGCATGCCTATGGGAAGCCCGATGCTGTCATAGCCGGCCGGGAAGCTTATAGCGGGCAGCCCCGCCAGGTTGCCGGGGAATGCATAGCGCATGACCTCGGTCGTGCTGGAAAGATCCGACCAGCCACCCTGCGCATCCTCCAGCGACACCTCCGGCGCTGTCATTCCTGTAGACGGCGTTATGATCGCATCGACATCACTAAGAATCTCCCTGAAGACTATAATGGCCCTTGTGCGGATGCGCTGGGCCTTGATGTAGTCATCGGCAGTGCAGACGCGCCCCAGGCTGAGGCTGACGCGCACCTCCGCGCCGAAATCCTTGCTGTGATCCGGATAGTTATTCATGGAGGCCGCCATCTCGCTTAAAATGGTTATGGCGTGGGCGACGCGCATGGTATCAAGGCCTGGAATTATAATCTGCTTAACCTGTGCCCCCGAGCTGGCCAGCTTCTCAAGCAACAAATCGCAGGCCCGCACCACCTCGAGCGAGGCATGCTCAAACCAGGGCCTGTAGACCCCGAGCCTTATGCCCTTAAGATCGGTCTTGTTCCACTGCTCCAGCCTTACAGCAGGCTGGTGCAGCGAGTTCGGCTCCCCGGCGTCCGGCCCGGCCATGCAGGCGTACCCTATGGCCGTATCCTCCACCGTGGCCGCGATGGGGCCTAAATGCGCAACGCTCCAGCAGAGCGGGGCTGCGCCGTATTCGCTGACACGCCCGAAGGTGGGCTTGAGCCCGACCACCCCGCAGTGCGAAGCCGGCACGCGTATGGACCCGCCGCCGTCGGCGCCCACTGCAAGCGGGCAGACCCCGGCCGCAACGGCGGTGGCCGAGCCGCTGGAGCTCCCTCCTGTATCATGCTTGGGGTTATACGGGTTGCGTGTCGAGCCGAAATTGACGTTCAGCCCATCGGGATTTATGCCTATCTCGTGCATGTTGGCTTTGCCCAATAGCAGCGCGCCGGCTGCGCGTAGCCGGGCGACTGCAGTGGCATCATGTTTGGCCGGCGCCCTGCCGAAAAATTTAGTGCCCACGGTGGTGGGATAGGGCACCATATCCACCTCATCCTTGACCGCCACCGGCACGCCGTCCAGCACGCTCAGGGGCTTCCTGTCCTTCCAGCGTTCGGCGGAGCTGCGCGCCTGCTGCATGACGTCGCCCTCGTTGACGGCGATGAAGGGGCGCAGCTTCAGGCTGCCGACGTCTGCCTGCTTTATGACATCCAGCGCCTTTTTAGCGACATCTTCCGGATTGGCCTTGCCCTCCTTATAAGCCTGGGTATAATCACGCGCCGTCCTGAAGGGCATGGCAGCGGCAGCCCTGCCCTCTATCTTATTCAAAGCTCTGAGGTCCGGCCCCTCTTCGGGAGCGGCCTTTTTATCTACAAAGAAAATAGGAAACACCGTCGGTGATTCCTCGGGTGACAGGGCGCGGAAGTCTGTTATACCACCGCTTTTCAGCATGGACGGCATGATCAGGGCCCTCAGGAAGCCGCTCTCCAGCGCGGCCGCCATTAAAGACAGCCCTCCCCCGGTCAACCTGGGCAATTTCACGGATTTAAGGTCGTAAGTGCCTGTTCCACTCATCTCAACCTCCTTCAATTGCGATTTGAGCGCAAGTATATATGGATTTGTTATCTACATGCAAGTAGCATCTGAAACAGTAAACTAAAAGCCGTGCCAGGAACATATCTCGCTCAGAGGTACCCTCTCCGTCCTGAATTTGTTCACAGTGGCGTCCGGGTCGGGATAGCCGATGCCAATGGCGATCAGTATCTGCTTCGATTCAGCTATATTTAGCTTTTGCCTGACGGTGTCCGGGTAGCTGACACCCGCGGCCAGCATGATGGAGCCGAGGCCGTAATGCAGTGCGGCCAGACTGATAGTCTGCGCGATCAACCCGACATTCATGATGGCCCAGTTGCTCACTTCCCGCTCAGTATAAATATAAATGGCGTTGGGCGCATCGAAGAAACGGTACATGCTGACGAACCAGTCGAGTTGCTTCTCCACATCCTCCCTGCCTATGCCCATGTGCTCATACAGCCTGTACCCGTTGCGGCTGCGCCGCTCCTTGTGCTTGCCCGTCCACTCCGGGTAGTCTATATCCGCATTGCGCTCATCCTGCGCGAAAGCCCGCGCTGCCAGCGCTTTCCTCAGGTCCTCCATCACTTCACCGCCAACCACGGCGAACTCCCAGGTCTGCGTGTTTGCCCATGATGGCGCACGCTGCGCAACGGTCAGCAATTCTTCAAGAACATGCTTCGGCACGGGGTCGCGCTTGAAAGCACGCACACTGTAACGTATATTAATAGCCGTAATAATCTCCATGGCCACTCTCCGGTCTCAGCGAGCGCCGCTGAATTTCAGCAAAATGTCCTAGCCGATATCAGGGTTGCCGCCATTGTGCATTAATCTTCAAACTTGAAGCTATTTTCGTAAAAGAGCTTCAAACAAGCATCAACGATGTTGGGATCATAGAGAACTCCCTTGTTTTGGGAAATCTCATCAAGCGCTTTTTCAATGCCTAAAGCCGGCCGGTACGGCCTGTAGGATGACATGGCCTCAACCACATCAGCTACGGCCAGTATTTTGGCTTCCAATAATATATCGTCTGCGTTGAGTCCGTTGGGATATCCCGATCCATCCAATCTCTCGTGATGCTGCCAGGCTATCTGGGCTATCGGCCATGGAAATTCTATGGTTTTCAATATATCGTAGCTTCCCTGGGCATGGATTTTTATAAGTTGCCACTCCATATCACGCAGCTTGCCCGGTTTGCTCAGAATATCAGACGGTATGTATATTTTGCCGATATCGTGGATGAGAGCTGCTATGCGTATATACTTGACACGTTCCTCGGGAAGTTTTAATTCCCTGGCGATTGCCACTGATAAATCAGCAACCCTCGTTTGATGTCCCGCCGTGTAGGGATCTCTTATTTCAACTATTTTGGACATGGCAGCGATGGAATCAGTCAGGGCTTTATCCAGGGCCCGGTAAGCGGCCTCGCGCTCATCCTCTGCTTTACGTTTAGTTATCAATGTCTGCTTCTTGTCCAGTGCACTGACGACCGCCGGCCCCAGTCGTCTGATATGTTGTTTAATTATATAGTCCCATGCGCCGGCCTTCATACATTCGGCGGCTACGTCTTCACTGACCGAACCGGTAACAATGATGAAGGGCATTTCGGCAGAGTATTCCTGCGCCAGCCTTAGAGCAGCCATCCCATCGAAGCCGGGCATGCTGTAATCACTGAGTATGAGATCCGGTTGGAACCCGCTGAGCGCTGACAGGTATGCCTGACGATTGTCCACTACCTGGAACCGGCACGATTTCAGTATCTTGCGCACCTCCCGCTCACATAGCTCGGCGTCAGCGGGCGTGTCTTCCGCTATTAGTATCTTGATTATCTCACTCATGGCACTGCCTGCTCAGGACATTTCTATTCGCATTTACAAACTCACTTCGGCGGCTGATTGATCAGCAGCCAGTAAAGCCCGACACTACCTATGGCTTCGGTGAAGGATTCAAAATCCACCGGTTTTACCACGTAGCTGTTGGCGCCAAGTTCATAGGCAGTCTTGACGTCCGGGTCCTCGCGTGAAGAGGTTACCACCACCACCGGGACTGATTTGGTACGGGCATCCTGCTTAATTGCTCGCAATACTTCCAGCCCGTTAACCAGAGGAAGCTTCAAATCTAAAAATATTACACGGGGCGGATGTTTAATGTCCCGTTCACTATATTTGCCCTTGCAGAAGATGAAGTCGAGCGCTTCCGCTCCATCCTCGACCACGGAGATATTGTTGGCCAGCTTGTGCTTCTTGAGTGACCTTATAGTAAGTTCTGCATCCTGCTGGTTGTCCTCGACCAGTAAAACATCTACGGCTTGCATATTGGTCATCATATCACTCCTTGTCGGGGAAGTGTAAAATAAAAAGTCGCGCCTTTGCCTACCTCCCCTTCAGCCCAGACACGGCCACCATGTCGATGGATCACCCGCTGGACCAGGGCCAGGCCTACTCCGTTTCCTTCAAATTCCTTGACGCTGTGCAACCGTTGGAACACGCCAAAGAGCTTATCAGAATACTGCATGTCAAACCCCACACCGTTATCCTGCACCGAGTAGACAGTCTCGTTTTCAGTATTTTCTCCCCGCACCCTGATGACAGCGCGTTTTTTCTTCCGGGAGAACTTGATGGAGTTGGAGAGCAGATTTACCCACACCTGCCTTAGTAACGCCGGGTCACCCACCGCAGGCGGCAACGAATCCATCTGAAAATCGATACGTTTGCGGCTTTGCACCGTGGTTAATTCCTGGAATATTGTTTTTGCCAGTGTTTCCATATCTATGTTAGATGGATTTATTGCAGCCCTGCCCAGGCGCGAAAATGCCAGAAGGTCATCGATCAGGTCGCTCATCTTATGCGCACCCTGAGATATAACCGAGCAGATCCTTTTTCCTTCGTCATCCAGCAGCGGTTGGTAGTCCTCCAGCAGGATGCGTGTGTAACCGTCGATGGCCCGCAACGGGGCACGCAGGTCATGCGACACAGAGTAGGTGAAAGCCTCCAGCTCCCGGTTAGCCGCTTCAAGCTGGGCGGTACGTTCATGGATGCGTCGCTCGAGATCATCAATCGAAACGGTGGTCTCCTTTAGCTCCACGGCCATGCGATCGAATGCCCTGGAAAGCTCACCGATCTCATCCCTGTCATCAGTGCCAACCTTCTGGTCAAGATGGCCATGGCGGCCTATCTCAGCAGCGCCCGCGACCAACCGGGCTAACGGCTGGGTGATGGTACGGGCTAATAAAAAACCAGCCGCCACCACTATCAACGTCAGCAGTGAGACAATGGTAACCATTGTCACTGCCATAGAATTTACCGGGGCATAAGCCTCAGCCTGGTCAACCTCGGTAATAAGGCACATGTTATATTCAGGCAGCCATTTGTAAGCACCGATCACGGGGATATTCCGGTAATCCACGTAGAAAGCAACGCCGTCACTGCCCGAAAGGCCGGCCTGGACACCCTCAGTCCGAACGGTTTTTTTCAGAGCATATCCCTCGCCGGAGCTCGGCTCGGTAACGAAGAAATTGGATTTGTTTACCAGGTAGGTTTTCTCACTCTGGCTGAGGCCGCTCTGTGCAGACATGATCAAGGAGAGGTCGCGCAGGTCAAGACGCCCGGCCAGGACGGCAACCAGAATCTCCTTCCTGTCACTGACAGGAGTGCTTACAATCATGGTCGTCTGCTGTAAAGGGAGCGAGTAAAACACCCCCTGTGTGTAGGTATGTGTTTTCCCTTCCATAAAGAAATGCTGGTTGGCGTAGTATTTCCCTTCCTGCATATCATCGCTGGAAGCCAGAATGACGCCACTAACAGGGTTGATCACCGACATCTCGATAAAACCTCCGGCGGGCTTGACACGGGGTCTGAGATGGTCCGCCTCGAGGCTCAGGCGAGCCGGATCATAGGAAGGGTCGGCAGGGTCGAATGTTGCCATCGTTGCAGAGTACTGCACCATCAAAGGGCGCTGGGCCAACTCCTCGATGCTCAGTTGATTGCCTTCAATCCACCTGGCCAGTTCGCTGCTTTTCATCAAGTTGGTGGAAACCAGGTGGTTGATTTCAACCTGCTCAATGGACTGCCGCCCGGTGTAGTAGGCAAGGAAACCCACAATAACGACGGGCACAATCGCCAGCAGTACGAACAGCAAGAGTATCCTTGATCTCAGATTCACTTGCCTTCACTCCCGTAAATTTCTTGCAGGAATTGCATGGTGTAAGCCAGGTTTACATCAAACGGCTCGGTCAGCAGGCCGTTATCCAGAAGTATATTATACATAGCCTGCCAGTCTTCCGGCTTCATCCAGCCTATAGAATCCTCCCCGGTATGTACCAGCGGTAGCTGGGCTTCCAGCATCGCCGCCTGTACCTGCGGATCCGTGCCCTGGTCATATTTCTCTACTACGGGCACGGCTTGCTGGTAGTCCTCGATGGCATCCTGCCAACCCCTGAGCGTAGCGCGCAGGAAGCGGGTTACCAGGCCGGGGTTCTCTGTGATCAGGCTAGCTCTGGTTACCACCATATCTGAGTAAAAGTAAACGCCGTAGTCGCTTGGCCAGATGAGATTGAGCTTCAATCCCTTGTGTCTCATCTCGATCAGGCCGACGCTTGAATAACAGGGGGTGATGTCTGCCTCACCACGATAAAACGTTGTATAGACGGGATCCCAGGCGATGAGTTTCATCTTTGAGATATCCAGTCTCAGCCTCTTCATCATGATATAGAATTGTACCTGGAGGTCCTGTTGCGATCCGCTGGCATCCAGTGTTGCCACTGTCTTACCCAGAAAGTCCCGGGGTCGTAAGATACCTGAGTCAGACATGGCCACATAAACTATCGGGCTCTGCCGGTAGATAGCGGCAATGGCAGTTACCGGTTGTCCCTGGCTGCGCGCCGTCAAGACGGATTCCGGGGCTATCACAGCGAAATCCGCCTGTCCGTAAACAACCCGCTGCACAATGGCCAGATCCTTCTCCCCCTCCAGAAAGGTCACCTCGATGTTTTCCTGTGAATAGTACCCTTTCTCCTGAGCCAGGTAGAAGCCGGCGAACTGCGCCTGGTGCATCCCTTTTAGCTGCAGGGTTACCACATCCGGTGGTTGCCCTGGTTTTAACTGACACTGGCAGTTCACGAGCAGGAGAGCGGGCAACACAATGAGTGATAAGAGGAGTATAAACTTTTTATATATATGTCGCAGGTTGTATCTCGCATTTATAGTCTCGATGATACCCATAGATCACCTTCCTGCAAGAAGCAGATTATTACCATAACTTAAAAACAAATGTTTCGGCATCAGCTCTGGCTAACCATCCTGGCCAACCCTGCTGAATTTCAGCAATATATGCTCGACGATATCAGGGTTGCCGCCGTTGTGCCTGATCGAGGCGTCGCGTATCCTGCGGCACAGAGATATGAGTTGATTACGTTCGGCGGCGCTAAAAGGACCGTAGATATTTTCGATTAACCTGCTTATCTGCATGTTGACATCGCCCAACAACACCTGCCCCTCGGCAGTCAGGCGCACCTTGACCACGCGTCGGTCCACCCTCGAACGCCGCCTCTGTATAAGGCCCCGCTCCTCGATCCCGTCAATGACCACGCTGATGGACGTGCCTTCGATGGTCAGGTAGCGGTTAAGCTCCGATGGCGACATGGGCTCACCCGCCGACATCAACGTTTGCAATATGATCCACTGAGAATAGGTCAGCTTGTAAGGGTCGAGCAATCTCATGAACGCCTTGTGCCAGTTGACGAAAGCCTGCGAAAGGATCAGCGAAGCCAGATTCACACCATCCGACCCGGCACTGCCTGCCGCAGAGGTCAGGCCCGTCACCTTTTTTTCAGCAGCTTTATACTTTGCCATCCGGAACCACCCACGTATAGTATATATTTTACAGGACATATTGACAAAGAAATACAATTATGTAATTATAAATTGTCTAATTACATTGTTGGCTCTGTATTCACGGCTCAATTAAAATCAAGGGAGGCGACGGCATGCAAGAAAAACCTACAAATTTAAAACGCGGGCTTACGCTGGTTACGCTCTTCACGCTGCTGACCGGTGCGATGGTCGGCATGGCCTGGGCGGTACTGGCAAATGTGTTCCTCGACCGGGGCGGCCCGGCCAGCATCCTCTCCCTCATCGTAGCGGCCGTGTTCACCCTTTTCGTCGGGCTGTGCTTCGCCGAACTTTGCGCTATGATGCCCGTGGCGGGAGGCGCTTACATCTACGTCAAGCGCGCCATGAACAAGTTCGGCGGCTTCACCGCCGGCTGGCTGCTGGTGCTGGCATATGCGGCCATGATGCCGGGTGAATGCATTATCATCGGCAAGCTGGCCGCCGGCATTATCCCCGGAGCCCCCGTCGCCTGGGTCGGTGTTGGTGCGGCGGTTATCTTCACCGTCATCAACCTGATAGGCATCACCTTCTCCGCCATCGTGCAATTGATCCTCACGCTCGTCCTGTTCGGAGGCATTTTTATCTATGCCATACCCGGCTTCGCCCAGATAGACGTGGCCAACCTCACACCTTTCTTCGGCCGCGGGGTCGCCGGTATGTTCCTGATGGTGCCCATCTACTTCCTGGGCTTCATGGGCTACGACATACTGCCCCAGGCAGCCGAGGAAGTGAAATCCCCGGTGCGTAAAATGGTCTTCGTTATCCCGATGTCCATATTGTTTGTATTAATAGCCTACATGTCGGTGGCCATCGTCAATGCCGGCGTCCTGCCCTGGGAGCAGATAGCCAACAGCACGGACCCCGTACCTATCGTGCCCATCGCCGAGAAGCTGCTCGGTCCGTCCGGGCCCGCCATCATCATCATAGCCGGCCTCTGCGGCTTGGTGACCACCCTCAACGGGTTCGTGGTGGGCGCATCCAGGTTGATGATGGCCATGGCCAAGGACCACGAGCTGCCGCCTTTCTTCGCCAGGGTCAACAAGCGCTTCGGCGTCCCTCACTGGGCGATCATCTTCGTGGGCATCCTGGGCATTATCGGCAGCTTTGTGCCCCAGCTCATTGTGCTCTTCGATACCGCCGCATCGGCTGTTCTGGTGACCTACGCCCTGACCGCTATCAGCGTAATGGTACTTCGCAAGAAGGCACCCGATGCCGAGCGGCCTTACAGGTTGCCCTGGGGCAACCTGATACCCATCCTGGCCCTGATCGGCGTCGTGCCCACCTTCCTTATCTCCCTGGGCATACTCACAACCGAAGCCCTGATCGTCTTCGTGGCGTGGTTTGTTATCGGTGTTATCTACTACCTGCTCTACCGCAGGAAGATGGCCTGATCTGAACATATCGATATTAGCAGTGCTAAATACGGGACAACAAGAGTATTTATTGTAAATAAATAAGGAGGCAGAAAAATGGCTAAGAAGGAATACAAAACGACTTTTAATCAGCTTATAAACGACCTGTTGTCCGGAAAAACATTTTACGAACTGATAGATTGGAAAAGGTTCGTGCAAAAGGAGTCCACAGTCTTTATCGTTGTTGACGCACAGAATGACATTGTTCATAAGGACGGCAACTTAAATTTCACGGGGACCTGGAAGGTCGCCGAAGAACTGGGGCTGGTTCAGAATATCAAAAATATTGTCGCAGCCTGCAGAAAAAAGGAAATACCAGTGATTTGGGTTCGCCAGACATTCCTGGCGGGAGGGAAAGATCTTTTTCCGGGCTCCTATTTTGAAGCACTTATCAGCTTCCTCCGCACCGCCATACCGGACCTGATGCTGGGCGATACGTGGAATATCGATATCGTCGACGAGCTTAAGGCAGTTATGGAACCCAAAGACCTGGTCATCGACAAACGCCTCTGGAGCACCTTCGAGGGGACGAACCTGCAGACTTATCTCCATTATCTGGGCACAAAGACTATTATCGTTTGCGGATGTGAAATCGACCAGTGCGTGGAAGCTACTATACGAAGCGGATGGGACCGTGGCTACCTGTCCGTACTTGTTAGCGACGCATCGGCCACCGCCAATATTGAAACCACCAAATTGGCCTGCCAGAGAATGGGCCTGATGATGGCGCCCGTATTGACGGCAAATGAAGTGGTCAGCCTGATAAACAACCTGTAGATCGGCAGGTAAAGAACCAATTGCAGCGGAAAATCGAGGGTCGGGCTTATCCAGCCCTCGGGTAACTTACATGCGGCAGCTACTATGAAGAATGCTAATTCGAAAGTAATCGTCGGCAAAGTCACATGTAATAGTCTAAAAGTAGAATTTGATAAATTTGCCGGATAAGGAGGACATCATGAGTGTAAAACCATTGAGCGGAATCAAAGTACTCGACCTGACCTGGATATATGCCGGGCCCTTTGCCACCCAAATACTCGGCGATTTGGGCGCGGAGATTATTAAAATTGAAGCTGCCCCGGTAGGCGATAAGACCAGGATCATACCGCCCTTTAAAAATAATTACAGCGGCTATTTCGCCACCCTGAATAGAGGAAAAAAATCTGTTGCCTTGAATTTGAAAAACGCAAAGGGCAAAGAAATATTCCTGGGATTGGCCAAAAAGTGCGACATACTCACGGAAAATTTCATGCCGGGCGCCATGGAAGACCTGGGCCTCGATTATGAGACTGTTAAAAAGGCAAATCCGCAGATAATATACGCTTCGACTTCAGGTTTTGGCAGCTTTGGGCCTTATTCACATATGCATTGTGTCGACCCCATAGGTCAGGCTATGGGCGGCCTGATGAGCCTAACAGGTTACCCTGATATGCCGCCGCTCAAGACAGGGCCGGGCATAGCCGATTCCATCACGGGACTTTACTGGCTGGTCGGTATCCTTTCCGCTTTGCGCCTGAGAGATATGACCGGGGCAGGGCAGAAACTCGAAGTTGCCATGGTGGATAGCATATTTACAATGCTGGAAGAGAATGTTATTAAGACGAGCATGGAAGGAGTTGCTCCGCCCAGGCGGGGAAATCTGGATCCGTTCGGCGCACCATGGGATGCTTTTCTCACCAAGGATGACCGGTGGGTAATGGTGTGTGCTTTCGGCGGCCCTGTATTCGAGGAGCTCTATCGTCTGATGGGACGCGATGATCTCGTCGAAAAATACGGCGGCGACAATATGGACGCATTCATCAACCGCGCCATCAACCAGGCCGAGCTCAATAAGGCTTTCGCCGAATGGGTGAGGGCCACGCAGACTGCTGATGACCTGGTAACCCTGCTGGTAGCGATGGGTGCGCCCGTGGGTATAGTCAAAGACATAAAAGAGCTCTTGGATGACCCGCACCTGAAGGCCAGGGATATGGTGGTTGATGTCGAGCACCCCAAACTGGGACATGTAAAGACATTCAATACCCCCATTAAATTCGCCGGACTCACCGTGGGAGTTGAACCGGGGACAAACCCGCACGACCCTGAACTGGGGGAGCACAGCAACGCGGTGCTGAAAGACTATTTAAACAAAACGGACGCAGAGATCAATGAACTCCGCAAGGAAGGAGTGATCTGGATATAGGCTTTGAAATCCGCGTCTGGCCGGCAAATATATACCCGAATGCGCATGCAATTGTGCAGCGAATTATGAGCCGATCGAGGGAGGTCTGACATATGATCATAGATGTCTCCAACACGTTGCCCACGCGGGAGATGCTGTTCGCCGATCTCTTTACTCCCCAACCCGGCATGGAGGGCTATATCAAGCTGTTCGGCGCCAGGTGGAGCGCCTGGCTGGGCCTCACCCCGCAGGAGTTCGATGAGATGACCAATACCCTCTCAAGCGATAAGCTGCTCGAAACACTCATTGACCTGGCCGAGACGGGCCCCATAGGCATGGAAAACTTCGTCAGAATACTCAACGAAAATGGTATCACCTGGTCTGCCGTACATAATATGGACGAGTCCGGCGCCACGGGCTCGGCCCTGCCAAACAATTACGTGGAAGACATACTGAAAAAGTACCCGGGACAGTTTATCGCCTTTGCCGGCTTCAATCCGCACAAGCCGGAAGAGAGCCTGGCCAATGTGGAGCGCGCCCTCACCACCCAGGGCTTCAAGGCCGTGGTGTTTCGTCCCTTCGTGCACGGCTATTACGCCGATGACCGGCGCTATTACCCGGTCTACAACCTGTGCGAAAAAATGGGGGCGCCCATCTGGATACATACATCGGTAAACTGGATGGCGAACATTTCAATGTATTACGGGCATCCACGTTACCTGGAGCAGGTGCTGATCGATTTCCCCAGGCTGAATATCATAGCCGGGCACGGCGGCTGGCCGTGGATACCAGATATGGTCCTCATGGCATGGAAGTACGATAACCTTTACGTCGACACGTCAGCGCACAGGCCTAAATATGTTGCCACGCCTGATACCGGCTGGGACATGTTCATGCGCTATGCCAACTCCACCATACAGGACAAGATCTGCTTCGGCTCCGACTGGCTCTCCATCGGCATGCAGATCAGGGATGTGCTTAATGAGGTCGACCAGTGGCCGTTAAAGGACAGCGTAAAGGAGAAGTTCCTGTATAAGAATGCGGCACGGATTTTCCACCTGGAATAGGCCGCCGTAGCCAGGGCGTGCGGCGGCTGATATTACGGCCGCGGCTGCCTGACCATGGCCCAGGCCCGGGGGCCGTCCCCGCACACCCACGTTTCACTTCTAACCTCAAAATCATGCCTTGCGTAGAATGCAACGTTCTTTTTAGTCATGGTATCCAGCAAGCAGGGCAGCCGCTTTTGGTCAGCCCTATCAAGTACAGGCCTGATCAGCAGGCTGCCTGTACCTTTCCCCTGTTGCGCCCTGTCAACACCCAGGAACATCAAGTAGCAGTAGCTCCCCGGTATCAACTCCCTGTGCTGCTTATTAATGTACTGCGTGAAACGGCTTAACCTCTGGTATGTATGCTCTCCCAGTACATCCTTCAGGCCGAACCGCGGGTCGTCCTGCCTTGGTACAACCGACCGCTCAGCATCCCCGGGAAAGAGCCACACCGCCACCCCGGACGAGGACGAGTCGATATACGCCTCACCCGCCTTAACGGCATACTCCAGGTTAGCCTGGAAAAACTGGCTCAGCTGTTCAGGCCGGTCGGCGTGGCCGGGTAAAAGGTACTCCATCAGCGGATCGCCCGTAAATGCGTTCACCAGGATTTGAACGGCTTCACATAATCCCGGTTGTGTAAGCCTTGTGAACTTATTTGGAATCGGCTCCATATAAAACAACTCTGACACGTAGATCCGCGTAAATTATAATGTAAAGGACGGCAAAGCTGAAGTAAAAGCCGAACCTTTTGACGAACCGACCGGCTTGCTTTACCCTTATGGATATGAATGGGGGCGATATCGTCGGCCGCACACTGCGAAAGTGGACGGGTGGAAGCAACGGCAGGGATGCAATGATAGCGGTCTTTCACAGGATACGCGATATCCCCTACGGCGTGCTGCCCGAACTGAACAGCCCGGTCGAATACCGGCGCATACTTGAGATAAACATGGGCTCCTGTACGCCCAAGCACCTGCTGATGTGCGATATGTACAGCAGGATGGGACTGAACGTCCTCTACGCCGTGTACCCTTACCGCTGGGCGGAGTTCGAGGAGCTATACCCGCCGGAGCTGTGGAAGCTGGCGCAGCAGATGGGCCCGGTCAACCATCTGGCCTGCAGGGTCGAGATAAAGGGGCGATATGTGCTGGTAGATGCAACGGTGGACCCGCCCCTGGGCAAGATCGGCCTGCCCTTCACCGCAAGCTGGGACGGGAAATCGGATACCGCCCTGCCGGTGCTGCCGGTGGGCGAAGAGGAGCTGTACCACCCCTCTGAAGCCGACCTTATGCCGCCACCCGACCTGGACGATACCGCCCTCGCCTTTTACGAAGGGCTGAATCTCTATTTCCAGAGGGTACGCGATGGGCAATATTAAGGCCGGCCTGGTTCTGCGCAATGCAGGCGCCATCACGTTCGACCCGCGCTGCCCGCGGGCCATGACCATCTACATCCACGGCGCGCATATACTCAAGATAAGCAGCAAAGATATAGATCCAAAGCTGGCCGGCGACGCCACGCAGGTCATCGACTGCCGTGGCAGGACCGTGATCCCGGCTTTCCACGATGCGCACTGCCATGTGACGGCCTATGCCGAAAGCCTGATCAATATCGACCTCAGCCCCGCCTCGGTCAAATCCGTCGAAGATATGATAAGCAGGATTAAGGCGGCGGCGGCTACCACGCCGGCCGGCGCATGGATCAGGTGCGCCGGCTACAACGAGTTCTACCTGGCGGAGAAAAGGCATCCCACCCTGCGCGATCTCGACCGCGCCACGACCGCTCACCCGGTAAAGCTGACGCACCGCAGCGGCCACGCCCACGTGCTCAACAGCGCAGCGCTGGCGCTGGCGAGCATCAGCGGCCGCAGCGAGGAGCCCTCCGGCGGCATGATCGAGCGCGACCTGGAGACCGGCCATCCCAACGGCCTGCTCTTCGGCATGGGCCCTTACCTGGCCGAAGTAATACCCCCGGTCGATGAAGCCGAGCTCGATAGGGCAGTGTCCCGCGCCGGCCGGACACTGCTGGGCCTAGGCATCACCACGGTGCAGGACGCTTCGCAGGGCAACGGGCCCGAGCGCTGGAACAGGTTCCTCAAGTGGAAGAGCCGAGGCGTATTTTCGCCGCGCACTGTCATGATGTCTGGTGTTGAAGGGGCAAGGCGACTGAGCGCCGGACAACCGCTTAACGAATACGACACGGGGCTGTTTAGAGGGGCGGTCAAGATCATGCTGGACGAGGTCAGGGGCAGCCTCAACCCTCCGCAGGATGAGCTCAACCGCCTGGTGCTCGAGATACAGCAGAGTGGTCGGCAGGCGGCCATCCACGCCGTGGAGGAGACTACAGTCAGGGCGACCATCGCTGCCCTGGCATATGCCATGGAGAAATGCCCGCGCAAAGGCAGCCGTCATCGCCTGGAGCACTGCTCGGTATGCACGCCCGAGGCGGCCCGTAAATTATCACGACTGGGGGTGGTCGTGGCGACCAACCCGGCCTTCATCTATTACAGCGGCGAACGCTACCTGGCCACTGTGCCTCGGGAGCAGCTAAGCCACCTCTATGCCATAAAGGGCATGCTGAGATCGGGACTGAGGGTGGCGGCAGGGTCGGACGCACCGGTGGCCGGGCCCGACCCGCTCAAGGGCATCTACGCCGCCGTGACCCGGCTTGCTGAAAACGGGCGGCAGGTTGCGCCGTCTCAAGCCGTTTCAGCCCTGGAGGCTCTCAGATTGTACACGGCTGACGCCGCCTACTCGTGCTTCTTGGAAGGTAAATTGGGGAGCCTGTCGAGGGGCAAACTGGCCGACTTGGCGGTGCTGAACGGCGACCCGCTGCGCGTTGGTCCGGCGAAACTGAAAGACCTCAGTGTTGAGATGACCTTGATGGACGGTAAAGTAGTCTACAGCAGGTCCGTTTAGGCGATAACGCCCTGTGAAACCAGCAGGTTGAAACGCTGCTCATCCATACCCAACAGGTCCAGGAAAACCCGGTGGTTGTCAGCCCCCAGCAGCGGCGCGGCGCTGACAAAGCGCACCGGTGTGCCGCTCATCCTGATGGGATTTCCATCGGCCCGTATTACGCCCAGGGCCGGGTGCTGCAACCCGACGAAGAAGCCCCGCTCGCAAAGCTGGGGATCGGCAGCCAGGTCCGAGGCATCGTTGACGGCCGCGGCCGGCACACCCGCTTCCTGCAGCACATGAAACACAGCCTGATTGGTGTGGGCGGACGTCCATTCCCCGATCAGAAGGCCCAGCTCCTCCGCGTTTTCTAAACGTCCCGGGAGGTCCGCAAATTTCTGCTCCCGCGCCCACACGGGATCGCCCATGGCGCGGCATAGCGACCGCCATTCCTCTTCGTCGTAGACCGCGATCACGCACCAGCGGTCATCTCCCCTGCAGGGATAACACCCGTACGGCGCGGCGGGCTGCCGGGAGGGGCTGTTGCCCTGCGGGCCGGCGGCGCGGCCGCCGAGGGATAGGCTGATCAGCTCCGGCCCGAGCGTGCTGCAGGCGGCCTCAAGCTCGGAAATCTCGATATACTCACCACATCCGTGGGAATTCCTGCGGCGCAGCGCGGAAAGTGCCGCCAGCGCCGCGTAGAGGCCGGAAATGTGGTCGGCAAGGGCGAACCCGATGCCGTTGGGCCTGCCCTCCCGGTACGAAGATAGCCTTGTCAGCCCGGACATCGCCTGCACGGTCGGCCCCAGCGCGGCACAGTCCTGCCAGGGCCCGCCGCGGCCGAATCCCGAGAGGCTGACCATCACCAGGCCGGGGTTGGCCTCCTTCAAGCGCGCGTAATCCAGCCCCCAGTTACGCATCACGCGCGGCGTAAAGTTTTCCATGACGATGTCGCATTTTCTGACCAGCTCGATAACGATCTCCCTGGCCTCAACCTTGCCCAGGTCCAATGTGACGCCCAGCTTATTGCGGTTCCAGGTGGTGAAATATCCCGTTTGATTGTCCTCTGCCCCGGTCGCGGTGTGCTTCGACTGCACTTTGATCACCTCTGCGCCGAAGTCGGCCAGCAGGCGCGTGGCATAGGGCCCGGCCAGCATCCAGGTGAAATCCAGCACTCGTATCCCCTGTAGGGGCGCACCTGAAGGTGCGCCCGATTTGGGCGGGTTTGAAAACCCGCCCCTACTAATTCCATGATCACCGTGCAGGGGCACACCTGAAGGTACGCCCGCAGATTGTATTAAATTCTCTACTTCCCCGTCATGCTCACCAATGAAAGGCGCACGCCTCCATTCATAGTCGGGTGTGCCGGGAAAGACGATGACAGGCCGCGTGACCTCGAACCCCTGCTCCGCCAGCGGGTGAGCGGCCGGCAAGAAGTATTGCCTGGCCCGCAGCTGTACGTTCTGCGCCACGTCCTTTATCGAACTAACCGGCGCCCATGGAAATCGCATGTCCTGTCCCAGCTTGAAAAGTTCGGCGCTGCCGTGCTGGCAGGTCCAGAAGGTCAGCACCTCCTGTATGTCCTCGATATGCAGCCTGCGGTAACTCTCATCACCCCAGGCGGGCTGCCCTAACTCGGCGGCCATGTCGCGGCGGCCGAGCAGCTCCACCAGCGTATTCCACTCGCGGTTGAAGGTCATGAAGATATAGCTGTCGCGGCAGGGAAAGAGGTCAGCCGCCCCGTTCCATTGCAGGCTGCCCTGTCGGCGGGGGACCACGTTATCGTGGAAATACTGCACCATGACATGTTCGAGGGCTGCGGCGGCGGCCTCCTGCAGCGAGATATCGATGTGCTGTCCCTTCCCCGTCAGGTCCCGCCAGCGCAGCGCCATCAGTATGCCGCAGGCGGCAAAGAGCGAGGCCAGATAATAGGGCTGCTCGCCGTAGGGTTGCAGCGGCTGCCTGCCGGTCGATCCGCAGACGTACATCTGACCGCCCGCAGCGGACGCAGCCAACCCGCAGGATTTGTAGCTGCTGTAAGGCCCGGACTGCCCAAATCCGCTGACCGAGGCCATGACCAGGCCCGGGTTAATACGGCTGAACGGCTCATAGCCAAGACCGGACGCGGCAAGGAAGCCGGGCGGGTAAGACTCGACCACCACGTCGCAAGATTGAGCCAGTTTCAGGATGCGCTCCCGGCCCGGCGGGGCGGACGGATCAACGTTTATGCCGAGCTTGCCGGCATTGTCGTACCAGAAAGAAAGGCTGCGTTCAGGCCCGGGTTCGCCGGCCAGGAAAGGCCCGGTCGAGCGCGCAACGCTGCCTCCCGGCGGCTCCGCCAGTAAAACCTCGGCCCCCAGGTCGCAGAGCAGCCTGCAGCAGAGCCCGGTCCAGCGGCCGGACAGCTCGAGGACGCGTATGCCGGACAGCGGTTGCGGATATAGGCGGGGGTGGGACATGATGCCCTAATTATGTCATTGTACGTTGACCAAGGCAATCCGCAAGTCAACACGTGAACTTCGTCGAAATATTTACCTCATTAAATAAGGCGGAGACAGCTAAATATCTTCCAGTATTATATATATCCATAGTGTTTATATCGATATTGACAAATTTTATATTGAGTGATATCATGCTGTAGGTTTTAAATCATAGGCGGTTCTCGGGTACGGTTAATAATTATTCAGTTGGGAGGCGAGCTGTTCTTGGCAAAAGCATGGGTTCTCTATCCTGCCTCAACTGAAGGCAATGGGGGCTGAGAGGGTGACCTTTCTCCGGCGAGTAATCTATGCTAAGTCATTTTAAAAATGCCGAGAGACCACACCTTTATAAGCCTGAACAACGTCAGTAATTTATTCCAATGGGAGGAACTATGAAAAAGAACCGCGTCTGCAAGCTACTAAATATCGAATATCCCATTATCCAGGCGCCCATGCTCTGGATCACCGGCGCCAAGCTGGTTGCCGCAGTATCCAATGCCGGTGGTTTGGGCGTTATCGGGCCCAACGCCGGGTCAACGACGATGACTAAGGACGTGGCAGAAACCGGTGAACGGCTGCGGCGCGAGATTCAGAGGGTAAGGACTTTGACCAGCAAACCTTTTGCCGTGAACATCGTTCTGCCTCCGCCGACATTCCCTGACCTGGGTAAGGAATTCACCGATCGGACCGCCCAGGTAGCCGTTGAAGAAAAGGCGCCTGCGGTTGTAATAACAGGCGAGAATATGGAGAACTATGTCGACCAGTTTAAACGAGCAGGAATTACCGTCCTGTGCAGGGGCTTATCCATCAACGTTGAAATAGCAAAAAGAGCGGAGGCCGCGGGCATTGACTGTATGATCGCCGTAGGATTTGAGGGAGGCGGGCACACCGGCATAGATCAACTGCCGACCTTTGTCCTTGTACCGCAGATAGTCAGGGCGCTGAAGATACCTGTGGTCGCAGGAGGAGGAATCGTCGATGGGCGCGGGATGGTGGCCGCTTTTGCACTTGGAGCCGAGGGCATATATATGGGGACCCGCTTTATGGCTACGACAGAGTGCGACACCCACCCCAACGTTAAAAAGGCGATCATTGAGGCCATCGACACCAGCACCGTAGCCTGCGCCGGGGTCATGGGAATGGCAAGAGGTATCCGCAATAACCTGACCGAAAAATGCCTGAAGGTGGCAGCCGGCGGCGGCTCCCTAATAGACGTGAGCATGCTTTACAGGGGCACTATCATCCCCGGCCTGCTGGAAGGCGACGTGACCGACGGGAGCGTCGGCTGCGGCGCTGTGGCCGGCATGATCACCGATATCAAAGATGCTGCCGATGTAGTTAAGGACGTGGTTAAGGAGGCGGAACGCATAGTATCTGAACTGAAGAAAAATATGTGATTCCTGGTTAAGGATTCAGGTAATTCTCTATCGTAAAAATTGTTGCTGTTGAAATAGCCGATACAGGTAAATATTAACTATCAGGAGGAGGCTGTGAAAAATGAATTGCGGGTGTGAATATGGCTAATGTGCGACTTTCAATCGATGGGAAAAGCATTAAGGTCCGGGACGGCACCACCATACTTGAGGCGGCTGAGGCGTGCGGCATCACCATCCCCACATTCTGCCATATCAAGGGTTTGCTTCCCACAGGTGTTTGCCGTGTGTGTGTGGTGGAGGTGAAGGGTTCCAAAACTCTGATGGGGGCCTGCCACACACCTGTCGCTGAGGGGATGATAGTGTCCACGCATACACCGAGGGTGGTGGCCGCACGCAAGGTCATCGTGGAGCTGATGTTGACGGGACATACCGGCGACTGCGTGAACGATACCAATGCGGAGAACTGCGTCCTTCATAATCTGGCTTCGGATTACCAGGTGGGCGCCCCGCGTTTCAACGTTAAGGCGCCACGGTTCTATCCAGCCGAAGAATCCAACCCCTATGTGAGAAGGGATTTATCCAAGTGCGTGCTCTGCCGCAAGTGCGTCAAGGCCTGCCATGAGATCGCCCGCAAAGACGTGTTGAGCGTAGGATACCGCGGTTTTAAGTCGAAGGTGGTCACAGGATTCGATGAGGCCTTAAATACAGAAGCCTGCCGGGACTGCGGAATATGCATCGAGCATTGCCCCACCGGAGCGATGAGTGCCGCGCCCGGTTTTAAAGCCCGGAAGGGAGGTGCAGTACGATGAGCGCTGCCGGAAAAGGAACACTATCTTCTACCGGTAACCGTGCGGAGCTTTTAGCTTTGCTGAAACAGGAGCTCGGTAAAAACGGCAGCCTGTCTAAAACGGTGCTGACGTCCCTGGCCGATAAAACGGGGCTTCCGCTCAACGAGATCTACGGAGTATCCACCTTTTATGCATATCTTCCGGTGGCCGCGGCGGGCAAGAATATCATCCGTGTGTGCGGCTGCCTCCCCTGCGATCTGAAAGATGCGCAGGGCGTGATCGGGAGCATAAAGAAAGAGCTGGGGATCGAGCCGGGACAGACCACGGCCGACGCCAGATTCTCTTTGGAGCAGGTGGGCTGTATCGGCGCCTGCGACCAGGCCCCCGCCATGATGATCAACGACACAGTGTACGGGAACCTGACCCCTGCAAAGATAGCGGAGATATTGAAATCCTTTAAATAGAGGCACTTAGAAAGATTGAATCCAAGGAGGTTATAAGTGGCGGAAAAGCGCATTGTACTGGGCAATTGCGGGGCGATCGATCCACA
>Ga0268284_1000063_pt1 | contig 100112 bp, 73 predicted proteins | sample saktaG_14_FD_190137 | JGI IMG/M metagenome (GOLD analysis project Ga0268284, IMG submission 190137) | Saline water microbial communities from Sakinaw Lake, British Columbia, Canada - sak_2013_06_06_40m | ecosystem: Environmental > Aquatic > Non-marine Saline and Alkaline > Saline ...
TTCACCAATGACTGTCCAGCTGTATGGATGTCCTTTGGGATAGAGATTGGTAGCGATTACCCAGGAGGTAAATCCATAAGGCTGGTTGTCGACAGATTGCCTCTTCTCATTCTGGACCACATTCTGCTGTATGCTGAAGGCATTTTGAGTGACGGTATTAATCATGTAACCCATGCGGTCCGACTCCATCCAAAGAATCTTCTCAAGCGCATTTTTCGGGACCACTTCATAGTAGGTTGTTGCATCATTCCCTGTGCCGCCGTTGAGTGTTCCGCCGGCATCCTGGATGATTTTAAAGAACTGGTCTTCACCTACGTTCTCTGATTTCTGAAACATCATGTGTTCAAAGAGATGGGCAAATCCGGTACGGCCTTCAACTTCGCGGTTAGAGCCTACGTGAAATTGGATAGCCAGAGCAACAATTGGGTCCGATCGGTCGACATGCAGAATCACATCGAGGCCGTTGGGTAATGTGTACTTTTCATAGACGATGTTCAGATCGTCTTTTTGCGACTTGCATCCAGGCAATGTAAACAGTACCAGTGCAAGGTAAAGGAACAGGTTTCTCTTCATGATGTTGGATTAGTTTGTGGATATTAAGGGTTGATTGTGTCTAAAAATGTGCATAAAGCTAAAAATTTTTTGCAAAGAGATAGAAAAAAATACAATTGAATGAAGCACAAATCCTTCTAACTTTATCATATTAACAACAGTATGTATTATGAAACTATCCAACTTGCCATTTTTCCTGCTTGTGTTCCTTTCTGTAACCCACGCCTTTGCACAACAGGACACCACCATTTTCTTTTCAAAGAAAGGATCTCCCGTGAATTCAAAGAAGGAGGCTCAATCCTATCAGATAGTCAGACAATCCGGTGACAGCCTCTTCACACTAACACCCAACTACCTGAGAAATGGTAAATGGGTTGAAACAGAGAAATCGATTTTTCACAGGGTGAATGATTCTGTATTCCTGGTGAATGTAACCTACCCATCCGGCAAAACAGATACATTTTATCGCCAGGTGCATCGTAGCGATACCGGGTTTTTCATATCCGATCTCAGAAAAGGGATCCTCACCTCCAGGGGATTCAGCTACCTGATTGCTCCTCTTGTAAAACAAGGTATATGGATATATTATCTGCCCGAGACAGGTGGACTCGACCGGGACGAATCTTTCAGCAACAACCAAATCACCGAAACCCGTTATTGGGATGAAGAGAGCAATACATTTATCACCGATGTGATGACTGTCGCTGAATCTGCACCAGAGTACAAGGAAGGGGATGAAGCATTGTACAAGTTGCTGACGAGCCAGATTGTTTATCCCGATGAAGCAAAGGAAAAAGGAGAGCAAGGGAGGGTGTTTGTCAGTTTTATCGTGATGGAGAACGGATCGCTGAAAAGGATCAGGGTGATCCACGGACCCTCCGCTTCCTTAAACGACGAAGCGCTCCGGGTGATCGCCCTGACAGACGGAGACTGGAAGCCAGCCACTAACAAAGGAGAAGCGGTAAGGATTATCTATGTTCTTCCCATCATGTTCAGCCTACAATAGCATTTTACGGATACTACCTTAAAGTTGTAAAACTGGTATCCTGAGAATTAATATAGGGGCTGTCTTCAAAAAGAATTAACCACGAAGGGCTCAAAGGATTTCACGAAGGCACTCAAAGATTAATGTCTGTTATTCAGCCTCTTATATACCTTTGTGATGCACTTCGTGTTCCTTTGTGGTTAATTTTTCTTCTTTTAAAACAGTCCCTCCATCTTACGTCTTACGTCTTACGTCCTACGTCTTACGTCCTACGTCCCACGTCCCACGTCCCACGTCCTACCGGTTCTTCATCGCTTTCGCATTCACGATAAAGAAGTAGACCAGGAATCCAATAGCGATAGCAACTAATTCTATCCCAATAGGCAGAAAACCGTCGCGACCATCCTGCCAGGTGATTGTGCCAGTACGGTTAAAAATCTCGATCAGGATAAGTCCTAAACCGGCCATCAGGGCAATAAGACCCCATTTCAGGTTTGGATATCGGGTGCTTTCTCCGGATGGCAGAGCAGGCGGGTCAAGGATTCCAGCCTTTTCAAGGTGTCCGGATTTTACAATTTTACGTTTTAACAGGTAGTCGGTATACACTTTTATCAGGGCATAAACTCCGTAAAAAATAGTTCCGACAATGATGATGGTTCCAAGGGTTTCCATTTTTTTGTAATTTTAGTGATTAACATTTAGCAATATGTCGCAGGTTGTCTCACAAGGTTGCAGGAAATGTTATTTTTTTCGCCATTTCGCTATTTCGCTATTTCACTATTTCGCTATTTTGTTTGCAACCTTTTCCCAGAATGAACGACAGATAACAAAATGGATGATGCAACGCTGATCGCGCAGGTCCAAACAGGAAATGAACATGCAAACAGGTTTCTGATTGAGAAATACAAAAACCTGGTGTGGCATCTGGTATTGCGAATGGTAGATCAAACGGAAGATGCCGAAGACCTGTGCCAGGAGATCTTTTTGAGGGTTTTCAGGGATATCGGGAAGTTCAGGGGGGAGGCAAAGTTATCCACCTGGATCGGAGCGATCGCCTATAACATGAGCATCACCTATTTACGTAAAAAAGGAAAGAATATCATGGTCTCTGTCGATGATTACCTTCCGGTGGCTTCGGGAAAGCCGGCTGTTGAATCGGCCGATGAAGCGTTGGATAAACGCAGCATGAAAAAGATTGTCCACCGTGTAATCGACTCGCTGCCTGTTCAATACCGAACAGTCATCACCCTCTTCTACCTGGAGGAATTATCTTACAAAGAGATCGAAGAGATCACCGGGATGCCCAATGGTACGATAAAAAGTTACCTGAACCGGGGGCGACAGGCAATCCGCGAAGGGGTTTTGAACCTGGTTCCGGATATGTGTCCCGAATTTTCAACATCGAAGTAAAAAACTAATTTTGCCGTCATGAACGCCGAAAACGATCGTTTTAACGAACTGGAAGCTCTGATCACAGAAGCCCTGAAGAAGCAACCCGAGAGAGAACTTTCGCTCTCGTTTACAGATACCCTGTTGAGAAAAGTTGAAAGGCGGCTGACCTGGAGAGAACTGATCCAGGAATTCGCCATGAAAACAGGTATCACTGCCGCAGCCCTTATCATCCTGACCGTTTGCCTGATCTTTCCGGCAAGGGAATCGATCAACCCCTTTCTCCTGATGGTTCTCGATAACTGGAAACTGGTTACCGGCGTTGGTTTCCTGCTGCTTTTCACCTTCTTTTCTGACCAGGTGCTTCTTAAGTTTTACACCAAACAGCGGCTCAATCCTGGATTCTAGATCCTGGTTGCTGGTTATTTTCTTATCTTAGTGGTTAAATTTCCTGTACCATTCAACCACATGTATGAAAGCAGAATCCATCCTGAAGAGATTTCGTATATCGAAACTCATGCCCCGGGTAGCCATCCATACTTCTTCGCCCGGCACGGTTAATTATGTCGGAAAAAAACGCGAAGCTCCGGTTAAAATCCAGGTGATGGAGTACCATGACGATCACTTCACAGAGAAGGATATAAAAACTATCACCGAAATTCTCCCGTTGAAAAATAGCCCGATGGTCACCTGGGTCAATGTCACCGGGGTGCACGACACATCGGTGATTGAGTCGATCGGAGAGGCATTCGGTATCCATTCCCTGGTGTTGGAAGATATCGCCAACACCACCCAGAGGCCCAAGCTCGAGGAGTATGACGGCTATCTTTTTTCTGTTGTGAAGATGACCTATCTCGACAATAAAACCGGGGAGATCGTGATTGAACAGATCAGCCTGATCCTCGGGCAGAATTACGTCCTCTCTTTCCAGGAGAAAGAGGAGGATGTGCTGGCGGGGTTGCGGCAACGGATCAGAACAGGGAAAGGCCGTATCCGTAAGATGGGAAGCGACTACCTGCTTTATGCGATCCTGGATTCGATCATCGACTTCTATTTCACCGTTCTGGAACAATTGGGTGACCAGATTGAAAACTTGGAGGAGGTCCTCCTGAAAAATGCCGACCAATCGCTGCTGAACGATATCTATCATCTGAAACAGAATCTGATTTTCCTGCGAAAATCGATCTGGCCAATGCGGGAGGTGATTAGCGCAATGCAGCATGCGGAACATAAGCTGATCACCAAACAGGTCGGATTTTTCCTGCGTGATGCTTATGACCATACTATCCAGGTTATCGAAACAGTGGAGACATTCAGGGATATGGCATCAGGGATGCAGGATCTTTACCTCTCTACCATCAGTAACAAAATGAATGAAGTGATGAAGGTCCTCACGATCTTCGCTGCCATCTTCATCCCGCTCACCTTTTTGGCCGGCGTATACGGCATGAATTTTCATAACATCCCCGAACTGTCATGGTCATGGGGTTATCCTGCCTGGTGGGGGCTTGTAGTGGTGTTGGGAGGGAGCATGATGATTTACTTCAAACGGAAGAGGTGGATGTAAAAAGGGCGATCCCATTACAGAACCGCCCCTTTTGGTGTTTCACTCCCTATTATTTAGAGCCAGAGATAGATGGTGCCACTGTTTGCTCCGTGATGCCAGTCGAGTTTGTATTTGGTAGGACAAGCTGGAGGTACGACGGGCTGATTATTGTTATCGAAGCCAAATGTTAGTGTAGCTCCTTTGTTTTTACTTGGGATTTCGATAGTCTGGATTCCATTGACTGGATTGAAGTTACAGGCCTGAACGTAGTGAACAGGTTGCGGAACACTGATGTAAAACTGATCTCCATTACGGCCAACGCCCCAGGTTACCAGGCCGGCATATTCTCCTGCCTGCCCGAACCCGTCCACACCAATCACAAAATCTCCGAGGGTACCAGTATAAACGATCCTCCTGGCGATGTTCCAGGTACGGTTTGAACCATCATCAAAATTAACCGTCATAAACCCATGGGTTCTGTGTACGATTGTGTTGATGCCGTAACCTAACTGAACAAGAAGACCGCCGGTGACATTTTGATGGGTCTTTACACCGTTGATTACAACTGTTTTCTGTGTAGCGACCCGGGTAATCTGCAGGTTGATGATCTTGACCATTACGGTAGCGCCTGGGTCATACCAATGAGTACCCACATGTTTCTTTACCTCAACCTGACCTGTACGGTAAACCGTTTCAGGGCAGTTTAGACCATGGTAAGTTATGTAGTACGTGATTGTATCATTAACCACGTTTGCGGAATCGATCGTTGCGTTGCAGGGCAACCAGGTAGTTGATTTCAAACCGCCGCCTGTCATCATGATCTCAATGTCGAGGTTGATGTCGTCATCAATTTTCTGCAATTGATTGTCGTCCTGCGAAATTTGCTGAACAGAGGTTGACCCGTTATCATCTGGAATTGGATCTACGGGGTCTTTCTGACATCCTGTTAAAGCAAGTGCAAGGGTTGCAACCATAAACAAGCCAAGTTTGAAGATGTGATTTGTTTTCATCGTGTCGAAATTTTGGGTTTCTGGTAATAATACACCGAAGGAGAAGAATACCCTGATACAAAGAGTAAATTTTCTGCCGCCGTTGTTTCGCTGCCCCTTCGCTTCAACCCGGGGCTGCGGCTCGCAATGACAATGATGTCAGAGACCGGATAACGAAAGAAGGGAACTCCTGGGAATTTCGGGTGAATGCCTGGAAGAAAATAATGTTACTTTTTTTGTATTATAGTACTATTTTTGTAATATTACTGATTATTAGTATCTATTTTAATGAAAAATCCCAGAAAGACAAAAAGTTATCAGGCCATCCTGCAGAGGGCAACGTCTTTATTCTGGAAGCATGGCGTGCGGAGGGTTACCGTTGAGGAGATTTGCAGGGAAGCAGAGATAAGTAAAATGACTTTTTACAGGTTATTTAACAACAAGAATGAAGTAGCTGAACAGGTTTTAGATGGTGTTTTGGAAGGAAGCATGATGCGATACAAAAGCATCATGCGACAGCCGGTTCCGTTTTCAGAAAAAATAAAACAGATCATGCTGTTGAAACAGGATACTACTACCGGCATCAGTGAAGAGTTTATCAGGGACATTTATCAACATGAAGACTCGGGTTTAAAGCAGCGAATGGAGGATTACCGAAAGAGGATGATGGAAGAGGTGATAGAGGATTTCAGGATAGCACAGCAGAATGGATGGATCCGAAAGGATCTGAAGCCGGAATTTATCATGTATGCCATGGAGCAATTCTCTGCAATGATATTGGACGAAAAACTCATTGCTATGTATAAAAATTCACAGGATATCATCATGGAAATAACCAATTTCTTTTTTTACGGAATTTTATCCTATGAAGCCCCTGTGAAATGAGAAAGATTTTACTGTTTCACGGTATCGTAATACTGGTTTTAGTGATGCTGGTTTTTACTGGAAAAGTTTCCGGACAACATCACCTGGAATTTGCCGGGCAGGTTTCTGCTGTGGCTAATTACAGCCCTGATAATCAACTTGATGTGTTGTTAGGAGGACGCTATATTCCAGAATTAAATTATGGTATTGAACTGGGTTCTGCCAACATGTTGGACTTTGATGGATCTTTAAATATCTATGGTTCCGTCTCATTTCTCGATTTCGATTCTTTCGTAGTGGCTGGGAACGTTCGCCCCTACCGGCTCTGGGCAAGGTTTACCGGGAAGAGATATGAAATAAGGGCCGGGTTACAAAAAATTGATTTCGGATCAGCCATGTTGCTCCGGCCATTGCAATGGTTCAACCAGATAGACCCCAGGGATCCATTGCAGCTTACCTATGGCGTGTATGGAGTGTTGGGAAGGTATTATTTCCTCAATAACGCCAATATCTGGTTGTGGGTGTTGTATGGAAATGAGGAGACACGGGGCTTTGATGCCTTGAAGACTTATAGCCACCATCCCGAATTTGGAGGCAGGGTTCAATACCCTGTGCCAAAAGGGGAAATCGCTCTCTCTTATAATCATCGAACAGCTGATTCGCGCGATCTGATCCATGTATCCCCCTTTGACCAGATACCCGAAGAGAAGTTCGGGGTTGACGGGAAATGGGATGTGGAGATTGGGGTGTGGTTTGAGCTTTGCTACATTCACCGGTCGAAGGATATTGGCATCTTTACCAATCAAACGCTATTGACCCTGGGAGCCGATTATACTTTCGGTATTGGGAACGGACTGAATGTGATGGCAGAACATCTCTTCACAGCATCGGACCGAAAGCCTTTGGCGTTTTCAAATACCTCCAACATCTCCGCATCCTCCATATCCTATCCTCTTGGGCTATTCGATAACCTGAGCTGTGTGCTCTATTACAATTGGAGCTCAGATGGTTTTTCGGTTTTTATGAACTATGCGCATCAGTTTAAATACGTAATAGGATATTTCATGGCCTATTACAATTCCACTGGCCAACAGAGCCTGCAGCAAAATGAATTTATTGATTCATTCGCGGGACCAGGAATCAGGTTGATGTTGGTTTACAATCACTAAAACAGATTTACTATGAGTCACGAGAACATTATTTCAATTGAACATGTTTGCAAACGATTTCCTGTAGGAGATGGCAAGTTTACCGCGTTGAGCAACATCAACCTTCAATTCAGGAGAGGGGAATTTGCTGGTGTGGTAGGGCCAAGCGGTTCCGGGAAAACCACACTACTCAACATCATCGGGTCACTGGATACTCCCACCGAAGGCAAAGCGATTGTGATGGGCAGGAACATTTCCAACCTTTCCCACAAAGAATCTGCCCGGCTCAGGAATATCCATTTGGGATTCATTTTTCAGGTTTATAATTTATTGCCTGTTTACACGGTCTTTGAGAATGTGGAATTTCCACTTATACTCCAGCATAGAAGTGCCAATGAACGGAGAAAAGCCGTCATGGAAGCGCTTGAATGGGTTGGTATGGCCGATATGGCAAAGAAAAAACCATCCAAAATCTCCGGAGGGGAGGGTCAACGTGTAGCGATTGCCCGGGCCATGGTAAAACGTCCCGATCTTGTTTTAGCGGACGAACCCACCGCCAACCTGGATGCGAAAAATGCTCATGCCATCATTCAAACCATGAAAAACCTGAACAAAGAGTTCAACACTACGTTTCTGTTTTCCACACACGATGAAAAGGTGATGAGTTATTTGGATCGCAAGATCCATTTAGAAGATGGAAAAGTAGCAGAAGATCAGATCATCGAAACGAAAACGATCAAGTTATGAAACTGGCATTTCAATTAGCGTATAAAAACCTCATGGGAGCAGGTTTGAGAACCTGGCTCAATGCCTCGGTACTGTCATTTGCCTTTGTGGTAATTATTTTCTACAACGGCATGATTGACGGATGGAACGAACAAGCCAGAACGGATGGAGTGACCTGGGCCTATGGAAACGGACATCTGATCAATGCGGGCTACGACCCCTTTGATCCATTTTCGTTACAAGACGGGCATGGAATTTTACCTGAAGAGTGTCAGGAAAATTTGACACCCATATTAATTCAGCAGGCAACTATCTACCCACAGGGAAGAATGTTATCTGTACAAATAAAAGGTATTGATATACAACAAACCATTGTTAAACTGCCTACTCATCTTCTTGCCTCCAGCTCAGCGGAAATCCCTGTTATCATTGGAAAAGGAATGGCATCTTCAGCAAATTTAAACATGGGCGACCAGGTATTGCTTCGATGGCGTGATAAGAATGGAACATTTGATGCAGCCAATGTAACAGTAGCCGGTATTTTCGAAACCTATGTTCCTTTTGTTGACGGAGGCCAGCTATGGATGCCTTTAGAAAAACTCCAGAAAATGACCGGTTTGGCAGGACATGCAACTTATTTTATTGCCGACAATAGTTATCTTCCGAAAGAGATTGCAGGTTGGAAATTTGAAAGCAAGGAATATCTGTTACGTGAATTGACCAAAATTATCAACATGAAGAAAGTAGGGGGCTCGATCATCTATATATTACTTCTTTCCATCGGATTGCTCGCCATCTTTGATACACAGGTATTATCCATATTCAGAAGGCAAAAAGAGATTGGCACGTATATCGCCCTGGGCATGACCCGATGGCAGGTGGTTGGATTATTCACAGCTGAAGGAAGCATGTATAGCCTCTTTGCGACAATTTTAGGATGCATTTATGGCATTCCGATGTTGGCCTACATGGCTAATAAAGGATTGGGGATGCCTATGTCCTCTGACCAGTCGGGGCTGATTCTTGCAGAGCGGATATTCCCGGTCTATGGGGCAGGCCTGATCATAGGTACAATTATCGTAGTGGTCACCTCTGCAACCATTGTCAGTTTCTTGCCGGCACGGAAAATTGCCAGAATGAACCCTGTTGAAGCATTAAAAGGAAAATTACAATGATAAAATTTCTATTTAAAGCCATATTGCGGGATAAAAACAGAAGCCTCCTGCCAATCATCGTCATTTCAATTGGCGTTTTTCTCACGATTTCATTGAGCGGTTACATGAGAGGAGTGATGAGTGATATGATTGACCAGAGTGCACGCTTTGAAACCGGACATGTAAACGTCATGACCAGAGCCTATTCTGAGAACAAAGACCAGATACCGAATGACTTGGCTCTTCTCGGGGTGGATGCATTGACACAATCTCTAAGAGAGCGGTTTCCAAATTATCAATGGGTAGAGCGAATCCGTTTCGGAGGCCTGATTGATGCTCCTGATACGAAAGGCGAATCAAAAGGACAAGGACCTTCAGCCGGATTGGCAATTGAACTGTTTTCAACTGACGGTGGCGAAGTGGAACGGCTCAATATTACTCATTCCATTGTGTCGGGCAGGGTTCCGCGAAAAGCAAGGGAGGCACTGATTGGTGATGAATTTGCCCGGAAACTGAATTTGAACATTGGAGATGAAATTACCTACCTTGGTACCACTATGAATGGAAGTATGACAATGGAGAGTTTTACCATCAGTGGGACTGTCCGCTTCGGAATGGCCGCAATGGATCAAGGAGCCGTGATTATTGATATTTCAGATGCCCAGAGAATGCTGGACATGGAAGACGGTGCGGGAGAGATCCTGGGTTTTTCGAACGAAGGGGTTTACTTTGACGAGAAGGCGCTGCAAACAGAACAAGCGTTTAATGCGCAGTATGTAAACAGCAACGATGAATTTGCACCGGTCATGTCGAGGCTGAGAGAACAAAACAACATGGCCAGCTACCTGGATTATATAGATTCCTTTGCATCCATGTTTGTTGTCATATTTGTCATCATTATGTCTGTCGTTCTGTGGAATACCGGCCTGATTGGCGGATTAAGAAGATACCAGGAATTTGGAATCAGGCTGGCGCTTGGGGAATCGAAGGGACATATTTACAGAACGTTACTGACTGAAGCGGTCCTGATAGGAATTCTTGGCTCAATTGCCGGCACTTCACTTGGATTGGCAGGGGTAATCTTTCTTCAGGTTCAAGGGATCGATATCAGTGGCATGATGTCAGGCAGCACGATGATGATGCCTTCGGTCTTGCGTGCAAAATTCACACCTGACTTACTTTATATCGGATTCATTCCCGGTGTATTTGCCATGGTAGTAGGCAACATGATTTCCGGAATCGGCATATACAAAAGGGAAACCGCCACGCTATTCAAGGAACTGGAAGTGTAATAACCAATGACAAGCCAATTCATTTAAACCAGATAAAATGAAATACATATTTTTTCTCATGCTTATGCAAGGGTCGTTGGTGGCACAGCAGAATTATCCCAATGCTGAGGCAATTTTGCAAAAGGTGGATGATAATATGACATCCAAAACACAAGTGATCGAATCCCAGATGGTTATTCATGGCAGGAGAAGCAGCCGGACTGTCATTTCAAAAGGATATTCACAAGGCGTCAATGCATCATTTACCGAATACCTTGCTCCTGAAAGGGAAAAGGGGACTAAAATGTTAAAGCTCGAAGACCGGCTTTGGATCTATTCCCCTTCCACCGACCGCACCATACAGCTTTCAGGTCATATGCTGAAGCAATCGGTCATGGGTTCCGACTTGTCATATGAAGACATGATGGAAACACGAAAACTAACTGAAATGTACGATGCAAAAGTAATTGATGAAGTAACGATTGATGGCAGGAAGACCTGGATATTGGAGATGAACGCTAAAGTTGTTGATGCCTCTTATGATAAACGTAAGATGTGGATTGACCAGGAACGGTATATCCCTTTAAAGGAAGAGCTCTTTGCAAAGAGTGGCCAGCTTCTGAAGAAAACCGTATTGAGTGATGTAAGAAAGGTTGGAACCCGGTGGTATCCTCAAAAAATCAATTATAAAGATGTATTGAAAGAGGGTGAGGGTACCGATTTTGTCATCACGGATATTCAATTTGATGTAACTATTCCGGAGTACATTTTCACCAAAGCTTCACTGAAGAAATAATGAACCGCCTACTCCACCACAAGCGACAGCTCCGTCACTGCACACACGCCAAAATAACCGATGGCACCTGGACTAAGGTTGGTGGTGACGTTTGCGTTGGCCGAAGGGAACATGCTGCCCTGCCAGTTTGTCTCCAGGAGAAGCTGCCGGAGAAACTCAGCATGGCCTGTGGTAAGCGAATAGCGGCGCTCGGTGATGAGGCTGCCGGCAGGGAAGGATGTTTGTTCCACGATTGGAGCAAATATCTGGCTGACGTCAATGGTTGGGAGAGTGTAAAAGAGTAAGCGGGCATGGCAGGCATCGGGATCTAGGGTGTCGAAGCCGGGAAGATACGACCAGTCGACAACCACCTCCCACATGGCTGGATTATCGACACTGAATGCTGAAGCCACCCAGTCGATGTGATAAAGATCATCTCCCTCATTCTTTTTATATGTCAACTCATTAAAAAATTTTCCGGCAGCCATGGAGGCCTGTGCTGAATAGTTTTTATCCTGCCAAATGATCTGCAGCGCATATCCTATGTTAAGGGCAGCTACAAACGACGAATCTGTCGCGTAGTTCCCGGGATGCAGAGAATCTTCATTCAGAAACCATAATGAATCTGACGTGGTGATCAAAACCGTTGCTCCGGTTACCGGCTTCGCTGCTGTATCGAGTGTCGTTACAGGAAGGCTGAGCGTTATGGTATGGACCTGTTGTATATCCGTGAGGGTAGCATCCACTACAATGAGTCCTGAGGATTGACCAGGGAGGGTCCAGTCTGCCTGCTTCACACAGCCGGTAAGCAGGATTAACAAGGCGATATGTAGGATTTTATGGCTCATCAGAATTTAAACTGGTAGTTGATGGATGGAATAATCCCGGCTACCGAGATCATTGTTGGAATAAGTTCGTAATCTCCTTCAAGGTTGGACGGGACCACGAAATTTCCCTGGTCATCATGGTACTTATTGAAACTTACCGAGAAGGGGTTCGTCCTTCCATAGACATTATAAAGGGTTACAGCCAGATTGTGCCGAAATCGGCTATCAGGTTTATTCATTCGGTAGACTACCGAAAGATCCAGCCGGTGGTAGTCGGGCAAACGGTCGTTGTTCTTCTCTCCATAGCGTGGGATCGTATATCCGCTATATTGATAAAACCCTACAGGCGAGGTAATTGGATTGCCTGTCATGAATACCCAGTTTGCTGAGAAGGACCACCGCTTGTGGGTATCGTATGAGATATAGATACAGACACTATGCGGGCTATCAAAACTGGCCGGATAGGAATTTCCATCATTTACTCCGGGAGTTTCCATCATAGCTCGAGACCAGGTGTATCCTACCCAGCCACTCAACTTCCCGGCCGGTTTTTGCAGCATCAGTTCCAATCCGTATGCCCAGGCTTTACCGAATCTGAGTTCTCCCTCCAATAATGGGTTATACAGCAGGTTGGCATGATCGGTATAGTCAATATGATTTCTGAAATATTTATAAAATCCTTCCGCTGAGAAGAAGAAACTGGAGGCAGCAAACTTCAGGAAATAGCCGAGGGTGACCTGATCGGTCTTCAGGGGTTGGATGTTGGGTCCGGCAGGAGCCCATACCTCCAGCGATGTGAATGGTCCGGTGGCAGTGGAGAGTAGCTGCATAAACTGAGTGGTTCGGCTATAGCTGGCCTTGAGGGAGGAGTTCTGGTTCAGGGCAAATCCTATCGACACTCTTGGTTCCGGACTAAAAAAAAGATCGTAAGATGTATTCTTCTCCACCGCCACCGTATCGATCACGGTATAATTGGCATCAAAGAAATAGATGGAAGTGGGTCCAAAATTTTGCCACACTGGCAACCTTATCCCGTAGTTTAAGGAAAAGCGCTTGCCGATCTTCTGTTCATTACTCAGGTAGAGGAGATACTCCATGGAGGTATATTCCGCTACCTCCCGAACTTCAAGCTGCTCCTCATCTCCCTGCTGAGTGATATTTCCGGGATTGGAGTGGTAACGACTAACCGCAAATCCTGCCCGAAGGGTGTTTGCCGGGTTGAGAAACCAGGTGAAGTCACTTTTCAGGGTAAGGTTGCCAATAGAGGAATGCCAGTAACTCTTCCTGTCAGAAGAGAGGTAGAGAGCATAATCGTAGCTGCTGTAGTTGAGTGTTGTGTTGGAGAAGAGCTTTGGGTTGAAGAGGTGATTCCAGCGGAGTGTTCCTGCCAGATTATCCCAACTGATTCCGTAGGTCCGGTAGATGGAGTTGGTAAATCGGTTGAACTCGTCCCGACCTGTAAAAAATGTAAAGAAAATCCTGTCCTTCAGGGTTGGTTTCACATTGATTTTGACATTGATGTCAAAGAAATAGAGGTCAAACGAACCGGCATCATCCACTAAATAATTGAGCCAGTTGAGCGTTGACAGGCGTCCTGACACAATGAATGAAGCTTTATCTTTGACGAAGGGGCCTTCCAGGGTGAGAGAGGAGGCATACGGACCGAGGTTACCTCCAACGCTGAAGCGTTTCATATTCCCCTCCCGGGCTGTGATATTGATCACCGAAGAGGCTCTGCCTCCATACCTCGCCGGGAAATCTCCTTTATAGATCTCCATGTCGTTCACTGCATCGGGCGCCAAAACCGAATAGAATCCAAACAAGTGCGACGGGTTGTAGATCGGGGCTTCATCGATCATCAGAAGATTCTGGTCATTGTTCCCTCCCCTGACATAATAGAGCGAAGAACCATCTCCGTAAGATCGAATCCCGGGCAGAAGCTGCAACGCCTTAAGTACATCCACATCTCCGGCAAAACCGGGAAGGCGGTCCAGCGTAGCGCCTGAAAAGTTGAAGTCGCCCGGCTGGTTCACAGCCGGAAGCTGTTCGTTATCCCTTGCCCGAATCACCACTTCACGCATCCCCAGGCTAGTTTCATGGAGATCGATGGAGATCATGGTGTCCCGCTGCAAATTCATCGAACGGGACTCCTCCCGGAATCCCATGTAGGAAAATTCGACCTCATTGGTTCCCTCCTGCAATGTGAGAGAGTAAAATCCATACTCATTCGTAATGGCTCCTTTACTCAGCTTCTTAACAACCACATTGGCCCCTATCAGGGCTTCCCCGGTTATACTGTCGTGCAAGTATCCGCTGATGACATGTAATGGAAGATTTCGCATCTTTGTCGAGATTCCAGTCTCCTGAGCCTGAGTTTTTTTTCTCAGAACCACCTGGTTCTCCATCACCAGCCATCCGATCCCACGACTTCCGAGGATAACATTCAAAACTTCATAGACTGGTCTATCTTTGCATGTATAGGATATTTCCTGATGGATAGGAATCATATGAGAGCTGTATGAGAACCGGATCTCGCCTTTTGTGGAGATTTGTTGAAGTACCTCACCGAGGGGGGTGTCTTTCACATCCATGGAGATCCTTCGCTCCAGATTCTGACTGAAGCTAGTAATGTGAAACATAAACAGCAGGAGGAAACTGGCAAGATGCAACAACGCAATCTTGAAGCGTGTGATCGATCTATGCCGGCTTGTCAGTTGCATTCCTTCCCGTAAAGGATGATGCCGGAAGCTGTGGTTTCTGACTGGAGGTCAAGTGTAACCTGGATGACACTCAGTACCGACTCCAGTGACTGTTTGTCGAAGGTGGCGGTAAGACGGCAGGATGCCAGGTTTTCATTTGCCAGAGAGATGTTTGCCTGATAGACCTTGTTCAAAGTATTGATAATCATATCCAGTCTGTCATCGAGGAAGATCAGGTGGTGGGTTTTCCAGGCCAGGAAGTTTGGATTTTCGTTAGGGGAGATGATGATGCGTTGATCTGCCTGAATCAATTCTGCCTTCTCTCCCGGGATGATGGTTTTCCCGGCAGACCGGGCCTCCTCGAAATAAACTGTAACCCTCCCATCTACCAGAACGACCTCCATATTTCCTTTATCCTGCTCTGCATCAACAAAGAAGGAGGTGCCCAGCACCTCTAGCCTTGAACTCCCACAGCTGATGACAAAAGGCAATAGTGAATCCTTGTTCACCTCAAAATAGCCCTCGCCGTTAAGTATGACATCCCGGTTAGTCTTCCCGAAATCTTCTGTATAAGTGAGTGATGTATATGCGTTCAGGGATATCATTGAACCATCGGGAAGGAGAGCTTCAAGGAGGTCACTGGAAGCAGTGAGCCCGATCACTTCAATCCTGGTAAAATAGCGGTACCCCACCCAGGTTGGAATAAGCAGTACTAGCGCAATAGCAGCGATGAGTGAGGCCCTGATCAAAATGACCTGCCAGGGACGATTTCTACTCTCCATCTGTATGACCTTGGGTTTTTGTTCGGATACCGGTTGTGAATTATCAGTTGGGGGTTGTAGGTTGTTGGTTGTCGGTTGGTAGTTGTTGGTTGGTGGTGTCCTTTGCCTAGGGTTCTCCGTCCCAAATCCCGTCAGCTTAAGGGCCATCGCTTCCCACTCCTTTTCAAGATCAATTTGCTGCTCAACCTGGCTAGCGGCAACACCCAGCCAGGTTTTCCTGAATTCATTGAAAAGAGATGCATGCTCCGGGTCGGATTGGATCCATGCCGACAGTGCTGAAATCTCTTCCGGTGAAGCCTCTCCCGAAAGGTATCGGGTGATCAGATCGGGGTAATATGTGTCGTGTGGGTTCATTTATCCATTTATTATACACATAACTGGCGGATTACCCTGAAGGGAGGTAGCGAGGCAGCGAGGTAGCGAAGTAGTGAAATGATCTCGCATCGCGTATCCCGTATCGCGTATCTGGTATCCGGCATCCGGCATCAACCAAACCAGTAAAAGGATAACCAGGTATTCCCTCAGTCGCGAGCGGAGATGCTGGAGCGCCTTGGACATCTGGGTCTCCACGGTCTTTACCGAGATCTGGAGTTTATCGGCAATAGCCTGGTATTTAAGGTGTTCATTGCGGCTCAGTAAGAACACTTCCCGGCATCTTTCTGGTAGTTCCGAAACGGCTTCATGGATCTGGTCCTGAAGCTCCTTCTCTACCAGCCGGTCAGCCTGTTCATAGGATGCCAGCGGATAGAGATTTTCCTGTGATAACAGGCGGGTGTCAAATTTCTTGTTATCGCGCAGGTAGTTCAGCGAGCGGTTTCTAACGGAGGTGGAGAGGTAACTCTTTACGGGCCGCGACAGGTCGATTTGATCCCGTTTATCCCACAGCCCGATGAAGGCCTCCTGAACAATCTCTCTGGCGGCTTCATAGTCCTTAACATACTGTATAGCAAAAAGCACGAGTCCTTTGAACTCATTTCTGAATAAAAGTTCAAATGTCGAATTATCGAGCGATTGATTCATGTATCGAGGTGAAGGTGCCAGCATGTAAAAGTAACAAATAAATTTTTTCCTCACTCTTTTTCCGTTAACCATGCTAGTCGCGAATATTGCTCCTGCACTGTCTATCGCTAATGTTTGCTACATCCAGAGTCAGGGTTACTGCTCCGGTTTCTGTGAGGATGGAGATCCTTGACTTCTCCATTGAGTCGGATTCGTTTTCCATCCATGGTGAGATAAAAATCTACCACTGGGAAAAAAGCAATTTCCTCCCCGACAAGAATATGGTCTTTACGTTCTGATATTGGAAAGATGCCTGTCCCTTTAATGATATCCAAACCTGACCGAATTTTCCGCGATCCCGTTACTGCTTGTCGTATTGTTGTACCTCATCGATGACAAATTCGAGGGAGATACCTGCTTTGGCAAACATCTCTTCTGAGTCGCGTCCGTCATGGTATTTACGCTGACAAACCACCCGAACAATTCCGCAGTTGATGATCAACATGGCACATGTACGGCAGGGGGTCATGTGGCAATAGAGGGTAGCGCCTTCCAGGGGTATACCCAGCCTTGCCGCCTGGCAGATAGCGTTCTGTTCGGCATGAACGGTGCGCATACAGTGTTGTGACACCCGTCCGTCTTCGTGTGTTACCTGCTTCAAGAGGTGTCCTATTTCATCGCAATGCGGCAAGCCCCTCGGGCTTCCAACATAACCGGTCACCAGGATCTGCTTGTCACGTGCTATCACACACCCACTCCTACCCCGGTCGCAGGTAGCCCGCTTGGCAACGGTGTTGGCAACTTCCATGAAATATTCGTCCCATGAAGGACGGGTGTAGGATTCTTCATTCATATGGCTATGTTTATTTTTATAAAGTGCTATATATATAGTTTTGTCAATACTTCATCGACGTCCCTGTACAACTCTTCCTTCGAACCATTGTTTTGAAACCGAAAATCAGCTTCACGGATACATGCCTGAAGGTTCTGGACCCCGGGATTGGTGGAAATGGATTCCCGCTTTTCGTTCTCAATGAAGGTCTCGTAGCTGACCGAATCGGTAACTGATTTCCGAAGCTGAATTCGCTCGAACCGGAGTCTCGGGTCTGCATCCACACCGAAGAGGAAGAAGGTGCCCCGTTTCCGCAGGGAGGCGATCTCCCCGGTAGTACGGATACTTTCAATGATGCCATTCGTCCCCAATATTTTGGCTTCATCGTAGAGCTGGTCTACTACATATGAGGGCCCATGTTCAGCACGCATCTCGTTGGCGAGGTTGAACATGCTGTCGCGGTTCTCGGGCAAGCCCAGCTGACGGATCTTTTCAACCAGAAACTCCCGGACAGAATAGTGGGCGAAACCTTTTTTATCTTCGAGGTAATCAACGATTGTTCCTTTCCCCGCACCAAGGGTTCCGGTAATACCGATGATGATCATATTTTTCCGGCTTTGAGGCGGTCGATCCATTTTTCGGCTTCGACGGGCACGAACGCTTCCATGCGATCAATCAGCCGTGCAGGATTGGTATCGGAAAGCAACATCTCCCGGTGTTCGGGTCGTAAAAACCCTTCCTTTACAGCCCAATCGAGCTGCTCAAGGATTAGATCATAATATCCGTTGACGTTCAGAATCCCGACAGGTTTCCGCATAATCTTGAGCTGATTCCAGGAAAGCATTTCAAAGATTTCATCGAAGGTCCCATATCCACCTGGCATCGTGATGAAGCCGTCAGATAATTCGGCCATCAGTGCTTTTCTCTCCTGCATTCCGGGAACGATATGCATTTCAGTAAGCCTGTCGTGGGCCACTTCCCTATCGGCCAGGCTCTTTGGCATCACACCGATAACCTTGCCTCCGGCCTCCAGGAGAGCATCGGCCGCCACTTTCATCAGGCCAACATTGGCTCCTCCGTAGATCAAAGTAATCTGTCTTTTCAGCAAAATAGCAGCCAGGTCAATGCCTGCCTCACGGTATACTGGTGATGAACCGACGGCAGAACCACAAAAGAGACAGATGGTATGCAATGATGTCATGTTGTCACCTGTTTATCTGCTTTATAATCTCATGGAATATCCTGATCCCGGGCTCGATGATCTCATCCGGGAAGTCATAGTGAGGGGTATGGAGGTCGGAATGGTTCTCACCTGATCCCAGTCCGAAGATTGCGCCGGGAAATTTTGCCGTAAATTCCCCAAAATCTTCAGACCACCGGAACGGTTCATTTCTTTCCACCAGGGGCAGCTCCAGTCTCCTGGCAGCAGTCCGAACGATGGTGACAGCTTCCGGAGCGTTGACTGTCGCACTAAATGGCTCATGCCATTGGATGATGGTATCCAGCATGTACCGGATCCCAATCTCACGGATCATAGGGATAATTTCTGCCTTAATTTTTTCAATGTCCTGATTTCGTTCGGATCTCAAGGTAGCAGCAAGTTCGGCCTGCCCCGGAGATGTTCCAAATACAAAGTGGCCCAATCGGCTGTAAGTGATTGTAAGATTGGTGCTTTTATGCAGATCTGGGATACTCCCCGGCAGTTCGGGCAATGCACTAAGCAACTCAATCAGAGCCGGCAGCGGCGAGATCCCGTGTTCCGGGAATGCTGCATGCGACGACTCTCCCTTGATCCTGGTAAAGATCCCCAGCGACGCAAATGCAAAGGTGCCATTTCTGACGATGACCGATCCGGCAGGAAATCCAGGGAGGTTATGCAATGCAAAGACATAATCAGGTACTATCCCTTGAAATTTGGGATCCTTCAGCACAGCTTTTGCCCCTTTTCCGGTCTCCTCGGCTGGCTGAAAGAGAAGCACGACCCTTCCGGCTACAGGCCGGCGCTCATGAAGCATGGAAGCCACTCCGCAAAGGATCGCCATATGTCCATCGTGACCACATTTATGTGAGAGATCCTTATTCAGGGATCGGTGCGGAATTTCGCTCACTTCATCCAGAGGCAATGCATCCAGTTCTGCCCTCAGCAAAACCGTTTTCCCATCCTGATCTCCTTCAAAGATAATCGCAAAACCATGACCTCCTAACTTCTCTATCACAACATCAGGTTGAAAAGCAGAACAGAATTCCAGAATCCTGGCAGCCGTTTTCTTTTCTCTGCCGGAATACTCAGGATACTGATGCAGTTCTTTTCTAAGTTCCTGTATTTTATTGAGATATGAAATTGGACGATACGCCATAATATGAAAAAGTATACCTTTGCCTGGTTGTCAGGTTGTAAAAGTAGTCATTAATCAAGAAACTATCGCATCCGTCATGAACTTGCTCTATCCACTGAAATTCACTCCTGTCTTTAAAGACAAAGTATGGGGTGGTCAAAAGATATTCACTGAATTAGGGCTCGACTTCTCCCCTCTTCCCAACTGTGGAGAGGCTTGGGTGTTATCGGGGGTCCCGGGGTTCCAAACAGTTGTTTCCAACGGATTCCTGAAAGGGAATGAACTAAATGACCTGGTGGAAATCTATATGGATGACTTTGTTGGAGAGAAGGCTTTCGAACAGTTCCCCGGTCAGTTCCCGATTCTGGTCAAGTTTATTGACTCCAACGACTGGCTATCTATCCAGGTCCATCCGGATGATGCGCTTGCTTCAAAACGGAAAATCGGCAACGGAAAAACTGAGATGTGGTACATCCTGGAAGCAGATAAGCAAGCAGAACTGATCAGTGGGTTCAGCCATACCGTGAATCAGAAGGTTTACCTGGAGCACCTGGAGCAGAAACGGCTGAAGGAGATTCTGAATGTGGAATCCGTTCAACGGGGAGATGTATTTTTTATGCCAGCCGGACGTGTTCATGCTCTGGGGCCGGGAGTCCTGCTCGCAGAGATCCAGCAAACTTCCGATACAACTTACAGGATCTATGACTGGGATCGCATAGACAGCGAAGGGAAGTCAAGAGAACTCCACACCGATCTGGCCCTGGAAGCAATCGATTTCGTAGTGCCTGATACGTATCGTAGCTCTTATGCTAAGCTGAAAAATCAAACTGTTAACCTCGTCGAGTGTCCGGCTTTCACTACCAACTTCATAGCGTTAGATCACGGCATTGAGAAACAACTTGAGTACATTGACTCATTCATCATCTACCTCTGCACCGAAGGAGAGTGCAGCATTCAGTATCTGAATGGGATGGAGGTTTTCAAAAAAGGTGAAGTTGTTCTGATCCCCGCTGCCATGGATCATCTCTTCCTGGTTCCAAAACCGAAGGCGAATATCCTGGAAATATTTATAACATAATCATTATCTTTGCGCCCACTGAACCAAACTGTGAACCAACTATGAAAAGAACTCTTGTAACGCTTGTGGCAATCCTGCTTTTTGTTTTGACCGGAATAGCACAGGAAACTGCCTCTGCAGGCTTCAACCAGATTCCTTCAGTCGACATCAAAGATCTTCAGGGAAACCCTTTCAATACCAGCAGCATCAGCAACGATGGGAAACCCATGATTCTCAGCTTCTGGGCAACCTGGTGCAAACCATGTATCAAGGAACTGTCAGCCATTTCTGATGAATATGATGATTGGGTAGAAGAGACAGGTGTAAAACTGGTGGCAGTCTCTGTCGACGATGCCAGGTCGAGCAAGATGGTGGAACCCCTGGTAAATGGGAAAGGCTGGGAATACGAAGTACTCCTGGATCCAAACGGAGACTTCAAACGTGCGATGAATGTCGGATTGATCCCCCACATCTTCCTCATCGATGGAAAAGGAAATATTGTCTGGCAGCATACCTCTTTCGCTGAAGGAAGTGAACTTGAACTTATCAAACTGGTCAGAAAGCTCAATGCAGGCATGGCCATTGAAGAGTAACCAATTAGAAACCAAATACCGAGTCAATTTATGAAAAGAGAAGCCATTGTAAAAGGGCTTATCATTGCATTGTTTTCCTTCCCCATTCTCTCCAATGGACAGGGTTTTCTGGAAAACAGTCAGATCAGCGGAAGTTTTCAGAGTGATGCGGTTTACTACCTAACCGACACCCAGCTTGGAATTACGGACTCTACCCTCGACGGAAAATATTTCCGGGTGCAGGGGTTTACTGAAGTAAACTACTCTTATAAAAACTTTTCGGCTGGTTTGCGATTTGAGGCATATCTCCCGCCGCTTCTGGGATATGACCAGGAGTATCAGGGATTAGGCGTTCCCTACTGGTGGGTTAAATACAAAAACAAGCTGATTGAAGTGACTGCGGGTAACTTTTACGAGCAGTTTGGTAATGGGATGATTTTTCGAACCTACCAGGACTGGACTCTAGGTTACGATAACTCCATGCGCGGATTACGGGTGAAGCTGACTCCATTTAATGGAGTAGCCTTGACCGGGGTAGTTGGAGTTCAGCGTAATTACTGGGTTCCTTTTAAGGATAACAACAGAGGCATTGTAAAGGGGCTTGATGCCGATTTCTATTTGAACGACATGGTGCCGAGCCTATCCTCCTCCAAATTCAAGCTGAGTTTTGGGGGAAGCTTTGTCAGCGATTACCAGAAAGGGAAATCGCTGGAGATGGTTATCCCTCCGAAAATTTACGAGCTGAAGCTGCCAGAGAATGTAGGCACGTATGGAGGACGGATCAACCTTAACTATAGTGGGTTCAACTTCTATACAGAGTATGCCCATAAGATCAACGATCCATCCGCCATGAATCACTATATCTATAAGGATGGAGATGGCTGGTTGATCACGGCCTCCTATTCCAGGAAAAATTTCGGTCTGACAGCCAAGACGAAATGGATTGATAACATGAGCTATAAATCCAACCGTGCGGTCACCAATAATGCATTGGATATCAACTACCTCCCTGCGATTACCAAAGAACACACCTATTTCCTTGCAGCCATGTACCCATACGCTACACAGCCAACCGGTGAAGTAGGCGGATCGGCCGAGCTAATCTTCTCTCTTCCCAAAAAATCCAAACTCGGAGGTAAATACGGGATGAACGTTGCCATTAACTTTTCTCAGGTGAACAATATCAAGAGGTCAAAAGTGAATGATACGACAGCAATCAATACTCCGGGCACACTGGGATACAAATCGACCCCCTTTGCTGTGGATTGGAAAGACGTTTTCTACCAGGATGTGAACATTGAAGTGACCAAGAAGTTCAGTAAAACATGGAAAGGGATCTTTGCCTACTATTACCAAACATACAATAAAGATGTGATCGAAGGCCACCTGGATGAGTACGGAACCGTTTATGCTAACATCGGGGTAGTTGATGTGACATGGAACATCACCAACAAGTATTCCCTTCGCGGAGAGTTGCAGGGATTGTGGACAAAGCAGGATAAAGGGGACTGGCTGGCCGGGATGCTGGAGTTAACGATCTCACCAAAGTGGTTTTTCTCTGTAAGCGATCAGTGGAATATAGGGAATCCAGTCTCAAATCTTCAGTTACATTACTACAATGTATCCGCTGGGTTTATCTACAACACAACCCGCATAGCTCTTTCATACGGCCGTCAGCGTGAAGGCATCGTGTGCGTGGGAGGTGTTTGCCGGTACGTGCCGGAATCAACTGGATTTACATTAACGATAAATAGCAGTTTTTAATAAATAGCGAAATAGCGAGGTAGCGAAATAGCGAAAAAACAGTTAGTATGAAATTTCGGGTTTTATATTTAATGATGGCGCTGGCAGGTATGCTGGTCGTTTCCTGTGACAAGATTGATCAGCCATATGCCAAGGAAAAAGAGATAACCATTGATACCCTCAAACGCAAGGTTCTCCTTGAAGATTACACCGGCATGAAGTGTGTCAACTGTCCGGCAGCCACAGCGGGTGCCGAAGCTGTGGTTAAACTCTACAAAGGACAAGTAATCCTTATGACCGTTCATGCCGGATACTTCTCGGAACCCGATGCATCAGGAAATTATACAACGAACTACCGTGTAGCAGAAGGCGTTGCCTGGTTCAATGATTTTATGCTGATCTCCAATCCCATGGGGATGGTGAACCGGACTCCTTACAACGGGAAACAGGCAATTGGGGCCGGCTCATGGGCCGAAGCAGTAGGCACCGTCGCCCAGAGAAATAAGGTGGCATCAATAAACATCCAGACAGAATATACTCAAGCCAGCCGCCATCACATCACCACAACAATTGAAACTAAGTTCTACGAAGAGCTTGCAGGAGCTTATAACCTCACTGTTTGTATCCTGGAAGACAGCATCATCGGATGGCAAAAAAACAACGACACTCTGGTTGGCCCTGTGCCCGATATTGAGAACTATGTATTCAATGATATGCTGAGAACGGTTCTCAATGGAACGTATGGGGAACAGTTAACCAATGCAGTGGACACCCTCCAGACCTATTCCAAAACTTATCTTTATACCATTAACGATAGCTGGAACCCTGATAACCTCTCGCTGGTGGCTTTCGTCTTTAACAGCGAGACCAACGAGATCATCCAGGTAGAGAAACAGCATCTGGTCGAATCAAAATAAACCAGTTGAGACAACCCGGTTATTTATTCACGACAATCTTCCCGGTCCAGGTTCCTTTTTGTCCCTGAACAGTCATGATGTAGATCCCGTTAGGTATAGTTGGAAGTGAGATTATCTTGTCGGGTTTGTTATACACAGATACGGCATCTTCCGTATAAATCAGGGTCCCCATCGTGTTGAATATCTTCAGGTTTAGCTGATCCTCTTCTGCAGCAACCATCCGGAGGATAAAGGTTCCGTTGTTCGGGTTTGGCATAAGGATACACTGAAGGAATCCTTTTTCGCTTGACAGTCCGGTGATATTGTCTACCTGGATATAATCCGTTTTGGTCATGGTGTTTGTGCTGCTTCCATCACTGACCGTCAGGGACACATCATAGGTTCCAGGAGTATTGTAAAATACGACAGGCTCCGGGTCTGTAGATGTTGCAGGTATACCGCCTGGGAAGGTCCAGTCGTAAGAAACCACGCCTCCAGTGGAGAAGTTGTACAAACTGACACTCTCACCAATATTGATATTTGTTGGATAGCCTGCAAAATTGGCTTCCAACGCCGGGATATCAATTCCGAAGAAGGTCAGGTATTCGACCATCAGGTTCTGCTTGGTAGAAGGAAGCGTCTCGTCAATCAAACCTCCGAACTCAAACGATTTACCTATGGTTTTGAAGGTTCCGCCATCGTATGCAACAGCATTGCAATAGACCGGACTCTGATTTTTGAAAATCTGGAAGGCGGTTCCTTCATTGATGAGTCGGTCGATGAATTTATTGTCGCCACCATAGTTGAACGACATTCCTTCTGTAAAGGTACCCGTTTGTCCCTGGATTGTTCCCAGGTCACTATTTCCATCATCGACACCCAGGATGTGGAACATGGAATGAACAGGGGTTTGAGGATCGTATTTCCAGGTATCGCCACCTTCCATGTAAGCTCTACCACCATTATCCAGGAAGTTCTTCATCCATGTACCTTCAGTATTGGTCAGTGCATGCTTATCAGGATAGGTTCCAAGACAAACGAAGATGGAGGTATATTCTTCCATATCTGCTGGTACAGACTGGATATAATCTGTCATCAAGCCAAGGTCGGAAGCTGCAGTCTCCAGGGCCATTCCCGAATTCAGGTTACCATCCAGGTCAATTACGAGAACAGGAGTCTTTCCAACAACCAGGTCGAAGGTGGCGACTTTAGCTAACCCACGACTGGCAGAAATTTCCAGCAAAAAGGGAGCCATCTGTCCTTCCGGTGCAGCAGGGTCAACGGTAAGGCCAAAAAGCTGGGAGTTAGACTCTCCTGCGGCCAAATCGCCGAATGTTTTGGAGTTGGAAACAACCGTCACGTAAGGACTGATAGAGATCAGGTTTCCGGTTACACTGTATGCTTCGGAAGAACCATAATTGATGAGGGTCAGATTGAGGTCAACTGTCTCTCCCGGATCTAACCTTCCGTTATTATTACCGCCGGGATCCTGCACCTGGTAATTCAACAACGTGAGGTTAGGAGCATGCGCCATGATGCTGAAGTTGGATGTCCAGCTAGCTGTCCCATCAACTCCTGTCATCTCAAATTCAATGTTGGTACCATCGGAGATGTTACTTGAAACATGGAAGTAGTAGCCATCCGGGATCTCTTTAACTTCTCCGGGAAGCACGATGCCATAATCTTCGGTATCATCCATCTGATTGATATAGGGATTGGTCGTGGTCACATCCACAACGAGGTCAGAAGTTGCATCTACACCCAGATTCTTAAGAGCAACCCCGAGATAGATATCCTCTCCATAGTCTACCAGCTGGTCGTTATTCCAGGCCTGGTCATTAACTGTATTGCTCATGTACTGAATGTATGGACCATTCGGTGTTATGATCTGTATATCAGCTATGTAAGGGATGTAATTGTAGCTTGTTACAACCAAACGAACGGTATCGGATGGGTTGGCTAAAGCTGGGAAAGTAAGGATAACGCTGCCACTTGAAACAAGTCCTGTAGCGAGCAGTTCGCCGTTCATGGAAGCGCTCGCACGGGCTCCTTCCACATTACAGGAGACCGTGAGGCTCGTAGAACCAACAAACAGCATTGGGTCGTGAGTAACCGACATCGTTTCCGGATTATCGGTTCTGACAAAGATTGTGGGATCTCCAAAAACGGTCCAGGTATCTGTCATCTCATCACCCCCTGAACCATAGGTGTCATTCATTTTGAAACAGCCGTTAATGGAGAGGCCAGCAAAGGTCCGTTTGATATTGCTCGAGTAGGTCTCAACCAGGAGATCCACCATCTCATCCTGTCCCTCCATCGGAGGGTTCCAGCTTTGGTTAATGGTGGATCCCAGGAAAGCAATTGCTCCGGTAGGCTCCCCGTTATCGGTGGCACGAAGCCACGCCTCAGCAAAACAGGTGATATTCTGGAAGTTCCCGTTGACACAGGCTACCGACCAGATGAATGGAAGTTTATTCTGGTTAGTGAGGTTATTCACATTGTTATTATTGAATCCGGATGTGCTCCAGGAGGTATTGCTTCCATGGCCGCAATAGAGAATAAGAGAGGCTCCGTCATTCACGTTGGCAGCAACCTGAGATGGTGTGGGGTTTCCGGAAGCGTCATTGCCTCCTTGTGACCCATCGAAAAGTTCATAATTCCAGGTATAAGAATAACCGAGGCAATCGGTTTGCATATTCCTGACATGCTGGTAATCATACTCGCCATCATCGCCAGGACCCTGGGATGAAGCAATCCCAATAACGCTTGTATACCAGTCATCTGTGAGCGACTGTGGGTCCATCTCGTAATTGATCGTCCGGGTTACCTGGGTCTCAACCTGGGCTTCCGATTCGGCAGAGAATCGACCGACGAGGATCTCCTGGTAGTGGTCGCTACCCGAGATATAACCAAATGCGTTATCGGATGGTCCTCCAAGGCCTCCTCCGGTATTTGTTGGGATCTGTGCCGCGTCACCAACCAAAACAACAAATGATAGTCCATTGGTATTATAGTAGTTAGCAATAAAGTCTTTAATGGAGGATGCCGTAGCCCCGATAGTTGCCACATCTACCATCTCCACAGGGAACCCAATGGATGTTTTCCAGTCGACGTAAGGCTGCATGGCATTCATGAATGCACCATAACTGATGATCAACAGCTTTCCATACTCTTCCAGTGGAGTGTAGGCGATTGCATCGAAGTTCTGAAACTCACTGGAATAGATATGCGCCCATTCCTCTTCAATCCGGATTTCGCTGTCCTTCCTTACGAGCTGATTTGAGCCGTTCTCATTCACCTTTACCAGCTCCACAGTAACCTCATGGTAAACCCGCAAAACTTTGGTTACCGGATTATACTGAAACGGGGAGACCAGAATCGTTTGCCCCCGGAGGTCCCTGAGTATAAATGGATCACGGGTAGAGACCAGATTTTCGGGATAAAACCTATCTGTCATGTAAGCGCTCCCATAGGTGAAAGGCACAGTTGCCGGATCTACTGTACGAAGAAGGTTTCCTTTCGACGGTGCGATCTCAATGTTTGGAAAATCGGTAAAACCCGATGTGACAACCCGGGCTATCATGCCGGCCAAATCGGGAATGATCAGGGTTGATGTGAACTTAGGAAGATCCGGAGCTCCCTCTTCCAGGATCGGTGTTCCCTCTTCAACCATAGGAATAAACGCCAACCCTCTGGGTGTCTCAACCTGATTCAGGTAAAAGCCCCCCAGTTTGAATGTAACAGTCGACTGATCAATAGTCGAGTTAACCAGCGTAATTTTTGCCGGAACAGGGTTGCTGGAATTGATCTCAACCCAGTTTGTGCTTATAGCGGCAACATTGATCGCCAGCACGAGGATTATCGCAAAAATGTTTCTCATTTTGGTGTTGGTTCTGGTTTCTATTTTTATTTAACTCTATCTCGTTAAAATGATTTTCCTGACAACAGTATATGAATCTGTCTGGATCCTGCAGTAATAGATGCCTGGTTTCATGCTCCCACTCTCCAACACCACATTGTACTTCCCGGATGAAAGGTTGTTCCTCTCTTCAACGATCCGGATAATCCGACCAAAGGTATCTGTAAGGATAACCTGTAAATCTGAAGTTTCAGGAAGGAAACATGAAATGTTGAGCCTGTCGGTAAATGGGTTAGGGTAGACTGCGACGAATTTCTCAGCGTGAGACTGATCAACGGCAGTGGGAATGTAAACGATTGTATTGGATGGTTCTGATTCGCATCCTGCAACCTGGTCAGTGACAGTCACATAATACTCTCCAAAAAAGGTTGGCTGATATGTCGCCTGGTTTGCGCCTGGGATCAGTGCTCCGTTATAATACCACTGGTTGCCGTCAGTAACACTCGATTCCAACATATCGCCGTTCAATGTGGCAACGGGGGCATCGGGTATTTCAAGGACGGTTACTTCAACCGGGGTTGAAGTGAGCGAAGTATTTCCATCACTAACTGTTACGGTGTAAGTGATATTGGCCACCGGCGTACAATAGGGGAATTGGTTTGTTGGATCATCAAGGTATGTTGCCGGTTCCCAGAGGTAAGTATATGTACCGGTTCCTCCGGATGGAATCACTGAAAGAATGCTGGTTGATCCAAGGCATACATTGGACGGAAAGGCATTAGCCATCAGTGTTAACGGTCCTCCAGTACATGCCATACTGGCAGCCCAGCCGGCGAAAGTCTCAGAGTAGTCGGAATGGAATTTAAACGTCAGTGAGCCGTCGGCAGCGGTTGATTCAACTGTGCCTGGTGAATCAGTCCCACAGTAGGTTCCAATAAGTGGTGAAAATATGCTATTCCCGTTGTAAATTGCAAGATAATCATACGTGCAGCCGGTTTGAAACTCCACATCAAATTCTGTAAACCCAGCTTCCATGGATGCTCCTGTTGAAGCCGGCAAGAAGGTCATGGTAAAATCCTCGTTATTGCTATAATTTTGATTCGAATTGCCTGAATCATAGAACTTCGCATAACAGGAAGTCATCGTTCCGTTTTGCATTACGTAAACAGGAGCCATACCGATTTCCAATTCAATCGCTTGCTGCAATGAATACTGATTCTGTTGGCCTGCGGTTTCGTTATAGTCAAGGTTAACAATGGTTCCAATTGGGGTGATCCCATTGGTAATCAACGGAAATTCGATATTAACAACAGTGTTGACTGGCAAATTTCCGATAAGGTAGTTTGGGTTATTCACGATGATGTAAGGAGTGGATGGCAATTGAACAGTCAGGTGGCCGATGCCATTCCCGGCAAGAGCGTGACCCACGTTTTCGGTAGCTATCGAAAGGATGGCATTTTCACCTGCATCAAGTACACCATTATTATTACCGCCGGGTGCAGGATCCAGGATCGTAATGGCATTCACCACAAGTACAGGAGCATTCAGTGTAAGGTTCAACGTTGATGTCCAACTCTCATTTCCGTCATTAAGGAGGACTTCACAGGAAACTTTATGCTGATCATCAACAAAATTATTGATCGTCATAGCAAAGGCATCCGCACAGATTACGGTGGCCCCGGCAGGAACTGAATCTATCAGATAAAAGTCATCCGTAACTAAAACATTCGTGTCAGTAGTGGTGAGGGTAGCTGATATATTATAGGCAGTTGCTACTCCCATGTTTGTGACACTCACATCAAGTGTGATTGCTTCACTGTAGTCGGCATTATTGTTATTATTCCCCCCTACTGAATCGTTCACTGTAAAAGAAGTTAAAGAGAGGTATGGCCCTGTAGCCGGAATGATCTGGATGGAATCGATGAGTGGTTTGAAGTTCTGTTTGGTGATGACAATCCCAAGATAGCCGGGAGTCATCTGGGCATCGAACGTGAGTGTTGCATCACCAGCATCATCTGCGCAGGCAGCGGCAACAAACGTATCACCATCCATTGAAAGACCAATGTAAGCGTAAGGTTCAGTAGTGATATCAAAGGAGGTTGAACCAACAAGGAGCACATCGGGGTAGGTGGCTGAAATAGCCGGTGGGATTGACATGTATATCATCAGTGAAGGGTCTCCCATCAGGGTGTAAATTTCCCAGTAGTAGGTTTTCATTCCTGAATTCGATTGTTGAACGGCGAGATTCCCGCCAATAACCATCTGTCCCTGGGTCACGAACCAGTCGGAGATATCCTCCCCATGGTCGTGGAATGTGACGTCATAGGCTCCCAGGTGATCGGGATTGTAGATCGGGTTAGCGGAAACTGCTTCGAATCCTACACCCCACCAGTAATCTTCATCCCAATAGGTGTTATTGGTCCCACCAATGTATCCTAACGCTCCCTTGTTGGCAGCCCGTAAAACTGCTTCCCCAAAACAATTGGCATTGAAGCGATTGCTGAGGCAACAATTGCCAACCATGAGGCAATACTTCTGATCATTCTGCAAGTTGGAAATATGGGATATTGTAAACGAGGGATCAGCCCATCCCTGCTCGCTGCAGTGAGCTGTGTAGTTGGCAAAGGTAACGCCATCGGAAACGTTCTGGCGGATATGGGCTGAATAGTTGCCTCCAGAGGGTTCGGGCTGAAGGTAGGTATGTGATAAAATTCCGTGAGCCGAATTAAAATAATTGGATGTGCCATAATTGATTTGTCCGTTTCCCCAAGTCAACTGGTGAGAAGCATCAGCCCCAGCCGACATGACCACTTCACCCAGAAAGGATTCATCGGGAAAGAGGTACTGCTCATATTCAAGGGTTTTATCAATCTGGGGCTGCAACTGTGTGAGGTTGTTTGCTGAAAAACGCCCGTAGTAGCATTCTGGAATCTTATCCCCTGTATATTCGAAATAATAGAGATCGGTAGGATGACTTCCGGCGGTACCGCTGAAGGTTGGAACCTGGCCAACATCGCCAACAATCAGGACAAAACTTTGAGCTTCATAACCGGTTGGGGGAGTGTCATAAAAATTCTGCAGGTAATTCTTAATATTGGTTGTTGTGGTTCCCACTGCAGGGTCATTGGTATATGCCTCAACAACCTTGAACCCTTTTCTCGTTTTCCAGTCGATGAATGGTTGAAGCGCATCTTCAAACATCGGATCGGAGACAATGATATAGGTAACCGGTGCCGCAATAATCAGCTCATCGGAGAGTGGTTTGTAGTTTGCAATCTGACCGTATGCATTCTCAAAATAGGGTGAAAAGAGGGTCTGTTTCCGTGTAATACTTGCCTGCTCACTCCCGTTGGTGAAAGTGATAGTAGCTTCAATTGTCTGATAAATCCGCACCATCCCGGTCACCGGATTGTACTGGACCGGAGCAATATCCAAACTTGCCATTGTTACAGCACGCATGGTGCCTGCCGGCGAAACAGATACCAACGGGGCTCCAAGAAATTCATTTTTCAGGTAAGAATCAGGATTGATCACAAAAGGGATCTCGTCGGGATTTGTTATCGCTTTACTCACCGATGCCTGCTGAGGAATGATCTGATAGCTGATGCCGAGTTCAGCCAGCGAATAGTCAGTATAGTCAGCCTGTGTAACCAGAATCTCAGGAGTGGCATTTAAAGGGATCTCGATCAGTTTCCGGGCCACAGGAAGTTTCGGATCTCCCACTTCACTGCTGTATCCATATCCAACAACATATAACTCAGTGAAATCACCAAGTTTCGTCTGAATATCCCGGAAAAGCATGGAGGAGATGTCGCTGGTGAAGATCAGCTGCTGATAGCTGTTGGTCGTGATGCGAAGTTCGGTTTTCCCAGTATTAAGCTGAATCTCTCCGGCAATCATCAGGGCAGGAAAGCTAAATAGGATAACTGCTATGGCAATCCGCGTGAATAAAGATTTTATCATTCTGTAAGGATTTGTTAGTTTTTTCAAAGGGTCAAATTTACAAAAAAAACATGCAATTAATTGGATATCTTAAAGATCTTTTTCAACTGTCACAGGTTGGTATATTGCAGATCAGTCGAGTTTTACCAGCGATGTGTTTATTTTGCTTATATTATGGACCGGATACCACGTCGCCAGGTAACCGATCAGCGTCACCGTAAAAAAGACAAACAGGAAGTCGAGAGGTTGCATTTGAACAGGATAACTATCTACAACGAACGTGCTGTTGGGCCCACCCATACGGATCAGTCCATAGGTTTGCTGAATCCAGCAAACGGCACCACCCAGGATCATTCCCGTCACAGCACCGATGAATGAGATCATCATCCCCTCGGTCAAAAAGATCCGCTTGATCAGTTTCATGGAAGCGCCCATGCTTTGCAGAATGGCAATGTCTTTCCTCTTGTCGAGGATCAGCATAGAGAGTGACCCAACCACGTTGAAAGTCGCTAGCAGGAGGATAAATGTCAGGATCAGAAAAATGGCATATTTTTCCGATTTCATGATGTTGTAAAGGAGTTCCTGTTGTTGAAACCGGTTTTTCACTCTGAATTTCTTTCCCACGGCCGCCTCGATTTGTCGCTGTATCTTTGGCTGATCTGTGCCATCTGCCAGTTTAAGCTCGATGGATGTGACATCATTGTTATAATCAAGCAGTTTTCTGACGAAGCGGATAGGCATCAGGGCATATTTTACATCAAACTCCTGTTGAATGGAAAAATAACCGGTTGGAAAGATGATCTCCTGGCTAAAAGCCTGATCGAGAGATCCCCCGATCTTTCCTGTTCGGCTGGGAACAAAAATGGTAATGGGATTGACATAATCGTTCAGGTTGGCATTCAGGTAATAAGCTACCCCATAGCCAAGTACAGTAAAATTTTTCTCTCCGCTCTGAAGGAGGAACCTCCCTTCTGCCATCATGGTATCAACGCCGGTCATCTTCTGAAACTCTTCGCCAACCCCTTTAAGCGTAACGATGGCCTGTTTGTCCTTATACTTCATCAGTGCATTCTCCTCAAGCACTTCGGTCAGATAAACCACCCCAGGAATCTCTCTCAGTATCTCCCGGGGAATATCAGTTGCCGGAAAATTCTTGCCTTCGCGGAGGGTTATCTCCATATCCGGATTAAACGAGTTGAAGAGGGAAACCACCAGTTGTTCAAACCCATTGAATACCGAGAGAACCACGATCAGTGCCATCGTCCCGATAGTCACTCCGGCCACCGAAATCATCGAAATAATATTGATGACATTGTGAGACTTCTTTGACCTGAAGTAACGACGGGCGATATAAAAGGAAATGTTCAATTACGAATTATGAATTATGAATTACGAAATAAAATCCAGACTCTCACTATTTGGCTCCACCGAACTCCGCTTCGCTCCGGTTCACCATTTCACTACTTCCAGGCCTTGACGATTAAACCTGTGCCTGTTTTGTGTTTTCCCCACACATCCATTGCATTGAAAAATAAAGCAAACGGAAAAGTGAGCAGATAGTAAAACGGGAGTATAATGAAGAACAGTTTACTGGCATTCAACATCTTGATCGGGTATTTCATGGAGAGTTTCCAACCGAGTTGGCCTGGTTTTCCGTAAGTATAATGTGCTTCAGTATAATCAAACCCGGCCCGCTTCAACTTCTCCTGGATATCCTGAATGTTATACCCATCTCTCACATGTTCGTCAATGAACGACTCATCATCATCATGGTCGTGTACGTCTGATCCACCCTGATCGGATGGAGTCGATATGAGGACCATCCCACCAGACTTCAGGGATTGTTGAAAATTCCTGAACACAGCCTCATCATCAAGGATATGTTCCATCACGTCCACAGAGAGGATCAGGTTATATAAGTTGGCATTGGTATAGGTGGTTAGATCGGCCACTGCGAACTTTACATTTGATCTCCCAATAGAACCAAAAAACCGGTTGCAGTCATCAATCTGCTCCTCTTTCACATCCACAGCATCAATTTGAAAGCCGGAGTTCATTTTTGAAAGGAAGTAGCTATATTGTCCGAACCCTGAGCCAGCGTCAAGGATCCGGGATCCGGGATCAGTAGGGACGTTGCATGCTTCGTCCTTACGCCAGGATCGCAGGGCCTTTTTAACATGCCAGGTACGAAGGAGCAGAAGATCAAGCAGGCGGTAAAAGAGGATTCGCAGCCAGGGTGTTCTGTTGAAGATCGTGCCGAGGGATTTTTTTATAGGGTCGTATTGCATTTAGATCCGTGTTTTATTTCGGTAGAGACGGGGCATGCCCCGTCTCTACCGAATATATGGGCATGCTCCGTCCGTACAATCAGGTTTCCTCTCCATCCTTATGTAATAGATTATCAATATTTTCAATATAATCCAGTGAGTCGTCTTCCATAAAATGGAGCTCAGGCACCACGCGGAGCTGGTGTTTGGTACGCTGTGCAAGAAGATGACGCATCTCTCTCACATGGTGATGGATTTTTTCCATCAGGGCCGCTTTGTCTTTTGTGGCAAAGAGGCTGAGGTAAACTTTGGCCACTGAAAGGTCCTTGGAAACATAGACCTTGGTGACCGTGATCATAGCTCCTCCGAAAAGATCCTTTCCCATCTGCTGAAACAGGATTCCGAGATCTTTCTGTATGAGTCTTGAAATTTTTTGCTGACGCGTAGATTCCATCAAGCAAAGTTACGTTATGTTACTGAGTTATCCATCAATTATTCTAACTTTGCGACAATGAAAAGCCTCGGTAAAATCTTCCACTACATTCGAAATTACTGGCTATTTGCAGCCCTGAATGCTCTATTCAACATCCTCTCCGTCCTCTTTTCGCTTGTCTCCTTTGCCCTTTTTATCCCTATCCTCCAGATGCTCTTCAAAACAGCAGAGATCCCCGAAACGGTGGGTCCTCTGATATGGACCGACATGGACTCCCTGAAAGAGAATTTCTATCACTTCTTTGGACAGGTGATTCGTAATTATGGCGAAGATGAGGTATTGATATATATTGGGATCGCCATTATCGTACTTTTCTTATTCCGAAACCTCTTCCGTTACCTGGCGATGTTTTTTCTGGCAGTGGTCCGGAACGGCGTAGTGAAAGACCTCCGCAACGACCTTTACAAGAAGATCCTGATCCTTCCACTGGGGTACTATTCAGAACAACGGAAAGGGGATATCATTTCGCGAATGACTGCCGATGTGCAGGAAGTGGAAATCTCGATAATGAGCTCCCTGGAGATGATCTTCCGTGACCCGATCCAGATTATCGCTTACGTTGTAACCCTGTTTGTCATCAGTCCGCAACTAACCATTTTTGTCATGGTCCTCCTTCCTGTGAGTGGGTTGCTGATCGGCCGGATAGGAAAAAGCTTGAAACGTACCTCTGCAAAGGGTCAGAAAAAGATGGGCGAGCTCCTTGCCGTGATCGAAGAGACCATCTCAGGATTGCGTATTATCAAAGCCTTCAGCGCCATTAATTTCGCCGATAACCGGTTCAAAGAGACCAACCAGAACTTTTTCCGGATCATGGTCAGGCTTTACAGGAAACGGGATCTGGCCTCTCCCCTGAGTGAGTTCCTTAGCTCGGTAGTACTGACCATCCTGCTGTTGTATGGCGGTCAACTGGTACTGGCACCTGAGCACAGCCTGGATGCGGCTGTTTTTCTTGTCTATCTGACCATCTTCTCACAGGTAATCCCCCCGGCGAAGTCGATCACCCAGGCTTACTACAACGTACAGAAAGGAGCTGCTTCCATGGACCGGATCAAGCAGGTCCTCGACGAACCTGAAATCATTGAACAGAAGGTCAATGCGATCCCCAAGAAAGAGTTTGTTGACCGGATTGAATACGCAGATGTCTGTTTCCGCTACGCTGCCGAACCAGTGCTTAATCACATCAACATGGTGATTGAAAAGGGTAAGACGATCGCAGTAGTTGGTCCCTCTGGAGGCGGCAAATCGACCTTGGTGGATCTCCTCCCACGGTTCTACGACATCGTAGAGGGCGAACTTCGAATCGATGGGATCCCGATCCGCGACATGGTGATCGACGACCTGCGTGGGATGATGGGGATTGTTTCGCAGGAGACCATTCTGTTCAACGATACTGTTTTCAATAACATCGCATTCGGGATGGAGAACATGAGCGAGGAGGAGGTGATATCTGCAGCCAAAGTTGCCAATGCCCATGAATTTATCGTCCGGATGCCTGAAGGTTATTATACCAATATCGGTGACCGTGGCATTAAACTCTCTGGCGGTCAGCGCCAGCGACTGAGCATTGCCAGGGCCGTTCTGAAAAATCCGCCGATCCTGATTCTCGATGAAGCAACCTCAGCCCTCGATACCGAATCGGAGCGATTGGTGCAGCAAGCGCTGGAGAATCTGATGAAAAACCGCACTTCCATTGTGATCGCGCACCGGCTTTCCACCATCCAGCACGCTCACGAGATCATTGTCCTCCAGAGCGGTAACCTGGTGGAACGGGGCCCTCATGCTGAACTGATCAGGCGAAATGGCGTTTACAGGAAGTTGTACGATCTGCAGACGTTTGTGTGATAGTATAAAGCGAAATAGCGAGGTAGCGAAATAGCGGAATTTACTTCACGGCTTAAATTTTAAATTCGTAGTTCAAAACAGCGTTGCTGATTTCTTGAGGATTTTCCGGTAGTAGGAGAGCATGTTGGAGCGGGAAATGAAGCCGATATATTTTCCATGATCGACCACCGGGATGTTCCAGAGGTCCGAATTTTCAAACTTCATCAGCGCTGAAGCTACATCTTCTCTCACATCGAGGGTCATGACCTCTTTATTGGTGAGTTCATAGATGCTTACTTCGTCATAGAGTTCTGTCCGAAACATAAGTTTTTTCACTTCGGCCAGATGGACTACCCCAATGAAATGGTTTTGATCGTCCACAACCGGGAAGATATTCCGTTTGCTATTTGTAAAGGCATCAATCAGTGTTCCCAACTTATCATAGGTTTTCAGCATGACGAAGTCAGTCTCTATCATATCATCGAGGCTTAATTGCTTCAGGATGTTTTTGTCTTTGTCGTTAGCCATCAGGTAGCCTTTGCTGGTTAGGTTCTTGGTATAAATCGAATAGGGTTCAAAATACCGGCTGATGAAAAAAGAGATAGCTGCAACGATCATCAACGGCACAAAAAGCATATATCCGCCTGTAATTTCTGCAATCAGGAAGATTGCCGTCAAGGGTGCATGGACCACTCCTGCCATGATGCCTGCCATCCCAACGGCAACAAAATTGGTCACCTGAAGCCTGGTCATCCCCAGTGTATTCACAGCAAACGAAAGGGTGAATCCAGTCATGGCTCCGGTAAACAGCGAAGGAGCGAATATTCCGCCATTTCCGCCAGCACCCAGTGTAACGGAGGTAGCGATGATTTTTATCAGGATGATTGTACCTCCCATAGCAACCAGGACCCAGGGGGACTCAGCCCAGGAAAAGAGGAGGCTTGTATTGGCAATATCTGTGTAACTCCCATCCAGAAGGCTTGTTATCGTGGTATACCCTTCTCCATAGAGAGGCGGGAAAAGGAAGATCATCAGGCTAAGGACCAATCCACCCAGCACAGCCTTGGTCCAGGTTCTTTTCCGGGCATCAAACCACCCTTCAATCTGCAAGGTAGTGCGGGTCATATAGACAGATACGAAGCCACAGAGGATGCCCAGGAGAATGTAGTATGGGAGCGCTGGAACAAACCATTCACTGGTTATCAGGTGGAATATTTGTCCGGAGTAAAGTAGCTTGGAGATGATGGTAGCGGTGGCGGTGGAGATCAGCAGAGGGATAAACAGGGGAACCGATAGATCGATCAATAACACTTCCACGGCAAAAATCACTCCTGCGATAGGGCTGTTGAAGATTGCTGCGATCCCGGAAGCCGCCCCACATGCAAGCAGCAGTGTCCGTTCCTTATAACCCAACCGCAATACCTGTGCAATATTGGCGCCAATAGCCGATGCACTGGCTACAATCGGGGCCTCCAGTCCGGCCGAACCTCCCAATCCAACCGTTATTCCACTGGTGATGATAGGCGTGTAGGTTTTACTTCGGTCAACATAGGAGGACTTTCTCAAGATAGAGAAAATGATACTTCCCAAACCCCTCTCAAGCTTACCTTTCAGAAAGATTTGCACGAACAGGACAGTAAGAAGAATCCCTACTAACGGAAAAAGGAGGTATAGGAAAGGCGTATTATATATTTTGTAAAAGTAATCGGGGACACCGTGCATGAAACGCACAAAGATCTTCAGTGCAACAGCTGCAAGAGCTGAGATGATGCCCACCACAATACTTACAAGGATCAGAAATGTATTATTTCCCAGCTTACCGATCATCCACTCAGGGAGTCGCCTGAACCAACTCTTCAATACAGCAATAAGTCCGGGTAAAATCATTCACTCTCGCCTTACAACTTGATCATTTCGACAAGCATATGCTCCATCATCTTCTTCAGAGTAGAGTTTCTGCATGTATAATTATTTACAATGATAGCAAAAATGAGCTTACGACCCGAAACAGTTGACCCGTACCCCGCCAGTGTTTTCACGGCTGCAAGTGTACCTGTCTTTGCCCGGATCTTTCCTTCGGCGATGGTTCCGTTGAGAGTGTGGCGTAATGTCCCTGAGATTCCTGCAAGGGGAAGGGAGCTATAAAATGCCCCAAAAGTAGGAGCTGTTGTTTGGTAGGAGAGGATATCCACCAACTGGTGTGCAGACAGGAAATTATCATACCGGCGACCACTGCCGTCAGCCATCTGGGCGCCTGTCATATCCACCCCTTTCGTCTCCCAGAATCCGAGTACTGCACGGATCCCGTTGGAATAGGAGCGGGAGCCGTAAACTTCCTTGCCGATATTTTTTAGTAACTTGTTTGCCAGGCTGTTATGACTTTGAAGATTACAAATATGAATATCCCTTTTAGCTTTATCTCCCAATATCTCGAGGGCCGCACCTGTGATAAGAATTTTTTGTACAGAAGCAGGAATCAGTAACTGGTTGGAGTGAAATTCAGCCAGGATCACAGGATTCTCTTCTGTATCGTCAATGATCAGATAGCTTGTAGTATTGGAATCGATACAACGCTTCGACAGGAAAGCCGTGAGTTCCTGAAGCAAAGGTCTCAAGGCAATGGAATCAGCTTCGGTATGCTGGAGAGAGTCCCACCAATTGAATGCCACATGCTGGGTTTCCGTTTCGTGACAGGAATAATTTGTCAGAAAGAGTGCAATGATTGAAGAAATCAGGATTAATCGACGAAACATATGATCTTATAGATGTGTTTGATGGCGGTAAAAGTAAAAAATCGTAATTTCGTTCTGCAAATTATCTCAAAGATTTAGTTAACAATTGAAAGCAACTTTTCACCAGTTTCTATCGTCTTAACTCATGGTAACCTATCATATTCAAAACGCATGATTCATTTTCTCAACAAACACTGTTTCACGATCCTTGTAGGAGTGATGACCTTCCTCTCTTCTCCTGCAACGTCACAATACCTTCCGGATCAGGCGCTTTTCTATTCTCCAGAACCGGCGCAACGGGCTTTCGACTCTCTGGTAGCTTCCCGCATCCCGGTTCTTACTTTCTCTTCAGATGCCCTTTCACAAACACTTCCCGATTCACTCGACAACTCACACTATATGTGGTTTCCGGGTATTCTCAATCAGGAAGGATTCTTTACTTGTCAGCAATATTGCGGTTCGGCTTACACTTTCGCTTACGAGATGAACCGGCTGCGGAATGTCGACGGTAAAATTCCTGAAAACAAATATCCTCCGCATTACATGTGGCATTTTTTCAACCAGGGTGAACGGTATTTAGGAGTCAATTTCCTGCATACTTTTCATGCCATGATGGAACAGGGGCATATGACCAATGCCGATTATGGTGCCGATACCAGTCAGCAGGTAAAAGGATGGATCGCAGGATATGATAAGTATTACCGGGCCATGCAAAATCGGATCAGGAATGTTTACGCTATTCCGATCAATTCGGCCGGAGGGATTCAGGCAGTGAAGCAGTACCTTTTTGATCACCTTGACGGATCTTCAACAGGAGGTGTAGCCTGTTTCACTGCTTCCAGTCCAGGCGGCGCAGCAATTTTTTTACCTGAGAACACCCCGGAAGCAGGCAAGTATGTGATGACCAGCTGGCAGCCCTATCCTACCCATGGGATGACGATTGTTGGTTATCACGACTCTATCCGATACGACCTGAACCAGGATGGGCAGTATACCAATGACATCGACATCAATGGAGATGGCATTGTAGATGCCCGCGACTGGGAGATTGGCGGCTTCCGACTCGCAAATTCTTATGGAACATGGTGGGCTGACCAGGGCTATTTTTATGTACTCTATCACGCCATGGCCTCGGCATTTGAGGAGGGGGGAGTGTGGAACAACTGTGTATATATAGTAGAACCAGATCCCGACTACTCCCCTTTACTTACGGTGAAGATAGACATGGAGCATAATCTGCGTGATCAGTTAAACATTATGGCCGGCGTGAGCCTTGACCTGCAAGCCAATTTTCCCGATCATCTGGTAAATCCTGTAATTTTCACAAATCAGGGAGGCCCCTATTACATGCAGGGGTTTGACTCCCTGCCCGAACAAAAGAGGCTGGAGTTCGGGTTAGATGTAACTCCACTCCTGAGTTTTCTTATTCCAGGAGTTCCGGCCAAGTTCTTCCTTATCATTGAAGAACGTGACCCTTCGAATACGGGCCAGGGGATTGTCCATGAGGCCTCGTTTATCCATTACGATGCTACAACCCATGTTTTTCCCTGCAGCATCACAGAAGTTATTCTTAACAATAACGGAACCACCATCCTTTCATCCACAGGCACTGTAAACTATAATTCCCCCGTGATCCTCAACGAGGAGTTGCTTCCATTCTCCACTTCAGGAAACTACTCTGTACAGTTTCAAGCTCAGGGCGGAGAACCACCCTACTCCTGGGATCTGCATCAGCCTTATCAAAAAATTACAGGAGGCTCTACATATAACCCATTTGTTGATCAGCAAGTTGATCCCCAGAGCTCTGGGAAGCCTTATGCCACTGTTGCGCTGCCCTTCCCGTTTCCCTTTTTCGGAAATTCCTATGATACCGTTTATGTAAATGCCTATGGGATGATCCATTTTTCGGCAGAACATCTCCCCTATCCATATTTGTGCAGCGTTACTGACATGCTTAACTATATTTCTGCAATTGTACCTTCATTTTCATGGGATTATGTGATTCGGCAGCAAGATGGTGATGGGATGTGGATGAGTTCATCGCCTGATTCGGTGAGGTTCCGATGGCAACTATCACACCATGGAGAGGAGGCACAGACCAATATTGAGTTTGGTGTCACGCTTTTTCCAGACGGGAAAGTAAGTTTCTGTTACGGGCCCGTCCAATTGGAGCAAAACAGCCTGGTAACCTGGAGCGGTATCTCCACGGGAGATAAATACAACACACTTGTTACTCCCATCTTTGATCTGGGTGCCGAATCGGGAAACACGTTTACATGGATGCCTCCTTCGATACCCGGAACAGTCAATTTATCACCTGAAGGCCTTCTCATCATTTCCGGAGCTGATACGAACACCATCTATGATCTGCCCGTCAGAGTAACCGATATGCAGGGGATCAGCACCAAAAAGCTTTTTCAACTCTCCTCCGGGTTGATTATCCGGCACGAACTAGCCAGCAGTTCCGGTCATCTTAAGCAAGGAGAGCCAGCATCCCTGGATATTGAAGTTATGAATAAAACCCCCAATCAACTGGGCGAAGTTTCGCTGAAATTTTTCTGCGAAGAGCCTGGTTTGATAATTACAGATAGTGTCGCTTCAGTCGGAGCGGTGGCATCAGGTCAGTCCGTCGTCCTGACCGGCGCCTTTACCTTTATCCTTCAATCCGAACTTCCCGACCAAACTTCTTTGCCTTGCCGCATTGTAGCGACCTCTGATGGGAAAAGCTGGGAGCATCCCTTTTTTCTTCATGTATCGGCAGTCAACCTTCAGGTTACAGGGATGGAGTTGCAGGATGGTGTTAACGCATTGCTCGATGCAGGAGAAACTGCCGACCTGGTATTTACACTTTCCAACAAGGGAAGCCTGCCTGCCGAGGATATAACCCTTACTCTCTCCACCGGGGATGAATTTCTTGAGATTCTCTCCTCTCCAGCCCTTTCGGCCGGCACGTTGGACCAGAAATCGATATACAAGGCCGTTTATACGGTACGGTCGGCCAGGAATACACCTCCCGGACATCTGGCTAACCTGGTGTTATTGATAACCAATGGGTCTGATATCGAGATCATTCATCCATGTACGCTTTCGATGGGAACACATCCTATAGCCCTGATCAACTTTGCTTCTGCGACAACAACCGTGGCCCTGATGGTCAACCTGTTGGACAGCTTGAATCTGGGATACGATCTCTACACATCCTTTCCGGAAAATATGAATACTTATCCTGTTTCCTTCATCATTTTGGGCACAGCATTTCCCGGTTCATCTACACTCACAACTGAAGAAACCAATCTGCTGATCAACTATCTGAACAATGGGGGTAACGTATATATGGAAAGCTATGCCTCCTGGCATTACGGTACAGCCGGGATGCTTAAGGATATGTTTAAGTTTTCTACAGAACGGGTAAACGTTTACTATTTCTATGACATGGCTGGAGTTGATGGAACGTTGACAGAAGGGATGGATTACACCTACCTGGGGTCTTCACCCTATGCCATCTTTGAAGTCACCCCGGAAGGAGAAGGATTTTCACTGATGAAAAGTAAGGAGAATCCACCTAAGTGCCTTGAATTTGGCTATGCCGGTGAAGCGTACAAAACCATTGGAACATTCAAGGAATTCGGACAGCTTGTTGATGGGAATCCTCCATCCCAAAAGGCGATCTTATTCAAACGCTATCTTGAGTTCCTGGAAGTAAACATTGACGGGCCTTTCCCATTTTTCCACGCCGACACAACACATATCTGCCAGTGGCATACCGTTCATTTCACCGATGACTCGTTCGATTATGTGACCTCCTGGCAATGGGAATTCCCTGGAGGAACTCCTTCCACATCGGAGGAGCAGAATCCAGTGGTTCAGTACCATAGTTCAGGAGTTTTTGATGTAATCCTGACTATTTCCGATGGTTTGCACACGCACAGCATACATAAGAAGAAGTATATCCATATCAATGTATGTACGGCTGTTGAAGAGACTCCAGCTCTTGCTGATGAGATCCATATTTTCCCTAATCCAGCGAAGGATAAAGCCTGTATTGTGTGCCCGAAAACTTTGGATGGTACAATTCTTATTGATCTCTTTGATCTCCGAGGATCAATCATCAATCACACTTCCCTTTTCGTTTGCCCTGGTAGCTGCCAGCTCCCACTGGACATTTCAGGGTTACCGGCCGGGATCTACCTTGTGAGGGTTACCGTAGAGAAGGCAATCTATTCAAAAAAACTGGTGATCTACTAATTTGGCGCTTTCAATAAGCTTCACACACATCCATCAGCTTCTCTACACTCTGGATATCGCTCATGAATGGGCAGTGCCGTTTTTCCCGACGTTCATAATAGTGTCCACTCAAACCTTCCACCTCAACAGATGTTGCCAGCCAGAGAGGTGTATCTGCACCCTGTTCAGGTGTCTCACTCCCTCCGTATCCAAGGTCACTACTCACTTTTGAGATTACGTCGCCCGGATGGCAGGCATTGACCATGATGCCAGATCCTTTCAGCCTCGAAGCAAAACCAGCCGAAAGCATTCTATTTGCTTGCTTGGATTGCCTGTAGGCTTCATCATTATTATAATATCTTGTTTTAAATTCAAGATCACTGAAGTTTAAACCGCCGGCCCAGTAACTGGCCACATTTACAATTCGGGCATCTTTTTGCTCTTTCATATAGGGGGAGAGGTGCCGGGTCATCCAGTAATAACCCAAAACATTTGTTGCCCACTGCATTTCGATACCTTCGGGAGTCTCTGAACGTGCCCGTGGACAAGTGGCTGCATTGTTAACCAGTACCTGTAAGGTGCCTTTCCAGGCTTCGCCGAACCCTCGGATCTCGTTCTCCAGGGAAAGGTCTACAACAGCATATCCCAATGCAGCATCAGGCAGCAGCTTCCTGATCTCTTCAGCGGTTCGGTTTAACTTCGATTCATCCCGACCGACCAGGATTACCTCCATCCCATATTCCGCGATCCCTTTTACAATGGCTTTGCCTATAGCGCCATAAGCTCCTGTTACGATTGCTTTTCTGTTCATGATTCATTGGTGTTATTGTTCCCTGGTGCATTGGTGCATTGGTGCATTGGTGAAATGGAAATCCAGGATCCAGCTTCCTGGATCAATGGACCATCTCCTTCACTGCCTCCTCGATTCCCTTTGCGTCGAAGCCACATTCCCTATATAGTTCTTCGGGGGATCCCTGGCCGACAAACCGGTCGGGAATCCCAAGCCGTTTCACCCTGGCAGAGTAATTATTCTCATTGATGAATTCAAGCACCGCGCTCCCCATGCCTCCAATGATGGTTCCATCCTCGACTGTTATAATCTTCGGATAATTTTTCAGGACTGTAGATAACAGGTTTTCATCCAATGGCTTCAGGAAACGCATATCAAAATGCCCGACAGATATTCCAGCCTTCTCCAACTCTTCACAGGTTTTGACCACTTCATTTCCGATATGGCCGATGGAGAGGATCGCAATCTCTTTCCCATCACGGATCTTCCTCCCTTCTCCAAGATTCATGGTCTGGAAATCAGTTTTCCATTTAGGCATCACGCCTCTTCCACGTGGGTAGCGGATAGCGAAAGGCCCCATCTCATCCTGTTGCGCAGTAAACATCATGTTGCGAAGTTCCTCTTCATTCATTGGCGATGCAACGATCAAATTTGGAATGCAGCGCAAATAGGCCAAATCAAAAGCTCCATGATGGGTTGGCCCATCTTCTCCAACCAGTCCGCCTCTGTCGAGACAGAAGACGACATGCAGTTTCTGCAAGGCAACATCGTGGATTAGCTGATCATAAGCCCGTTGCATAAAGGTGCTGTAGATGTTACAGAACGGGATATACCCTTCAGTAGCCAAGCCGGCCGAAAAGGTGACGGCATGTTGCTCCGCAATGCCTACATCAAAGGCCCGGTCGGGCATCTTATTCATCATGAGATTGAGGGAGCAACCGGTCGACATAGCCGGAGTGATTCCTACAACACGAGGGTTTTGCTCCGCCAACTCGATAATCGTCCTTCCGAAAACAGTTTGGTATTTCGGGGCCTGGCCATGACATTTATCCTCTTTAATGACCCCTGTTTTTCTGTCGAAGACACCGGGAGCATGATAACTGATCTGGTCCTTTTCGGCCTGTTCAAATCCTTTACCCTTGATTGTGCTCAAGTGCAGTAATTTCGGGCCATGAATCACTTTGAGGTCAGATAACAGCTTGACCAGGCGGATGACATCGTTCCCATCAACCGGACCAAAATAGCGGAAGTTGAAAGCTTCAAACAGGTTGCTGCGGATGAGAATGGAGGATTTTACCGCATTTCCCAGCTGCTTGACAACAGATCTGGAGTTCTTCCCGTATTTGGTCCCTCCACCCATGAGTAACCAGATCTTATCTCGAAGCTTGTTATAAGTCCGGCTGGTTACTATATCGGCCAGATATTCCTTGATTGCACCCACATTCTTGTCGATCGCAATCTGATTATCATTAAGAATGACCAGAAGATTTGCATTGGACACACCGGCATTGTTTAGTGCTTCCATCGCCATACCCCCTGTCATCGCTCCATCGCCAATCACAGCTACCTGGTGCTGGTTGGTATTTCCACTGAGTCTGGCAGCCACACCCATCCCAAGAGCGGCAGAGATGGAGGTGGAGGAGTGCCCAACACCAAACGCATCGTATTCACTCTCCGAAATCTTGGGAAAACCACTGATCCCTTTGTACATCCTTATGGTATGAAAGAGGTCTCTCCTTCCAGTAAGTATTTTATGTGCATACGCCTGGTGTCCAACATCCCAGATTACCTTGTCGTTAGGTGTATCAAACACATAATGAAGGGCTACGGCCAACTCCACAGTTCCCAAACTGGCCCCGAGGTGTCCCTGATTGACCGAGATTACATCAATAATCATTGAACGGATCTCCTCGCACAATTGAGGCAACTCCTCAACAGATAATTTCTTGAGATCTTTGGGCGTGTCGATGTTGGCTAATAAGGGGCCTATTGCCGGGGTCATGGGCCGGAGGATTTAGGTAGACAAAGGTATAAAAAAAAGCGGACGGCCTGGAGGTGTTATGCAAGTTGAAAAAGTGAAACAGGGATTGAAGGTCAGAAGGTCAGAGGGTCGGGAGAACAATATGGGTCAGCAAACAATTTGTAAATCATTTCAGCATTTGTTTTCACTTGCAGGGCAGCGCGGATTGATTTCAGTCTTTTTCCAATGGTTGATTCTTCGAGGTTCAGTTTGCCGGCAATTTCTTTCAGCGGAGATCCGTTGGCAATTCCCTCAATAATTTCAAAATACCCGGGAATTTGTTGAACTGTCGAAGCCGGTCGTTCCGTACTTACAATCAGGCGGGACACTTTTTTTGAAATGATGGTATCTCCTTCAGCCACCATTTGAAGGATCTCCTTCAAAGAGGCAGGTTCAATTCCTTTGTTGATGTAGGCGTTGGCGCCAAGTTTCATCATGATCATTTCCCATTTGGTATCATAATCATACGTTAAAATGACAATGGGAATTGCAGGAAAGCGCTTTTTAAGACGCTGAAAATCCTCTCCGGGAGAAGAGTTCTGTTTCATGTGAAGATCAAGGAGAATGATGTCGACAGGGAGCGATGGAATCTCATTCAGTGCGTTATCCAGAATTGTGCTGTTTCCCGCCACGTTAAACCCGGAAAGATCATCGTTAAAAACACTGATGAATCCTTCCAGAATAAGAAAATCATCGTCAATAATATACAGGTTGATCATATCAGACGGAGCGAAAACATTCATGCATTAAGCAAATATACGAAAAAATCAGATAGTTTTTTATTACTGCACTGCATGGTACCTCAACAGGCTTCTGAGAGTATCTCCCTGTGGATATGTTTTTCCCATTTTTATAATACCAATCCCAGGGGCTAAAAAGAAGTCATTTATCAATGAATCTGTACTCCCAACTCCGTAGCCATTAGTATATCTTGTATGAATGACATTCTCGAAAATAATTCCATTTATTATTAATGTATCATATTCATCTACAAATGTATAACAAGAATATCCCAAGTCTCTTGATTCATATAATTTGACATCAGATATATAAATTATCCAAGATGAGCTGACCCCATAGAATCCATATATATAGTTGTTAACTAGATGTAAGATATTATACAAGGGGCTGTTAAAAAAAATATGATATTGGTCAATTAAGGGTAGGTCTTCAGGGCCGGAAAAGTTCTGAATTGAAAAGCGTGGTGCTTGATTAATATATGCACAATCAATGAGATTTGTTGCATGGTTCATATAAATCCAATAGCTTCCCTCTTGAAAAAGACCATACTTTTTAACTTTTTCATCAATAGTGTAATGGTCACGTTCCTTTTTTTTACAACCTATTATAGGTAAAGAACATAAGAATATTATTAATAAGCTGAGGGAACTACTTAGTAATGCTGTTGTTATTGAATAATTATTCTTTTTTGACATGTTGAGTGTTTTGACACTATAGTCAGTGTATAAAAGCCCGAAGCAACTTTTGATACATCCAAAGATAATGTGTTTGAGTGAAACGATGATTTTAATATCAATTTATTTTGAATATCAGTAAGATGGACAAATGAAAGATCGTTAAATTGACTCTCAGGGGCTACTATTGTTATAACTTGATCAGCTGGATTAGGAAAAACCAGAAATAAATCTGTGTCTAACAAATTCTGACCTTGAGTTTGGAAATTTGAAAAATCAATAGATGAATTATGTTCAGGTTTATCATTGTTTACTTGTTTATTTATAGTTGACTTAGGAAGATACGTGAGTGAGTAAGTGTAATATCCATCTATCTGTTCAGAATTATCAAGAAAAAAATTGTTATTTGAAAACACTTCCCAAATAACATGTGGAGAAATTGATGCAAGAAAATCCGTGCCTTTTTCACATATAAATCCAGGTTGTAATTTTACTTCTGTCTCAGAAAGAAAAATAGCTTTCCCCGGTTCATCCTCAATTGGGGATAATAATGGGATTTGCTGATAATCAAACCTAGTTGAGCTTAGAATATGTGCGTCCGACGAAAGGGTTGAAAAGGCAACACGGTATAATGGATTCTCATAATTTCCAAAAATAGTATTATTATCCTCTTCTAAGATGGGCCAATTGTCTGAAACTAAATAAGATGAATAATTGTGATAATCGGGTGGGATTGTTGAAGTGGCGAGTAAATAGAGATTATAGAACAACATATAATCGCATCCGCTATATGTTCCTGCGCTTTCATCCCTTCCTTGTACTTGCTCAGTAGGAGTGCCACGCCATTTGTATGAATATGCCCAACCGCCATTCCCAGAGTTTATACTATTATAATAATGATAAGGACCTTCAAATGGAGCATCATTCAGTTGTGTTTCAGATTGTGGATATACCGAACTATTAATTTCAATATCAGGATGTAATACTTGGTATAAAAGAAGATAAAATGTTTCGATCCCCATACTCTGAAATTTCGAAATGATAGTTGATTCTGTATTATTTGATAAAAGTATTGGACAAGCAGGTGGAAAGAAGATTTCCCCGTACCAGGAGTTTCCAATAGCAGCTAATGTACACATCATACTGCTATTATATATCTGTGTAGGAATCTCATCGACTAAATTCCAGTACCCACAAGCTTGACACTCATTCCATTCATTCACGAAGTAATGCAAAGTTGGAATTGCACCACTACTGAACCAATTTGCAGCAGCAGCATACCCATACGCAAAATCTTTTGCATTATCATTATCATCTGATAGAGCAGGATCTGGATGATTATAAATTCTCCAGTCATAATTATTCCAAATCTTATCAATAATGTTCACTGCAAATTCCTGGGCCGATAATTGTGCATTTTTATTAGTCTCTTGTAGGGGCAGTGTCGCGTCTGGCATACATTGATATATTAACGCAAACCCCATTAATAAACCTATAGCTTCATCTTCACTCATCACTTCAGGAAATCCTGTGACATGCCATGGGGTCCCATTTGTGACAGCAGAACCAATCTGGTAATTAAACGGACCAGGATGTCCCCGAGGGAGATCATTAAAAGACACCGTAGATGAGTTCCAACCGTTATTGCTAATGTCTAACTTATAATTTAAAATATCATAATGGTATTGTTCATTCGGGAAGAAAGTGTTACCCGGAGACGTTTTTCCAGCTTCAGAATTAGGATCGCCAAAATCAAAAGGAACTGCAGTTCTTATAAAATATCCATCATCAATCTTATTCATATTCCACCAATCCTCACATTTATCTAAAAAATTATAATATTGTCTGAGAGCATAGATTAACTCTTTTTCTGTATTTAAGGCTTGATCATCATAACCGTTATCCTTTAATATTCGGTACTCGGTGGCTAAAATGCCTAGATAATATCCAGTATATACACCATTTTGCCCAAAATCCAAGTTATAATAATCTGAATATTCCGAACCTATTCTATTCCGAATACCAGCCATGTCTCCCTCTCCTTGCTTTTCTCCAGGGACAACAAAGTACTTTAAGCGATCTCTATAGTACCAGTATTTTAGTAAAAGCTCCTCCTGGGATTGGGCAAAGGTTAATAAAGGGGAAAGGTAGAAGATTACAACGAACAATATGGTAACTCTCGGTTTCATCACACGTTCTTTTAAGGTTTATTATTAACTGCCGATTTGAGTGCATTAAGTTCTGACTTTAGTTCAATAACATATAACGTCAACTCCTCGATCTTTTTCATAATCAGGGCATTCATCTGCCCGAGTTCCACGCCGTTTTTATGAACTTCTTCCGCGGTCGGAATTTCCGGCAGATGCTGATGTTCTTTTATATAAGTATTCAATTTTTCCAGTGGCATAAGGGCATACTCCGGTTGGAGTACATAATCAGACCACTCCTCTTTCAGTTTCACGGTTACCTCTTCGGTGGTGATTCCATTCTCTACAAAAAGCTTATGAGTAGATGTGATTGTTGAGATGTCTACATCTCCTATGCCAACCTTCCCTTCATTCAAACTTGTAAATGAAATCATTGGATATCTGAATAACAGGTGTGCAAATATATGTCCGACTCCATGATCATCAATGCCAAAACCATAATGTTGTATGGTGTTTCCGGTCCATAGTGTGGCATAAGAAGGGTCGTTCGATTCAATGATTGCGTCTGTAACACCATCTTTTCTGACATTCAAATAACCTCGCGGCTGAGTTGTTCCAATTCCAAATCTTCCCGTGGATGTAAGGGTGGCTTTAATATTATTGATCATGGTTTCATCGGATATTACCTGTGGTTCTGACCCCGATCCTACTTCCAGACTGGGAATACAGGAGAAATGCGTATTTCCGTCCATGTCGGAAAGGATAACCGATCCACCATTTTTTGATAGGTCCGGGTTCGGGTCAAGTGTCCATAAATCCCTTTCATCCCGAGCTGCATTAAATCCAAGATAACTAGTCCCCTGGATCGGGGTCATTGTGGAGAGTGAACCCACAGAGAACTTTTCAAAATTCCTGTTGATCTGAAATTTCGAAACTGGGTTTTCAGTGCCAATTCCAACATTTCCATCATTTTTCAGGAACAAACAATGATTAGCTCCGGGATTGGTCGCCGATGTTACTTTCCAGAAATTCAGTCCGTCAATATAATATTCGATTCCCCACTCTCCGTTTGGGTAATCATTTGAAACGATCTCCCCGAAATAGATGCTGCCGTTCAAACTGCCCGGCGCCTCATCGGGATCACGGGATATCAAAATGTTTCCTCCCATAACATGGAGCATATTCAACGGATTATCAGTACCAATGCCTACATTCATGTAATTTGGCCCCCGATATAGATTTTTTGGAGGACCATCGCCATGCTGATAACTACTCAGCCAGTCGTCATCATGAACAGATGAAGCGTCGGTCCAGATTCCATATCCTTCCGGATCGCTGACTAATACCTTTTCCCCACCGGCACCATCCAACAATCTGAACCGATCGGCCTGTAAAACCCCATGAGAAATCACGCCGACCATCGGATCAAGAATTAGAGGTTCGGAAAGACCCATGTAAGGATTGAGGAATGTAAAAACAAAATCCTCATCGGAACTCTGATTGTCAATTGCGATACGATGAATATGTTGATTATTCCGGGAAAAATGCAATGACTCTTTCAGATCAATCTGACCGTTAACAGTTAGCATATAATTCGTCTGATTTTGTGGATCAAGAAAACCTATATCAACTCTGTTATATAAATGATTTTCCCATTCAGGAGCCCCATTTTGATAGATTCCAAAATATTTATCGTTGATTCTATTACAAGATGCAAAAGAGCCAATTGTCACTAACTGTTGAAATCGATACTGAACCAAATCAACCTTAAGGCCTCCTTGGATGAGTTCCTCATTAATTTCCTTCTGAATATGAAATTTTGCAATCGGGGTTGTTAATCCTAATCCCAATTTTGAAGTATTTCCATTCCCTGATTCAAAAATGTTGCTTAATGGGTTCACTTGATCATTTTTAAGCAAATTTTGTGCCTGGGTTTGGGATAAAAGAACAAGACAAAACATCAATGATATGACCTGAAATGAGTTAAAAGAAAAAAAATAGAGGGATGTTTTCATAGGTAATATTTTAAATTATTTATCGGATAATGTTAATTTGGGTTGTCATGAAAAAATCATCGCCCCGGCAATAAATTAAATAGCTTCCGGCCGGATAAGCAGACACATCAGAAGTTATTTTATGCCTACCGGCATCAAATTCTGTATTTGATATGCATTTTAATGATTGTCCAAACATGTTCATAAAAGAAATGGTTATATGTTCAAGATTGAAATTTAAAAATTCGATAGTGATTGTTGATGTGCAGGGGTTTGGATATATAACTAAATCTATCTTAGATCCAGCTAGATAGATGTTTTCTGTTCCGGTATAAGTGCTGTAAAATGCATCAAATAAGGATTTCCCGTTTCCATTGCTGCTTTCCGAAATCCACGCGTTGGCCCCCGTTTCTTTCTCGTAATTCAGGATCACCTTGGGGCAAGGAGCAAGCAATGTATGTTCATCATTGTACCCAATAGTAACAATAGACCATGAATCCGGACTATCCAGGTTTACATTATTCTTTACAAATGGAAGGTTTTGTGAAGAGATATTGTAATATGTAGCTATAAAAGTTGAATCATATGAATTGAAGCAGATATCCGGTTGGAGGTCATTGTCCTCCTGGCCAGTAAGAATAAAAGAATGAAACATGTTCGATGTTGCTGATTGACGGTTATAGAATCCGTTGATATCATCACTCAGATCATTTGGATTCTTGGTTTCATAAAGAATCACTGTTGTAATGTTTGCACTATCGTTATCATATGAGCCATGCTGACATGCGATAGAAGGATTTTTACACTGGTTGATCAATAAGTTATCCAGGCTATCCAGGCAAATGGTTTGCGTAAAGGAGCTGTTAAATGCAGGTTCTGAATGGGCTGTATAAAGGTGACCGTAGTCCGAGTACGGAGAATCTTTTTCTTCCCACACAGCGAAATATCTGCCGGTAGGATATGATTCCGAAACTCCATAAGCAAGTGATACCTTGTTTACATGATTGGAGGTAACTCTGACGATACAACGTTTATCCAAAGAAGTGCCGCCATTACTCGAAGATCGGAAAATGATGGAATCTTTCGTGCCACTTTTTGAATATAAAACACCGATGCTGTTTGGATTTGAGCCAGCAGCAGGATTCAGGAAATCGTTGCAAAGCGCAATATCATAACTCATGTTGAAAAAATCATTTAAAAGCTCACCTGCTCCGGAAAACGGATCAATATTATAGCTACCAAGAAACGGCGTGCTAATCTGATAAATGGTATCTTTGAAAATCACTCCCATATATAGTTTTATATTTGAAGGACTATCTCCAGAAGTTGTCAGAGATAGTCTCGTTATAATATTATTAGTGAAATTGGCTGATTCATCCATCTTAACCTCCCATGTCAATCCATTGTCTGTTGATTGCAGGATAGTGGCATACACTCCTTCTGGTTTCTGATAGGTTAATGCTGCAAACAGCCAACCGTTAAATGCTGTGCAAATAGCCAGATTCTCCTGGTTAACCGTCGGATCATCGTAGATCACGATGTCTTTCCCGAAAAGAGGAGATGCTCCGGATTTGTACGGAGAGAACACAGAATTTCTTGGATTGTCCTGAGCATTTGCTGTAAAGGGGATGAGGAGTGATAAAACAATGGCCGTCAGCAGGGAATTTGTCTTCATATTCTTTTTCTCTTTAAATCTCTCAAAAGAAAGTGAAAAAACAATACAGGTTCCCGGCTTTTTTCGGAAATATTTTCCGAAAATCGGATTGAACTATAATCTAATTGGTCAGGAGGGAAACAGACGGTGAGTCAATTCAATATGTAAGATCTAAAATGGAAAATGGAAAATTAATCGCGGAACACGGAACCGACAACTCATAGCCATAGTTTACAACATTCCCAGTTCGAGTTTGGCTTCGTCGGTGAGTTTTTCCATGTCCCAGGGAGGTTCGAAGGTCAATTCGACATTCACCTGTCCGATGCCTTCAATCAACTGAATCTCACTCCTGACCATTCCTGGCATATCTTCTGCAACAGGGCAGTTGGGTGTTGTGAGTGTCATCAGAACATTCACGTTATATTCATCATCAATCTTCAGGTCATAGATCAATCCAAGATCATAGATGTTGACCGGGATTTCGGGGTCGAAGATCATGCGGAGAGCAGATATGACGTTATTTTCTATTCCGAATTTTTTCAGGTCCATCTTAATTTATATGTCTTTAAAAATCAAGTTCAAATACTCCTTATTATCTTCGATAAATACAATGTGGTTCTGTTCAAAATCTTCTTTTGTAACATTGCCATCACTCCATACCCTCCCGACATTCCCAAACAAGGTTACAGAGAGGATAAATGCAGAAACCGAGACAGTAATTCCCCTTTTATCTCTGTTTAAATCCTGCTGAATTTTTTTCTCTATCTCAGGAGGAACATTTTTGCACCATAACACTTTAGGATTATTGAAATGGGTCTCTCCAAGCAATATTCCTTTCGGATCCAGGAAAAATATATGCTGTTTGTTACCATCTATAACCCATACAATAAAGTCAGGATAAAAAGAGGAGCTTTCCATGAAAAACCCTAAACCCTTTCCTGATAAATTACGGAGTACGAATATCTCCTTGCCCTCAAACTTTTTGGATTCCCTGACATACTCTTTCAAATGCTGCAGGAAGTCTCTCTCTCCTTCATTCAGTCTGACAGGGATGGTTTTGATCTCTTTGAATTTGTTGCCGTCTGCCATTGAGGCGATGGGTGAATAGAGATGCCTGTCGAAATGAATAGATGGCAAGGTTTTATCGTCTTTCTCATAGATTTGCCTGATACAGGATTCCAGTTCGGAAATAAATGACCCATACGTTTTTGGAATCTTTACAACTATATTTCCAGAGGCAGGAAACATCTCTGCATGCTCCGAATGATCCAACATATCGTAGGTGAGATGTTTTGAAAGGAATTCCTTCTCCTTGTCGGCATAGAACTTATTGATATAATCATGAACAAGCGTCACAGCAATAGCCTGGACTTTCCCTGAAATCGCCTCCTCCAGTTCAAATTGCCCCTTATGGCTGAACAAGTTGAAGTTGTCATCCTCAATGAGTTGAAAGATCGTTTCCTGATTTATAATCAGATTACGGTATCCCCTGACCAGTTTATACCGGTTGGCTTCGAGGAACAAGGCATTGAAATCAATGAAAGCGCTGAATTTTTTCAGGAAGTTTTGATGATAGAACTCTTTTTCATCAGCGACCTGACTTTTAAAACCACTTACTGCCATGCTGATTTTGTTCCTGAGATCAATGGTAATTCGTCTTGCTACTTCCGGATTATATTGAAATTCAATGAGTTCATTCCTGAAGTCTTTGCCGGTCTCCTTTCTGAAAGTCAGGATCTTTCCGTTCCATTGCTCTTCCCGGTTGAATTTTATTTCAATTCTGCGTTCTTCAAACTGTGGTACTTCTTTTTCAATCTCTTCCAGAAATCTGTTCATGTAAGAAGCATTCAAACCCATAATGGAAATGGTTTGCAGCGCTTTGATCGGATAGGCTGTGCCTGTTTCTTCCCTTTTGAGGGAGAGGTTCTTCCCTTTTAACCGGACTCCCCTTCCAAAAAGCTGAATAATTTGAGGCCCTTCGCCTTTGCCCATATTCATGAGACCCATGCTGGAAACACGCCATGAGTTCCAGCCTTCGATAAACTTTTTTGAGCCGATCAGGATATTGATGGTTGAATCTTTTTCAGAAATGTTGTGAAACAATGACCTGGTGAAGTTGTCATCCTGGATGGTGAGTTCTCCCTCCGTATCCTCCTCCAGAGTTTTAACATATTTTGGAACATCTCCAATATTGATAACAGCGAAATATTGATCGCTGGTTTTGGTTTTTAATGCTATCTCGCCGTCGGCCTGTTTAATCTGAAATGCATCGATGGCTCCTATCCCATTAAATACCTTGTTAAAGATCACTTCGGCTTTCGGTCTTTCTTCTCTCAGAAATTTAAACCGATCTATGAATATGTCATTGCCTTCGTCATCACGTAATCCGGAATTATCAGAAAGTATATTATCTATACGTTGTTGAACAGAAGAGGGGTTGGCTAAAGCATATCTGAAAAACTTCACAATACGGGAGACGTCAGAGATATTTTCCTTGTCGGCCCTAGTCAGGGAGCTTGATGTCGAGCTGATCACCCGGCTTCCGACAAAAATCCATAAAGGCTTTTCGATGTTATACCTGCGTAATTCATCCCGGTTCCTGTCAAATAGTTCCAATTGTTCATAGAAGCCTAAAAGACTCGCGGTCAATAACAGCTTATTCTGCTCATCACTGTATTCGTTTTTGGTATCCAGATTGAATACCGCGAAGTCTTTCCCATATCCGTCAGTATAGAAGTGGCGGTAGGAGTAGTCAAAAATGATGGACTTCCCATATTCCTGAAGCAGGTCTGGAGAGCTTCCTGTAATGATTTGACCGAAGGTAGCAGAATACTCGAAAGTGATTGAACCCTCACCACGGGTGAGGTGCTCACGCAGGGTTTTCCCGCTTCCTGTTGCCATCCAGTACGCCAGCTTCTTTAAATCGGAATCGATATAGGGTTCAATCTCTTTTAAGTCCTTGTGATCTCGTAAGAACTCATTCAGTGCATTGATCAGGTGCGTTTGGTTCTGGCTGTAAGCTTCAAAAAAGAACTCCGAAAAGAGTAATGCAAACCATTGGAAATATTTGAAGGAGAGCAATGGTTCAGCCCGGTTCTCTCTCAATCTCTTCTCATATCCCTGAATGGCTTCATCATACTGCTGAATCAACCGGTCATCCACCAGCTTGTTGGTATTGGCCATCAACGACCCTGCAAAAAGGGTATAGCCTGTGGAGCTGACACCGGCCTCTTTGCGGTTGAACTCATCCCTCAGATCTTCAAACGTTTCGTAACCAAACTGCCTGAGTATGAATCTGAACAATACGAGTTGTTTACTGAGCTGCATACTTTCTGAGTATTGCTTTTCCTTTTAACGTTATTATATACTGTTGGCTCCGGCTTCGGGGCTTATCGGGAATTGTCATCTCAATCAAATGATCGTTGATCAATGGTTCGATATGCCTTCTGTAATTATAAAAATGGCTACTAAGGCCAAGCATATTCAATATCTCACCTCTTGATCTTGCTTTCAAAGTATATTGCAGGATTCGAACAACCTGGTCACTAACCTGGTCACTAACTTGGTCACTAACTTGGTCACTAACTTGGTCACTAACTTGGTCGCTAAAGTCCGCATTTACGTGAAGCGAGGTTAAAAAATAGGTACACTGATCATCTGTTTCCATCACCGGGGGAGGAGAACCATTCTTCTCCATGGCTCTGTAAATGGCAGGAAACCCTGTGCCGCGGCCTTCGGTCAGGTGCAACTCTTTCAGGAAATCGCCCACCCTCCGGTTCCGGTAATCGCGGGCCACAATCCGCCTGTTCTCAGCCAACACAGCAGCGGTGACCGGGGGTACAGGTCCCGGAAAACTCAGTATATCAATCCTGTCGGGCCAAACCTGCACCTCAATGGGCTTAGCCAGTTCATAGCTTTTGTGATAGACTGCATTAGCCAATGCCTCCTCAATGGCATCGTAGGGAAAATTGAAGAACCGTTGAGCCTCAGCTTTGTTTGGGACCTTCCTGATCTTCTCCCGAATGATCCTGACCCGGATATGATTAAGGGTATTTCTCAACTGAACATGCAATGGTCCTTTGAAGTATATCTCTTCAAAATCTTTTCCTGCTTCATCATTCCTGATCACTACCTCAATCCAGGCCCGCTGGAAGAACCGTTCGGGTTCCCGGCAAAAGAACATTAAACCCACATTGACGGGCCTCAATGCCTCATCTGGGCCCCGGGCGATATTCATCTGCCTGCAGAGGTTTGCAAAGGGCAGGGAGGCGCTTTCCTCCGCCAGATCGCTTTTGATCTCCTGCAAAAAATCCCTGACCAGCCCCAGGTTGAGATCATCCAGGTTTGCCTGATGATGGATCCTGTCATCGAAGGGAACCCGGGCAGTCAGTTCCTGCAGCCTTCTCAGGTTTTCACCCTGTGCCTTCACCGTACGTGAACCGATTCTGATGTAGGAAAACCTGTTTTGCAATCCCCTCTGCCCAAATCCTTCCGGAGCTGAATAGGGTCGCATATCACCTGCCGGGACATAGAGTACCAGGATATGCTTATCCTGAAACAGGCAAGGTTGCATGACAGGCGAGTAGTTTGGCTGAATGCGATGGCAGAGACCAATAATCTCTCCCTGGATCCGGTCCATCTGATCCGGATCAAGTCCACAAGGTGGAAATTCTGGTCTGCCCTGGTTTTCGGCGATGCCTAAGATGAGATATCCCCCACCCCAGTTATTGATGTCGTTGGCGAAAGCACATAAGGTATGTAAAACGGCTTCGGGGTTCCACCCCTGCTTAAACTCCAGGCGTTCCCATTCAATAACCCGGCCATGGATCAGCTCATCAATGTTAATAGCTAAAGCCATTATTAAACTCCTTTTTTTCTATTCATGTTCATCAGGAATCAATGACAGCTAAGATACCAAATTTGAACTCTCATTCCGATTTTTCATGTAACTAAAATAATCTATCTTCGTCAAATGAAACCAATAATTAGAAGCAATGACTGAGCAAGTAAAAAAACTTTACCGATCAAAGAAAGACAGGGTTCTTGGAGGAGTTTGCGGGGGGTTGGGAGAATACCTGAACACGGATCCTGTCCTGCTACGGGTCCTTTGGGCTGTATTTTTCTTCGTCGGTGGAATGGGACTGCTAGCCTATATTATCGCCTGGATCATCATGCCGGAACAACAAGTGAACTAGCGGACAGGTTGGACAGGTTGGATAAATGATCACATTCCTGCATTGATGCATTGATTCACTCTTGTTCCCGTTTCCCATACTTCTGCTGAAATACCACCGCGTAAAGCTTCATTTGCCTGATCATGGAATTGAGGCCGTTGGAGCGAGTGGGCGAAAGGTGTTCGCGCAGACCAATCTGGTCCAAAAAGATGAGCTCTGCCTGGATGATAGCCTCCGGGGATTGATCTGAGAGCACCCGGATCAGCAGGTTCACAATTCCTTTGGTGATGATGGCGTCGCTGTCGGCTGTGAAAAAAACCTTCCCGTCTCTATATTCTGCATACAGCCATACCTGTGACTGGCAACCCGAAATGAGGTATTGCTCTGTTTTGTATTTCGGGTCAATTACCGGGAGAGATTTCCCGAGGTCAATGAGGTAGTTGTATTTATCCATCCAATCGTCAAACAGGGAGAATTCGGCGACGATTTCGGCTTCAATTTCAGGAATAGTCATAGGCTGCAACGTTTTGGGGTGTAAATATACAACTTTTACGATACGATACGCGATTCGCGATACGGGATACGTGATAGGGGATACGCGCTAAACGAAGCGAAATATAAATACGAAATACATCAATCGTCATTCGTCATTCGTAATTCGCAATTCAAATAAGTGGTATCCCCATCCGGGAAGGTCAACATAAAGCCCTCTCTGAACCAGTTCCGTGCCATCACGTTGGTAGATCTCGTCATTGAAAATCTCCCTTAAATAGAATGCTTGTCCTTCCATACCCACAAATGGAAGTCTGATCAGAGCCTGGCCCTCGTAAGAGGCATAGTTGACAATGGCGAGAATTTTTATATCCTGATAACACCACGAGAATGCGATGAAATTCTGACATGTTGGGTTGTTGTCCCAGGCGGGCAACACCTTCACCAATTGCCATTCACCTTCGTGAAAAACGGGCCGTTTCAGAAGTGTGAAAAGTTGTGCATAAAAGGCCTCAATCATCACGTCTGGCTTCTCATCAGGACCGCGTCCAAGGTGAGGGGATACCTTTACTCTCTTCCCCTGGCACTCTCCCTGGTGAAAGAATTTCAGTCCGGGTGTGAGGAACGTGAGGATTGCAGCAGCCTGATGGGCTTCCCATGGAAAAATGGATGCGGCCCGCTGCTCATCATGATTCTCAAGGAACCTTGCCAGCTTTTCCTGATAATCAACATTAGCTTTCAGGTGATCTCGAACGGAAGTGGCTTCCCTGGCTCGTAACCGGTCATAAAGCCGCTTATCGTAAGTAAAATTAAACCCTTGTTGTTGCATTTCATACTCCAGGTCCCAATAAACTTCTCCCATCATGACAAAGCCAGGATGGTTCTCCTTCACCCGCCGGATCGCATCGGGCCAAAACGGCTTGATACTAACTCCCCATGTACGGTCGAAAATATCGGGTAAGAGCAACATCGCCATGTCGCAACGGAGACCGTCGCAATGATCCGCCACCAGAAGGAGCTGTTCTTTCATCGCCTCCTGGAGGTGTTCATTTTCGTAATTCAACTGTATTGTATCGGGCCATCCCGAGAAATAAGGGTCACGTCCATAAGCGAGAATCAGTTCATCATGTTTTCTACGCACCCATTTGAAGTTCTCCGGAGTTTGTGAAATATCGTCTACAGTTCCCCGGATGAAGAAATCGGGATGATCCTGCACCCAGGGATGATCGGGGGCCATGTGGTTGGGAACGAAATCGAGCATGAGCTTCATTCCGACGCCGGCAATCCGTTGCCTGAATCGTTTCAGAGCTTCTGCCCCTCCCAGTGAATCGGCTACGTCATAGCTGGTAATTGCAAACCCCGAACCGATGATATCATCTTCTTCCAGATCGTCGAGAGTCTCTTCAAACTCTCTTCTCCAGTGTGGATTTGCTCTGGAGATCCCTCTTCCCGCCTCTCCCGTTTGCCATACGCTGAGCATGTAAATCCAATCGAAACCAGCGTTCGACCAGGTTTCGATCTCTTCATCCGGAATGTCATCGAGGGTAACCTTCCGGTGCATCTTTCGCGAGAGTTCGGTAAGGAAAACCCGTGTATTGACCTGAAGCAGAGCGGGATTTTGCCGTTCGCTATTCGCTATTCGCATTTCGCTATTCGTAATTCGTAATTCGTAATTCGTAATTCGTAATTAAAGTAGCATCTCCTTCGCCTTTTCCACCGCTTCCACCAACCTGTTAATCTCCTCTTTCGTATTGTAAAAAGCAAAAGAGGCACGGATCGTGCCTGGAATATTCAGGTATTCCATCAGCGGCATAGCACAATGATGACCTGTACGTACTGCTACCCCCATTTTATCGATGATCATACCGGCATCGTAAGGATGAACGTTGTGCAGGAGAAACGAGATCAGGCTGGCTTTGTGGGGAGAAGTTCCGTAAATCTTCAGGCCTCCTATTCCCAAAAGCCGTTGAGTCGCATAGTCGAGAAGCTCCTTCTCGTAAGCTTTGATCTTATCTATCCCTGTATCATGGAGGTAACGGATCGCGGCATGAAGACCCAGCACTCCCTCCACATTGGGCGTGCCGGCTTCAAACTTAAAGGGAAGTTCGTTAAACGTAGTATGCGTAAAAAAGACATCTTTGATCATCTCCCCTCCCATTTGGTAGGGCGGCATCTCTTCCAGCCATTTCTCTTTCCCATAGAGTACACCAATCCCCATTGGGGCATACATCTTGTGACCGCTAAAACAATAAAAATCGGCATCCAGGTCCTGCACGTCAACAGTCATATGAGCAACTCCCTGAGCCCCGTCGATCAAGACAGGAATATTATTCTGATGAGCCAGGGTTATGATCTCTTTCACCGGGTTGATTGTCCCTAGTACGTTGGAAATGTGTGTAAGTGTAACCAGTCGTGTTTTTTCGGTGATTAACTCCCTGAAAGCAGGGATGTCGAGTGATCCATCCTCCAGCAAAGGGATGAATTTCAGGGTGGCTTTCCGTTCCATACACATCTGCTGCCAAGGGACAAAGTTGGAGTGATGTTCCATCACAGATGTAATCACTTCATCGTCTTCACTGATAAATTTCTTCCCAAAGGAATCAGCGACAAGGTTAATGGCTTCTGTGGTCCCGCGCGTAAATATAATCTCATGAGAATGCCTGGCATGAATGAAATCCCGTATCGCGCATCGTGCATCCTCATAAGCTTCTGTCGCCTTCACACTTAAAAAGTGTACCCCCCGGTGAATGTTGCAGTTCTCTTTTTCGTAATAATCAGTGATTGCCTGAATCACCTGTTTTGGTTTCTGGGTGGTGGCGGCATTGTCGAAATAGACAAGCGGGTTGTTATAGACCTTTGTCTGCAAGATGGGGAAATCGGAACGGATTTTATCTATTGAAAACACGGTGAAAGGAATTACGAATGAATTTTTGATTTATGAAGTACGATTTACAATTTCATTTCACCAGCCGCCATTTATGGCGGCTCAAATCAGCGGCATCGAAAACGCAAGCCCAATATAGCATCTAACTACTTCCCTACTTCCTTATTATATTTTGCTCATATCTATTTTAAACTCTATCGGATGCTCCGGCGTGCTGCAATGCAGAACACACTGTTCACAAATCTGGAGTTCTCCCTGAAGGCGCTTCTTGACCATATCTTCTATCCTATAACGCAACGGTTCAATGGCGATCTTGCTCACCACCTCATCTGCGAAGGCGAACATCAGCAGCATCCGGGCATTATCCTCTCCAATACCACGTTGACGGAGGTAGAACATGGCATTCTCATCCAGCTGTCCGGTTGTGGAGCCATGAGAACATTTGACATCGTCGTTGTAAATCTCCAGAAATGGTTTGGAGTTTATCTTTGCCATATCTGTGAGTAAAAGATTCCGATTATTCTGGGAGGCGTTTGTTCGCTGGGCATCCCGTTGAACCAGTATATGTCCGTTAAATACGCCTGTTGCATGCTCATCCAGAATTCCTTTAAATAGTTCACTACTCACACAATCGGGGGAAGCATGGTCGACAAACACGTAATTATCGATGTGTTGCTTCTTGTCCATCAAGTAGAGACCGTAAATATTGGCATTCCCGAATGGACCATTGAACCTGACATAGGTGTTATTGCGGAGCAGGGAGCCATTAAGGGAGAGGTAATGAGATTCCAGCTTCGCTTCTCTCTCCATGTGGAACCAGGTTGAGCTTACCAGTGTGGAGCTGTTATTCAGGTTTTGCAACTTATAGTGGTCGAGAAAAGCACCTTCTCCCACCACAATCTCTGTCACAATATTAGAAAATGAGGGGTGATGATCATAGGAATCATCACAATGAACAACGGTCAGATGGGCCTTTTCCCCGAGGACAATCAGGTTTCGTGACTGGATGAAAATATTTTCCCGGTGCTGGATCACATTGACCAGTTGCACTGCTTTTTCACTCTTTACTCCATCCGGGATATAGATGAAAGTGCCATCGGTGGTAAAAGCGGCATTGAGGGCGGCAAAGCTATTGGAGTCAACATTCGCGTAGGTTCCAAGGTGAGGTTCCACCAGTTGTGGGTATTTTTTCATAGCTTCAGCCAGGCTTCCGATGATGATGCCATTGCCCAGCTCCATCAGGGGAACATCTTTCGAGACAAACCAGCCGTTCAATTGACCGATCACTGCCGTATCCAGGTGCGGAATATTACAACGGAAGACCTTTTGCAGGTCATCCTCTTCGGAAGGCTGCAAGGGGTAATCATAATTCAGTCCAAGGCTTTCGGTAAGGTCGGTATTCCGCCAATCCTCTATTTTTTTATCCGGGAAGCCGAGTTCCTTAAATGAGGCTATCGCTTTTTCACGGTTGGCACGAACAGCTGGAGAGTCGTGGGCGATGAGCTGCTCTTGCTTCTCCTGGTAGAAATCCAGCAACCGTTCTCTCGTAATCGGATATAACGCTGTAGGTTCCATTAAAGTTGCTGTTTGATCCAGTCATAACCTTTCTCTTCCAGCTCAATTGCCAACTCTTTCCCTCCTGATTTCACGATGCGTCCTTCAAACAGAACATGCACAAAATCGGGAACGATATGTTCGAGCAACCGCTGGTAATGAGTGATTACGACAAATGCATTCTCCGGGGTTCTGAGTTTGTTTACACCATTGGCTACCACCCTGAGGGCATCGATATCCAGGCCCGAGTCGGTCTCGTCAAGGATAGCCAGGGTAGGTTCAAGCATTGCCATCTGGAAGATCTCGTTGCGTTTCTTTTCTCCACCCGAGAAACCTTCATTCACACTGCGGTTGGTGAGGTTGGATGTGATCTCCACCAGCTTCTTTTTCTCCTCCATCATCTTAAGAAACTCACCGGCTGGCATCGGGTCCAATCCACGGTATTTGCGTATCTCGTTCACTGCTGTACGCATGAAGTTGGTGATGCTAACCCCCGGTATCTCCACGGGATACTGAAAACCCATAAAGATTCCTTCCCGTGCCCGCTCTTCCACCGAAAGGGTCATCAGGTTTTTAGTCTTGTAGATGATCTCCCCCTCTGTCACGTCAAACACATCCCGCCCGGCAATCACCGATGCAAGGGTTGATTTCCCTGTCCCATTCGGTCCCATGATGGCATGTACTTCTCCTTCATTTACCTCCAGGTTGATTCCTTTGAGGATCTCTTTTCCTTTGATGGAGGCGTGAAGATTGGTTATTTTCAGTAGCATTGTTGGTTACTTTTGATGAGACAGGGCATGCCCTGTCTTTACTTTTTTTTTATGACCTCTCCCTTTGATTCCCTCCCCTTGAAGGGGAGGGCTAGGGTGGAGTCATCCGACTGAGCCCTCCAAACTGATGGAGAGCAGTTTTTGTGCTTCCACGGCAAACTCCATGGGAAGCTGTTTCAGTACCTCCTTCGCATAGCCGTTTACAATGAGGCCCACGGCGCTTTCGGTATCGATCCCCCGCTGCTGGCAGTAGAAGAGCTGATCTTCCGATATTTTGGAGGTAGTGGCTTCATGCTCTACGATAGAGGATTTATTTTCTGTCTGTATGTAGGGGAAGGTATGAGCCCCACATTTGTCGCCGAGTAGCAGGGAGTCGCACTGACTGTAGTTCCTTGAATTAATCGCATTTTTTGAGATCCTCACCAGTCCCCTGTAAGAGTTGTTGCTTTTGCCTGCCGAGATTCCTTTGGAAATGATCGTACTCTTCGTATTGCGGCCCAGGTGCAGCATCTTGGTGCCTGTATCGGCTTGCTGGTAGTTGTTGGTCACCGCAACCGAATAGAACTCCGCAACCGAATTATCCCCCAGGAGGATACAGCTGGGGTATTTCCAGGTAATGGCAGAGCCAGTTTCTACCTGTGTCCAGGAGATCTTGGCATTGCTTCCTTTACAGATCCCCCGTTTGGTCACGAAGTTGTAGATCCCTCCTTTGCCATTTTTATCTCCCGGATACCAGTTCTGAACAGTCGAGTACTTTACCGAGGCATCTTTCATGGCAACGATCTCCACTACAGCGGCATGCAACTGGTTCTCATCACGCTGGGGTGCGGTGCATCCCTCCATATAACTGACATAGGCACTTTCGTCGGCCACAATCAATGTTCGTTCAAACTGACCTGTATTTGCAGCGTTGATCCGGAAATAAGTTGAAAGTTCAACCGGGCAATGGACACCTTTTGGTATGAAGCAGAATGAACCATCACTGAAGACTGCCGCATTGAGTGCCGCGAAAAAATTATCTGTATAGGGGACAACCGATCCCATATATTTCTTCACCAGATCAGGATGATTTTTAACGGCTTCACTGAAGGAACAGAAAATGATTCCGTATTTGGAGAGGGTTTCAGAAAATGTTGTCTTTACTGAAACACTATCTATCACGGCATCCACCGCCACGCCAGATAATTTCTTTTGCTCTTCTAAAGAGATTCCCAATTTGTTGAACGTATCCAGCAGTTCCGGATCTACCTCATCCAGACTACTCAACTCTTTCTTCTGCTTCGGAGCGGCATAGAAAATGATATTCTGAAAGTCGATGAATGGGATCTCAAGATGAGGCCAGGTTGGCATCTTCATGGTTAGCCAGTGACGATAAGCCTTCAGGCGGTACTCAAGCATGAATTTCGGCTCGTTTTTCCTGGCCGAGATGTATCGGACAGTATCCTCATTTAACCCAATAGGGGCATATTCCGTTTCTATGTCGGTATAGAAACCGTATTTGTATTCACCTGTTGTATAGGCGTCAAGGATTTTATTGTTATCAGATCCCATGGATCAGCAATTTGGAACAAATCTATACATTTTCATCGTTACTCCTGCCGGAGCAGTCAATCATACTGCAAAGATAAAATTAATTAGGTATTCTAATACCTTTTTAGGTAAATTTTAACAAGAAGGGGCGGGTTCATTGCAGGGGAGGGTTTGGAACCCGCCCCTACAAATATCTATTGTACGACCTGATCTCCTCTATCGGCTTCCTGATTTTCTTGCGAAGATCATCTGTTGTAGGGTATCCCACTGAGATAATGAGCTCTGCCCGTTTTTTAGCTGGGATGCCCAGAAGTTCTTTCACTTTCTTTTCATCGAACCAGCCTATGATGCATGTCCCGAGCCCTTCAGAGGTGGCCTGCAGGCAAAAATGCTCGACGGCAATACCAACGTCCATCAGCGGATAAGGTTTATCTTTCAGGAGAGTTCCCAGTTTGGAGGTGAGGTTGGCGGACTCTCTGACAACAACGACAAGTATCGGAGAGTTTTTAGTAAAATGGTTAAACCCGAGTAGCCTGGAGTCGGCGGCAACGGCAATTTTGTCCTTCAATTCAGGTTCATCTACCACGATGAACTTCCATGGCTGGGCATTACAGGCTGACGGGGCTAACCGGACAGATTCGAGACAGCGGTTGATCTTCTCCTTTTCAACCGGCCGGGCCGGATCATAGGCGCGGCAACTCTGGCGTTTTTGTACAAGTTCGAGAAAATTCATACGACAAATATATCGCGAAATAATGATGTAGCGAAATAGCGGATCAGCTTGTCACAAGATTTTTCCGACCTTTGTAAAAAATCGGAGCAGATGTTCGAGAATAAAGATAAAAAAGCAGAAGAACCGAAAGAAAAGCTGACTTCGTTGGAGGAGTTGGGTGAGTTCAGGTTGATCGACAGGTTGACAACGCGGTTCAAAACAACGAACCCTTCCACGATCAAAGGAGTGGGTGATGATGCTGCTGTGATTGACATCAACATGGGTACCCGAAGAGACCAGGCATGCCTCGTCTCTACGGCATGCCTCATCTCGACCGACCTCCTGGTTGAGGGAATCCATTTCGACATGACCTACACTCCTCTCCGGCACCTGGGGTACAAAGCTGTTGCAGTGAATGCTTCAGATATTGCTGCCATGAATGGGATTCCCAGTCAGATCACGGTCTCCCTCGCCATTTCCAGCCGCTTCTCCGCTGAAGCACTGGAGGAGATTTATGAAGGAATCAGACTTGCTTGCCAAAAGTATCACATTGATCTGGTTGGCGGTGATACCAGTTCCAGCCTTTCCGGACTGATCATCTCTGTTACGGTCATCGGCACTGCCCAAAAAGACGAGATCGTTTACCGCAGTGGAGCCAAACCCGGCGATCTGCTTTGTGTGACGGGAGATCTCGGGTCCGCTTACATCGGCCTCTTATTGCTGGAGAGAGAGAAGACAGTCTACCAGACAAACCCCGGAATGCAACCGGAATTGACTGGGTTTGACTACCAGATTGGTCGGACACTAAAGCCAGAGGCACGAACTGATATCAGGTTATTGCTCGAAGGGATCGGCGTAAAACCCACCTCCATGATCGATGTATCAGATGGGCTAGCTTCTGAAGCTCTCCATCTCTGCAAGATGTCGGATACCGGATGCCGGATATACGAAGATAAAATCCCCATCGATCCCCAGACAAAGGAAATTGCCATGGAATTTAAAATCATTCCCACTGTTGCAGCATTGAGCGGAGGCGAAGATTATGAACTGCTTTTTACGATTCCGCAACTGGATTATGAGAAAATCAAGAATGTGGCAGGGATCTCCATCATTGGCCATATGACAGAATCTTCACTGGGGAAATTTATGATCACCCCCGATGGGAAAGAGGTGGAAATCACGGCACAGGGGTGGCAAGCCTTCTGAAATTACGAATTAAGAATTATTTTTCATGCCTACATGCTTACATGACCAATAACCAACAAAATGAAACATTTCCTGCTGATAATATTGTTAACGGGGATCCACATCATGTGGGAAAACTTTTTATCAAAAATTCACAGTCATCAAACCGTATCATTGACCAACAATCATTTTTAATACTTCATTCGTAATTCATAATTCGTAATTGAACAAATGCCCTCTTCCCGCAAACAGTTTTTCTCCCATCTCGATGGTATCGTCAAAGTGCTTCCGCATAAACCGGGCGTTTACCAATTTCTCGATGATAAAAATAAGATCATCTACGTTGGGAAAGCCAAAGACCTGAGGAAGCGGGTTAGCTCCTATTTTGCCAAGATCAACTCTGTGAGTGGGAAGGTACAGATGCTCGTACGTAAAATTGCCGATATCAAATTCATTGTGGTAAGTACAGAGCAGGACGCTTTGCTGCTGGAGAACAACCTGATTAAAAAATACCGGCCCAGGTATAATGTGGCCCTCAAGGACGATAAGACCTTTCCTTGGATCTGTATCAAGAATGAACCTTTCCCTCGTTTGTTTCACACACGGAATCCCATCCGCGATGGATCCCAGTATTTCGGTCCTTATGCCAATGTACGACTGATGCATACCCTTCTGGAGCTAACCCGTCAGCTCTATCCACTACGAAACTGCAACCTTAAATTGACGGATAAAAACATCCGTGCAGGAAAATTCAAGGTGTGCCTCGAATATCACTTAGGGAATTGCAAAGGTCCCTGTGTCGGACTGCAGGTTGAGGAAGATTATAACAACGCTATCCAAAGCATCAGGGATATCATCAAAGGAAATGTTAATTCCGTTGCCCGGCAATTGAAAGAGCTGATGATGAATTATTCGGAGAGGGAGGAATTTGAGAAAGCTCATCTGGTGAAAGAGAAGTACCTGGCTCTGGAGAAGTACCAGAGCAAATCCACCATAGTCAATCCAACTATCAATGATGTAGATGTCTTTTCGATCACTTCGGATGTGACGACTGCATATGTTAATTTCATGAAGATAATGAACGGCGCCATCATCCAGGTACATACCGTAGAGATCCAGAAAAAGCTCGATGAACCGGATGAAGAGCTGCTGCCTATCGCTATCACGGAGGTCAGAGAGCGATTTGAAAGTATCTCACCTGAAATCATCGTACCGTTTGATCCAGGGTATGAACTTTCGCAAGTTACCTTTACTATTCCAAAGATTGGCGACAAGAAAAAATTGCTTGAGTTATCACAACGAAACGTGCGCTATTTTCAGCTGGAAAAAGAGAAACAGAAGGAACTGGTTGATCCGGAGCACAAAAGCAGGCGGGTGATGGAGACCATGATGAAAGATTTGCGGATGACTGAGCTGCCCGAACACATCGAATGCTTTGACAATTCCAATATCCAGGGTGATTTTCCTGTAGCAGCAATGGTCTGTTTTAAAAAGGCAAAGCCGGATAAAAGTGAATACCGTCATTTCAACATCAAGAGCGTTGAAGGATCCAATGATTATGCGTCGATGGCGGAGATCATATACAGGCGCTACAAGCGGCTTTTGGAAGAAAAGAAAAGTCTTCCTCAATTAGTCGTGGTTGATGGTGGGAAAGGTCAGCTCAGTGCGGCCCTTTCCAGTCTGAAAAAATTAAATCTTACCGGGAAGATGACTGTGATTGGCATTGCCAAGAAGCTGGAAGAGATTTACTACCCCAATGATTCCCTCCCCATGTACCTCGACAAGAAATCCGAAACGCTACGCATTATCCAACAGATGCGGGATGAGGCTCACAGGTTCGGGATCACCCATCACCGAAAACGCAGGGAAAAGGGGACAGTGAAATCGGTCCTGACTGATATTCCGGGAATCGGTTATTCAACTACGCAACAGCTCCTCTGGAAATTCAAGTCGGTAAAACGCATCCGCGAAGCAAGGCTGGAGGAAATTCAGGAGGTCATCGGCAAAGCAAAGGGGAAAGTAGTGTTTGATTTTTTTGCGGATAGGCGGACAAGCGGAGGGATGGTGATGTAGGGGCAGGTTCAGAACCTGCCCCTACTCCCGCAAACTGCCTACTGCCTACTGACATCTCAACACATCTCACGTCTCACGTCCTATGTCTCACGTCCCACATCCTTCCAACTCCCCACCCTACAAAGCACCCGATCATGTTCGCAACGAAATCCCAGATGGAGGCTGTTCGCATGGGGATGACAAACGCCTGGAGTAGTTCAGTGGATGCTGCAACGAATCCACAGATGAGAAAAGCGAAAAGCACCGGATTTCTGGTTACGCCGGAAGGCGTGCCGGGTGTTCGAAAGCTTCTGATCAGCAGGAAATAAAAGACGGCAAAGACAATGAGATGTGCCAGCTTATCCGGTTGAAAAAGATCAAGATAAGAGGGAAGTTTAGGTAAAACCGTACCAGGTAATCCGGTGAGGATAAAAATGAATACTCCCCACAAAATGGCCCACCGGGTATTTCGCAGGAATAGTGTCATGTGGTTGGTGAAGAATGCAGGGCTAACCCTGGATGAGCTCTTTGTATTGAGCAGGATCCAATAGCGTTTCCAATTCTGCAGGATCAGAAACCTTGATTCGCACAACCCATCCCTGATCATATGGGTCCTGGTTGATGATTTCCGGCTTAGCTGAAAGTTCCTCATTTAATTCAAGCACCTCCCCACCCACTGGCATGAACATATCGGATACAGTCTTTACAGCTTCAATGGTGCCGAAAGACTCTTCTTTGGCAAGAGTCTCTCCAACAGTTTCGACTTCAATAAATACGATATCGCCAAGTTCATGCTGGGCATAGTCAGTAATCCCAATAAAGGCAAATTCGCCGTCGATCTTCAGCCATTCATGGTCTTTTGTGTACTTCAGGTTGTCAGGAACATTCATGGATTTTTATGTTTTAATATTTTGGTAAAAATAATCTTTTTTTCATTATTGTGAAAGCGTAAACCGAAGGGCTAACCCACCCTGTGTATTAGAGGTACGGTACTGATTCGAAACGTATGGCGACATGATATCTTTGTCGAAATAAAAGCGGATATTGAATCGGGCGCTAAGGTTATAATCAGCAGAAAAGTTGATGGCAACACGTTGTTGTCCACTCGACACCTGGGTAATATCTTCATCCACCCGCCGGAGAACGGTTTTGTTTTGGCGCAGAGAAAAGTCAAGCTTCAGGTTCAGGTCGCTCGTAGTACGCGACTTTCTTCCGCCTCCAAAGAGCCCGGAGAAGTTCAACCGGATGTTTTTGAATCGATACCCGATACCAGCAATATACTCAGTACTCTTGATCTCAGTCAGCTGATTATTAACAAAGCTGAAACTCAGGTTTCTCGATTTCCGGATCTCGAAGGTCGTGATAAGGCTGTTGACCCATCCCATGTCAAACCGGATCAGAGGACTAAACTGTTCAGTAATGGTAACAACATTCATCTCCCGTTTTGGAATGAAGTTTCCTGATGCATTAACAGCAACAGGGAATCCGTTACGTTCTTCGTACTGGATGTTAGAAACATATCCACCTACCGAATAGGTAGCAATGTAGGCGTGTGAAAGAGTCAGATTCCTGAGTATTCTGCGGAAGATTTTCATTTTGGAAAGTCCGTCATACGTAATCCTCCAGTTCGGTAATGGGATCTTTGGGAACCCAGTCAGCCCAATCTTCGCCGGATCCTGTCCCTTATAGGCTGCAAGGAATGCCACGGCAAGGACCTCCTGATTATTGGGTCCGTAACCAACCGGGTACCCAAGGGAGTCGACCCCTGTTGACCATGGATTCTCCTGGGCATACCGCTGAGCAATCAGCAGGCGCGATGTTTTCAGGTTCTCAAAAAGAATGGATATATCTTCATCCCCCTCCTTGGTAAAAGAAGTTCCGATGATGATATACGACATGGAATAGCTTCCGTTGAGTTGCGGTGAGTATGAGTTAAAATTCCCATTGCGGTCGGCTTTAAAATACTCCTGCCGATACGTTCCCTGTTGCTTGTTGACAGTCAGTTCAATCCGAAAATCCCGGAGAGGTTCAACGCTTGCGGAGATATTCAGGTTTTCATTGAACTTGACGTTGTAGGCCGAGTTCATGAGGGTATCCATTGTCATCCAGCCACGCTCCACAGCTTTTGGCCGGATATCTTTTTGCTGCCCGAATACAAATCCCAGCCCGGGCGCATTCTGATTAAGATTGATTCCCATGAAGTCGGGTTGAGGCGTAAACCCTGGAAGCATAATCCCATGACCCTGAGTATATTGGAACTTGGCATTTCGTACGCCCATCAGGATCCTCAGAAACCCTTCAACAATGAATTTCCCTACGTTAAATTTAGGCTTCTCGAGCTTAAGGCTGTCGGGAACATTTGCCTGTGCCTGTCTTACATCCTTCCCTCTTGGTTGCCCAGGCAACATAGAGCGCTGATCCAGTGGTTTATTCTTCCCCGCGTTGATCTTTTTCAGGTATGGAAGTTTGTTGTAGAGATTAACCAGGTTCACTCCACCATTGAGGGCATATGTCGCATTATTTTCGATCATATTCCCAAGCTGTGCCTGTACTGAGACCGGGCTGGCCGACCAGCGGTAGCCAGACTGATACCCTGCTGTAAGATTGATCCAGTTCAGCAAAGGGATTTTGGAGAAAGGGACCTCCCAGGTGATGGTGGCCTGCTGGTTATAATTGTTCATTGTCCCGATCGAAAAGATCTCATTCCAGATCGCATCACGGGAAGATTTGTCAATTTTTCCGGGAGGCTCATTGATGAACGAGCTGGCATTAGCCGACCAGGAAAAACGCAACGACTTACTGAAGTCGTATTTCAGGTCATAAAGCCGGGTCCAATCCCATTGTTTAATATAAAATGTCTCCATCGGAACGATCCCCCTGCTCTTATTCCTGAACTTCCGTTGATCATATACTCGGGTCATGTCAGTCCGGAAGGAGAAATTCTTTGGAATATAATAGAAATTGAAGTCCTTGATCATCTGAAACATCTTGTTCCGGGTGAGGAATTTTGATTTGTCGAATGGCTTGACACTCTTAGGAGAAAGCGAGAGGTTGTATCCCAACCCTCCGGAGTACCGTTTTCGCAATTCATACTCAATATCTGCATTCCTATGATAGATCTCCGAATAGGCGTAGCTCACGTTGAAGTTCTCGATATCGTAAGGCCTTACTTTCTTATCCGTCGTCCGGTCTTTCCTGACGTTCATCAGGTTGAAATTCCTCCGTTCAGTATAATCTATCGCCAGGGTACGTACTGAGTCTTTGGCGTACTTGGTATCCATTGCATCGATTACCGTATTGAGGTAGAGGTCGGGGTTGAGCGGATCATATAACGGGGTTATCTTTTGCAGCGAGTAGTCAAAATGCATCGGGATCCGGATGCCGGTACGTTCAGGGAAAAACTTTCCGAGTTCGATATCGGTGTCAAATCCCAGCAACATCCTGGACTCCATTTGACGTTCTGTGGTTTTCTGTTCAATGGATCCAAACCCGGCGCTGCTGTAGCTCCCTGTAAGTTGTACCCGCCCCAGGTCGGCCAGGTCGGCCGCTACACGGGCAATAGCTGCCCATCCCCCCTTTTTGTTGAAGTCACTGAGCCGCAACTCATCCACCCAGATCTCAGCACATTTTGCCTGCCCGTCATCATCCTGGGAGTTGGTGGTCTTCTTAGGATTCCGGATCCCGATCATGATAGCCCGCACATCGCTAATGGTTGGAGAGCCCACCACAGAGACCTTATTCTTCCCGTCATAATGCGAATAGGGCATTGAAAGAGTCAGTGTGCTTCCTGGCTTTCGCATCTCGATGATGCGTTCATATTTTACCTGGACCAGCTGTTCAAGGTCGATGTCAAATGCATTTGATTCCGGCCAAATGGCATCCGGGTCGGTGGCATTGGTACCCCATGGGGTGAACGCCAGGGGGATCTCATACTCATAGAAGTTCTCCGTGAAGTCGCTTCCCACTCTCACAAATACTGTCAAGTCCCCATTTTTCAGGTCCTGGCTCTGAATAGATTGCTCTGCATGAACAAACATCTTCAGCCGCTTGAACTGTCGGAAGTCAAACTCTACCGTTTTATAGGCAGCCCGAGCATCTCCGTCGACCAGGTTGCAAACGTTGATTGCCATCGACTGCTCATTCAGTTGCTGGAAGTTTGTTGAAGCCCAGTTCGTCTCACGTTGTATCCCGGGAGGCATCACGTATGGGATCGGCTCTTTGCTGCCATTCTCTTCAATACTCACCGTACTAATGTCGAAAGTGGTCTGGTTCTGGTACTCATCGGGAATGTATTCTCCCGGCGCAAGGAGGCTGAAGTCATATCGCCGCCACTCGCCACGTGTCAGTTCCAATGTGGCAAAGCGGCATACAACTTCTTTCTCAAATCCCTTGAAAAAGAGGCGCATGAAACGGATCGAAGTGAATCCCTGAATATCTCCAACTACCTTATCAGGAGTCCGGATAGGGATCTTGAACTGGTACCATTTGACTCTACCGCGGGATCCGTCAGCAAGGGGAATATCCGTCGCTTCATAGACGTTCGTAATGTAATTCATCCCCGGGTTCATCTTATCCGGGCGCAACAATACTTTGTACTGGTAATATCGTTCGGATTCACTAAGGGTATTGTCTTTATTGATATCCTCTACGTTGGGAAGGGTAGTAGCCAGCGTTGGATAGTTTTCGGGTGAGCTCTCAGCTGAGGGCGAGTTTCCTTCTGTGTTGTTATATTTTTTATACCGTTCAAGTACACTCTCATACTTGATATCGTTATCGTAATCGGTCCCTCTGAAGTAGTGGTAATCATCGGCCGAAGGGTCGATAGCTGCCTGCTGGTAGGCTGCAGAGGCCGGACCGAAGGCATTGTTGAGCTTCACAATGTAGGTTGTGTCAAAGAAAGAGAGCTCATCTTTATCCCCAAGGCCGTCATATCCAACATCCTGGTAAGGACGTGAAAGCGGATTGTTGTCGAATGCTTCAACCAGAGCCTGAATTGTAGGCACTCTTCCCCAGATGGTGGTATCAACATTGGTTACGATCTCATTGACAGGAAGTCCGTTTTCAAAGCTTTTCCGGCCATCCTGTAAAATATCTTCACTGATATCCCCGAGGTTGAAATAGAGTTCACCAGAGTTTGTGGAGTCGTAAGCAAATGGATCCATCATCCAGAATTCGATATACTGGATGTTGGCTGCGTCGAAATCAGAAGATTCAATCCGGCGCATAATACCACCCCATCGTGTGCTCGGGTCGATCAGCAGACCATCGGGGCCGATCCCTCTGGAGTAGCCTGTAGAAAGTACATCATAGTTGTTGCTTCCGCGTTCCGACGGGTAATATGCCAGGTTGAGCACTGCCAGGTTGACCGGAACACCGTTGAGCGGTTCTTTGTTGGGGAAGACTTCCGACTCCCAGATTTGTCTGACATACTGGTTGGAGAGTTGGGTATTGTTCACATTCGGAGGCACCAGGCTGGAGTTGCGATCGTAAAAGAGCGGATCAACCACATACCAGGCCAGTTTGGCACGGTTATACCCGTATGCCAGGCCGGTGCTGGGTGCAGCTTCAGGAAACATGGTGGCATCGGTCTGCCCTTGCGGCGTACTGGACATAAACCAGGTTCCTACATTACGCAGGTCGATGGTAGACTTTGCTCCCTCGAAATCATCGATATAGGTGGTTCCAGCCTTGCCGATTGCTTTGGAATGGCCCGGGATGAAGTGGGCAAACTCCGCATCAATGGCAATATTCGAGGGGGCCTTGGTGGAAATCAGGGGAAGTGCATCGATCAGGCGTGTGAGCAGTCGTGACTCCTTTCGATACATCAGGTTCACCCCCCAGATCGTGTTGGAAATGGGTTCGTCACCATAATTCACCTTCTGTGTAAGCGGGCGTTCATTGAGGTTCATGATGGTAGCTCCGATCTGGAAATTCTTGTTCATCTTGAAGTCCACATTTGCACCCATCAACCGCTTCGTCTGAATGTTGAACAATTCATTGCTTTCGAGAGAGATGTTAATCGGCGTGCCTGAATTCAGGATCCCTTCGTTGATGATACGGACTCTACCCAATGTGTAGTCGACGGTGTAATCTACATTCTCAGTCAGCAGAATACCTCCCGCATAAACACGGACAGAACCCTGGGGTACGTTTAAGGCATTCAGTGAAATCTCCGATCCGGTTGAAGATTTATAAAATCCTTCCAGCACAAACTTATTCTTGTCGGGATACTGTCTTGCCAGAGTTTTTGTAACCGTATAGAGAGAGTCGAAGCAGTACTTGTCGGCAAGCTCCATCGAGCCTTTCGGGTTAGCCGGATCGAAAATCGAATCGCGGAGGTCTTTACCGAAAGGCTCCAGGACAGTGAAGAAAACACGGCCATTCGACGACTGAATCGTACCTCCCTGGGTAGTAGCGTTATCGATGAAGTCAAATAATCCGTCGGCAGGTGGGTTGAGCTGCTGGTTTAGGTTATCCCAGTTAAGGACGCGGATCAGTGGCGTCCCTTTAACACGTGTCTCTTCCAGGTATGCGGTTGGCACACCGTTGGCATTCCCGGAATAGAGGATGTTGAGGGTAAAGTCGTTGGGTTGGATCTGGTAGGCTCCCAATGGATAGACGTTCTTCATCATCAACTTCCAGAGAGGAATGCGTGTGTTGAGGGCAGTGCTTTTGAGCAACTTAATGATGAGGGCCTGGGGTGAAATAATCCCTCCGTCAGAAAATTCCCCTACCTGATAAACGGTCGTATCACCAACAAGCTGGTACTGGTAAGAAACCCCCAGTATCTGGTCAGGATTCAAGGATGTATTGAGCGAAATAAAACCCAGTTTAGGGTTAAAGGAGTACTCGGTAGGCAGCAACTTTCTGGCACTCTCCACCTTCTCAAAATCGATCCCCGAAGTGAGGAAAAACGGAGATCCTTTGAGGTACTCAGAAACAAGATTGATATTCCTGACTTTAGCAGTATCAGCAGGGCTTGGCATGATCCGGCTGAAGAGGGTATTGGAATTATTATCGGGATAGATACGGCCTGGAATTCCCTGGAAGTTCCGCGTGTTGTATGGGCTGTTTTCACCCAGGTCCTGGAAGGCTATGATGTTCCGGTTCTCAGTTACCGCTGCACCGATGTTGGTTACCCAAACCTCGATCTTCAGAATGTTGACATTGCTACTGATGATGGGAAGCTTGCTGAGGGATTGTTTGTAAGTGTTGCGGAAATTCTGGGCGAGGAAGAAGTGCCGGTTCTCTTCGTATTCATCCGCACGAATGCTGAATTCTGTTCTCTGGGCTGCCCCTTCTACCGTGATATTCTTGGTTTCGCTCTTTTGCTGTGAATAAAGCGCTGTTATCGTAGTTCGGCCGAATCGTAACTTTGTCTTGATACCAAAAAGGGCCTCTGTTCCGCGGATGAGGGTGCTTGAGAGGGGCATGTTAACATCCCCGGCTTCAATCAGCTGGATGATCTCATCTTCTTTCCCCTCGTATTTCAGCTTTAGTTTGTTCTCAAAATCGAACGTTGCTTCTGTATTGTAACTGACCTTGAACTCAATCTTATCTCCGATCTTGGCGATGACGTTCATCTGGATCCGTTCATCGAAGTCGAAATTGGTCTGCCTCCGCTGACGGGTGTTGAGAGCCGGGTCATCGCGTTTGTTAGAGATAATGCCAAACTTGATCTCCGCAGAACCTTGTGGCCGGATGTCAACGGTGTTGTTACCAAAGATGGTTTCAAACACCTTCCCCGGAATGTGAATCTTCGGGATCAGCCCGCCGCTGTTGTCGATGCTGGCGGCTTCGGCCCGCTCTTTCCAGTAGCTCTGAATCATCGACTCCATATCCTCTTCCTGGAAATCGTCGAATGTGAGGGTGGTGGGAATCTGGTATGTTTGATCTCCGATCTTGTAACGTTTGACATACTGGCGTGTCTCGGGATCATAAACGATCTCCGTGGTAATGTTGGAGGGATTCTGCAAGTAGAGGGGGTGGACTTCCGGATTGGAAGGATCAACCATCTCCGGCGTAAATGGGAACGTTAGCGTAGTATCAGTCCCGGTAGTATCGGGCAGGAACGTTACTGTCTCAAGCATACTACTTTCACCAGCTGATGCCTGTAACCCTGATAGGCAGCTGAAAACCAGTAAAAGAAGTAAGTAGACAGAACGGTATGTAGGTAATTGAATAAAGTTCCTCACAAATTAAAGCATTTGGAGCGCCAGTTTTATCAGTTCTTCCACCGTTAAGTCTGTCCCTTCCTTTTCGATGATCCTGGTCAGAGTTTTTTCTGCAATCATCTTCGGGAAGCCCAGTATTATTAATCCAGATAACGCTTCATCCTTTTTAGTATTGTGTAGGAAACCCAATTTTTCCTGGGATACAAGCCCTTTACCAACCTTATCTTTCAGGTCCACCACAATCCGTTGCGCGGTTTTGGCTCCGATCCCTTTAATCTTCTGCAAGAGAGGAACGTCTGCCATTGCAATAGCCTGGGCCACCTCCTGTGATGAGAGTGATGAGAGGATCATCCGGGCTGTGTTTGCTCCTACACCCGACACACTGATAAGTTGCCGGAAAAGCTCTCTCTCCTCCTGGTCGGCAAATCCGAATAAGATCATGGCATCTTCACGCACCACCAGGTGAACATAGAGAAGGCATGCCTCCTCCTTTCCTATCCGGGAGTAAGTATTCAGAGAGATGTTGAGGAAGTATCCAACACCACTGCTCTCCACCACGGCATAAGCCGGATTTCGCTCGGTCAGTTTACCTTTGATGTAGTTGTACATACGATAGTACTTTTGAGAAGGGAGCAAAGATAGTAATAAAGTCAGAGGTCAGAGGTCAGAAGTTAGAGCTGGAAGTTGGAAGTCAGAGATTAGAAGTTTATTTTTTTGCATTGCGTTGGATCTCCAGATTTACTTTGGCAGTATTAATGCTGGTTACAAAGATTGCTACCAATTCATTTGCCTCTTTAATTAATTCCTGTAAAACAATAGGATCTCCTAATTTGCTTTCATAGAGAAGTTGAAGCCAGTACAACGATTCATCACTTTCTTCTTCAACTATTTTTAATTTATTGATAAAGTCTCTTGAAGATTTTGACCTCCGTGAAGCCCGATAATTTGCACCTACGGAAGAGGATGCCCTGATAAGTTGACCTGTAATGATTCGAACAGCTTGATTATCAGGACACTAAATTCTAACGTCCGTTCCATTAAATTTTGTGGTTTCATAGCTTTTTCCCAATTAATCGGAAAACTGCCACAAGGCTATACCTCCAATAAAAAAATACTTCGTACTTCTTCCTTCGCACTTCCAGTTCTAACTTCTGACCTCTGACATCTGGCTTTTTTTCCGATCTTTGAATAAATATTTCCCGATGAAAAAACTTGTTGTTCTCACTGGTGCCGGCATTAGTGCGGAGAGTGGAATTAAGACCTTCCGTGATGCCGATGGTTTGTGGAATAATTACCGAATTGAAGAAGTTGCCAGTCCGGGTGCCTGGGCACGGGATCCTCAGCTGGTTCTCGATTTCTACAACATGCGCCGGAAACAGCTTTTTGAGGTTGAACCCAATGCCGCACACGTTGCGCTTGCCAGGTTGGAAAAGAATTTCGACGTGGAGATCGTCACCCAGAATGTGGACGACCTGCACGAACGTGCAGGATCCACAAAAGTTTTACATCTCCATGGGGAGCTGAAGAAGGTGCGGTCAACCATTGATCCTTCGCTGGTTCAAACGCTCGGCGGATGGGAGCTGAAGCTGGGAGATTTATGTGAAAAAGGATCGCAGTTGCGGCCTCATATCGTTTGGTTCGGCGAAGAGGTGCCCAATATCATGATAGCTGGCTCTATCGTTCGCAAAGCGGATATTCTTGTGGTCATCGGGACCTCCCTGCAGGTCTACCCGGCAGCCGGACTTCTTCATCACGCACACCATAATATCCCGAAATTTCTGATCGACCCGAATGCGGAACCGGATCGGTACATCATGAATTTAACAATGATAAGAGAAAGAGCAACAGTTGGAGTCGACAAGCTTATCGGGTTTCTTGATAAATCTGATTCAACTTTTTCTTAATACCTTTGTCGCAACTATCTAACCATTTCATCCTGTAATTGCTATGGCCAGGAAACACGCTTTTAACGCCCGATTCATTGTAAGGTATTATGAACATTTCGTAGAAGGCCTCATGCTTGGAGAACAAATGGTCCTGGATATGTTTAAAGCCCAGTTGCATGAATGGCGCATGCTGGACCTTGGTATTGGTGGAGGACGCACTACCCGGCATTTCGCCCCATTGGTTAACGAGTATTGGGGAATCGATTATGCTGAAAGAATGATCAGACTGGTCAATCATAAATTCCAGGGGACCTATCCAAACGCAATTTTTGAGGTTGCCGACGCCAGATCCTTGCCACATATTTCCGATAACTCATTCAACCTGTGCCTTTTCAGTTTCAATGGCCTGGATGCAAACCCACATTCCGAAAGGATGGAGGGATTATCAGAAATTTTCAGGGTTCTTGTCTCAGGCGGATATTTTTTCTTCTCTACGCATAACCTGCAAGCTATTGAGGTTATATTTGAGCTTGAGAAGACGAAAAACCCGATTAAACTGGGGTATTCGATTTTCAGAAACATCCTGCTCCACCTGATCCTGGGCTCTGTGAAGAAGCTTAAGGAAAAAGATCATATTTACATTCGTGATGCCGCTCACCTCTTCAGGGTAAAACACATGTATGTGAAACCGGCCGAAGCGATCCGCCAACTAAAGGAGGTTGGATTCACAGAAGTTCGTATGTTCAGCTATCCCGAATCGATTGAGATCACCGACCGCTACCCCGCAACAATTGACGATTCGGCATTTCTGTTTTTTCTGGCGAAAAAATAACGTGCTTTACAGCAGTCCCTGTTGCCTCAACGCCACCTCCAACTCCCTGTAACTTATCGGTTTGGCGATGATCATTTTGTCGCGGTTGAGGAGAAACATGGTTGGGGTAGCATAGATATTGTAAAGGTCGGCCGACTTGCTATCAAACCCTTTTAGCTCCGAAGCATTGATCCAGTTCAGCTTCTCCTCATTCACCACCGCTATCCAGCCTGCCCGGCTGGTGTCAATCGAGACAGCCAGAATCTCATACCGCTTTGGTTTCTGCGCTTCATAAAGTGCTTTTGCTTTCGGCAGCATCTCGGTACAGTGACCACATTCGCTCGACCAGAAGATCAGTAGGGTATATTCAGCGTCAATCCCCGAGAGTTTCACCGGTTGGGCATTTGTATCCGGAATTTCAAAGTCGGGAGCAGGTTGACCAATTGTAATCTTTTTAAAGGTCTCCAGTTTCTTCTGGAGAGCCGATTTCTTTTCCTGATCTTCACATGCAAATGGATCCTGGAAATTCTCAGCCATGTATGTGATCACATCTTCAAAATGGTATTTGTCAAAACCGCTTACCAGGTAGTCGAGAAGGAACTTGAAGACGTCGGGATTTTCACTTGCATCACTGAGCATCAGTGTGACTGCTTTGATGAATTCCGTCTCCAGCTGTTTCTGTGTGAACCGGTTGCTGCTGTATAAAGCCAGATAGGAGATCGCTTTGTTTGGCCAGGCATTGGACCGCAACAGGGCAGTATCATTGAAATCTACGTTATCAAAATAGTGCTGTTTAAGAAATGTCAATCGGGTATTGGGTGCTAGCGAAGCCGGTATGAATGGTGCACTGTAATGCGACAAGATTTTTACGGAGTATGAACCCGGAAACTCACGCTTCAGTGAATCCAGGAGTATCTCCTGATGATGTTGAACGCGCTCAAAGTTCGCCACTGCATTGAAGTAGAAGGAGTCCTGATCCGGGTAATAATCTACTACCGGCTGGAGCAGCTCAAGTTTGGTCTGATTGAGCCTATCGGAAAGCATGAAATCATAAAAGATCCTGTTTTCCACTGATTCGATTATGTTCAAGCTGTCTGAAGGATGAGTGGCATTGGTGCTGAAGCGGATATCCTCCCGGTTAAAGATCAGGTCCACAAACGTATCCTGTCCCCAGGTGATCCGATACATACCGGGTGCCAATGTAGCAGGTAATACGAAGGAGAAGGCTCCGGTTCCATCACTCCTGGCAGAATCGAGAAGAGCATTCTTTTCGCCATAGAAATTCATGAAGTAAACATTCTGGTTCGGGAGGCTATCCACCTCTCCCCGAAGTGTAAATGTTGATTGGGCCATCCCTAAAAATGGCCCAATCAACAAAAGTATCAGTGTAACTCTTTTCATCTCTTCAGATTTGAATCAAGATTTATTTCACAGGTCCAAGGAGCTCTTCCAACTTATTCAACAACTCTTCGCCGCGCAGGTTACGGGCGATGATCACCCCCTCCTGATCCAACAGCACGTTGGAAGGTATGGAGCGTACGCCATATAGATTTGAGGCTTCATTGTTCCAGTACTGGAGGTCCGAAACATGATTCCAGGTGAGGTTATCTGCCTGGATCGCTTCGATCCACTTGTCGCGGTCCTTATCGAGAGAGACTCCAAGGATATCAAACCCTTTTGCATGATACTTCTTCCATGCTTCAACAACATTCGGATTTTCAGACCTGCAGGGGCCACACCATGAAGCCCAGAAATCAATCAGTAGCACATTACCTTTCAGAGAGGAGAGGGTCATTGCGTTTCCTGCCGTGTCGGCCTGAGTGAAACCGGGAGCGGGTTGCCCGATCTGAACTGCTTTCAGGATAGCGACCTGCTCAGTGAGTTCCTGCATGTAGATAGAGGTATTCAGAATAGTATCCATAGCCTGGACAGCCTCTTCCAGATCAGATAGATCATACATATAAGCGTTGCGGTAGATCAGGTAGGGGGCCACCACACAGCTGTTATTCTCCCTCGCGAAGGTCAGTATCTGTTCTTTCTGCCGGGCTTCTACCGCCTCATACATCGAATCGGCCTTAGCCATCGCCACTTCGTCATCAATCTCTTTAGCGCTCCTGTAATCCTGATAGATCACATTCATCTCTTCATTGATCGGTTCCATCTGCTTCAGAAACTTCTCATATGCCTCTTGAGTAAGAGATCCTTTGATCGCTGTTCCTTCCATACTGTCGGCAAGGATATCGACTGTGATGACCGAATTCTCCACAAATAATGGGACATAGATTTTTGAGTTTTTCACACTCAGGTACCACAACTCCGGACTCTGAATCGTTCCTTTAATGTTAAATTTTCCGGAAACTAGCTGGGCAGAATCAATGACTTTCCATTCCCCTCCAGCCCTTTTTTGCAGGATAACAAGACCTGAATCAATTCCAGTTATGGATCCGACAATTTTATATTGGTTTTTGGGGCCACAGGAAGTGAGGCCTACTACAACCAGGGTTAACACTATCAGTAAATTTCTCATGCGTTATTCTCTTTTAAGGTTTGGTAAAGAGTTAATTTTCCGGGCAAAGTTCGCAAACTTTCTGCTATCTCCCTCCTACGATGGCTGAAAAAACAAAGATTTCTGCAGAATTCACTATATTTGTCAAGCTGAAAATCAGTTTTACCCCATCCCTGAAAGGAGCCTGATTTTCACCAACTTCTACCTTTTGGGCAGGGGTAATAAGTTGCTGAAAATAACCCTATTACCTATATATGAGAAAAAGATCAACCTTATGTTGGATCGTGCTTCTCTGCATAATGGCCATTCCTGGGTTTTCCCAGCCTCTGCAGAAACCACTTTATGACCTCTCCCGAACTCCGGTACTTTACACGGTTGGGTACGCTCACCTGGATACCGAATGGCGGTGGGACTATGAGGAGACCATCAACGATTTTCTGAAAGCCACGATGGACGAAAATTTCGACCGTTTTGAAAAATACCCGGCCTATGTTTTCAGTTTCAGCGGGGCGCGCCGTTACCGGATGATGAAAGAGTACTATCCGGAGCGGTACCAGGAGTTGAAAAAATGGATCATCCGCGACCGCTGGTTTGTCGGGGGATCTTCTGTAGATGAGTGTGACCCGAATGTCCCCTCACCCGAGTCGATCATCCGACAGGTCCTTTACGGAAATAACTACTTCAGGTCTGAGTTCGGGAAAGAGAGCGTGGATTTTCTGCTTCCCGACTGTTTCGGGTTCCAGGCACATTTCCCCAGCGTATTGAACCACTGCGGACTGAAAGGATTCTCCACACAGAAGTTGTCATGGGGGTCGGCCAACGGGATCCCATTCGCCATTGGTACCTGGATAGGTCCTGATGGCAAGGGTATTCTCTCTGCGCTCAATGCGACTTCATACAACGGTGGGATCCAGGAGCGGCTCGACACCTCAGCTTACTGGTCGGGAAGGGTTCTGGAGAATGGCCTGAAATACGGTGTTTACGCTGACTTCCGCTACTATGGCGTAGGGGATGTTGGAGGAGCGCCGCGCGAAGAAGATGTACAACATGCGGTAGAAAGCCTGAACCATTCCGACAGTAAAATCCAGATATACCTCTCTGCCAGCGATCAGCTTTTTCGCGACCTGAAACCGGAACAGACAGCAAAACTCCCATCCTATTCCGGGGACCTTTTGCTGACCGAACACTCATCGGGATCGATCACCTCACAGTCGTATATGAAGCGATGGAACCGTAAAAATGAGCTGCTGGCCCAGGCCACTGAACCACTGGCAGTGATGGCCAACCGCCTTGGAGCTATTCCCTATCCGAAAGAGCGGCTCAACGAAGCGTGGTGGCTGGTTCTGGGTTGCCAGATGCATGATATCCTGCCCGGCACCTCCATTCCGTCGGCGTATGAATATGCCTGGAATGACGAAGTGCTCGCTATGAACCTGTTTGCTTCGGTGCTGGAGAGTTCAGCCGGCGCCGTGATCCGGGCTATGGAGACAACGGCAGAGGGGATACCTCTGGTGGTTTATAACCCCATCTCCATTGAACGCGAGGATGTGGTCGAAGCAACACTGGACTACCCCGATGGTGTTCCAGATTACATACGTGTTTTTGGGCCTGATGGCATTGAGGTTCCTTGTCAGGTGAAATCAAGGACAAAGAGTACTATTCAACTCCTTTTTCTGGCACATGTACCATCACTGGGATTAGCCTGTTTTGATGTCAGAACGGCTAAACAGTCTTCCTGGTTCTCCACCGGACTAAGATCAGGACGCCTCAGTATGGAGAACGACTTCTACCGTATTCTACTTAGCGCCGACGGCGACATCCACAGTATCCTGGATAAGAGGCTCGATAAAGAGCTCCTTTCGGGAAACATGAAACTGGAGTTCCTGAAAGAGCACCCCAAGTACTGGCCTGCCTGGAATATGGACTGGAACGATCGGGAAGAGCCACCCATCGGATACCTGGAGGGCCCTTCGAAGATTGCCCTGATCGAAAACGGACCGGTAAGGGCCACCTATAAGATTGAGCGACAGGCCCGAAATTCAGTCTTCACCCAATGGGTCAGGCTGGCTGCCGGAGAGGCCGGGACACGGATCACGATCGACAACGAAGTAGCATGGCAATCAAAGGGCGTGAGTCTGAAGGCATCTTTCCAGCTGACAGCAGCCAATGGACAGGCTACCTATAACCTGGGACTTGGCACAATTGAGCGCCCCATTAACCACCCGAAGAAATATGAAGTCCCGTCCCGTGAATGGTTCGATCTCACCGACCGTTCGGGAGATTTCGGCGTCACGATCCTGGAAAATTGCAAGTTCGGTTCCGATATGCCAAACGACTCAACACTGCGGCTAACACTGCTTTACACTCCAACATCAAATGAGTACCACGATCAGGCCACACAGGATTGGGGCACTCATGATTTTACGTATGGAATTTACGGGCATGCCGGCGACTGGAGAAAAGGGCTATCGGAGTGGCAGGGCAGGGCGGTTAACCAGCCACTGATCGCATTCCAGGCTACATCCCATCCGGGTTTCCTTGGGAAAGAGATCTCACTCGCTTCGCTCGACACATCACAGGTTGCCATCCGGGCCATGAAACTACAGGAGAATGGCCCCAGCGTAATCATCCGTGTACAGGAGCTCTTCGGTGAGCCTATCTCTGATGTAGAACTTTCAATGCCCGGAACTATCGTTTCAGCCAGCGAAGTGGACGGACAGGAGAGGCCCCTAACTGCGCTAGCTCCGGCAAAGGGGATTCTTCGTTTCTCCCTCTCTGCATTTGAATTGAAGAGTTTTTCCATAACGTTAGAGTCAGGTTCTGATACGATGATTCCTCCTACATCCACTCCCGTATCCTTTTATTACGACCAGGATGTCATCTCCCCGGATTCCAATCGTGCCAACTGCAGCTTTGGTTCGACATCACTTTCTATTCCGGCTGAGCAGTTCCCTGAAGAGATTTCGGTGGATGGCATCCGGTTTATCCTGGGTGGCACTGCCGATTGGCAACTGAATGCCCTTGCCTGCAACGGCCAGAAGATCAAGATTCCGAAAACCGGTCAATTCAATAAGCTCTATATCCTGGCTTCTGCTGAAACAGATACCATTGCAACGTTCAGGAATGGCCATTCAAGAGAGGATATCCGTATTCAGGGGTTTTCGGGAAACATCGGACAATATGATAAACGGATCTGGGACAAACATGGCCAGGTGAGTTATATTGAACCCGGGTTTATCAAACGGGATGAAGTGGCCTGGTTTGCCCCGCACCTTCACAACAACAGTGCAAACATCCCATACCGTTATGCATATCTATACAAGTATGAGCTCGATGTAGATCCCACCACTGGATCGGTTCAACTGCCGGAAGATCCTTCGGTGAAGATCTTTGCCATGACCCTGACCAACAATCCATTTGATGATATCCATCCGGTTCAGCCACTGTACGATGACTTTACGGGCCGGAAAGCCCTTCATCTGAATATGGAGCATAGGTATGTGACGGAAGAGATGTCCCCAACAGCTTCAGTGAAGATGACACGTCGAAAAACGGCCGACGAATTGCCGGTAAAGGTAACTGCCAAAGATTACGCCAGTGTGCTGAAGCCGAATGGCGTTACCGTCACTTACATGGGCAGCGTATCTGATGATCCGGAACGTTCCCCCTGGTCTCCTATCCCTGTCTCTGTAGTCAATGATGGCATGTTCGATCTGATGCCAGGCGATTCGGCTCGCGATGTCTGGTTCCCTGAAGGAGAAGGGCGGTTGGTGATGGATCTCCAGAAAACAATCGACATTGACAGCCTGCATATCTTCTCATCCCTCGATCTCTCCCGTGGAGCACAGTCCTTTTCTGTCTGGGGATTTCCCGACAAACCGGATCCCTCCTTCACAGAAAATCCGGCCAGATCAGGCTGGACCTTTATCGTGATGGTTAAACCTATCGACCTCTGGGGCGGAGGCAAAGCGGTATACCAAATTCTCCTCGACCCTCCCGGCAACTTCCGCTACCTGATGTTTGTGAGCGAAAGTGGAGGACATGGGCCGGTGTTTTTCAGGGAGGTTGATGTGTTTGAGAAGCAGAAATAAGGAACGTGAATATCGTGAACCTTAATAACTCTCCCGAAGCGATTCTGCAAAAGCTTGAGCGCTACTGCTCCTACCAGGACCGTTGTACCAGGGACGTAGTGTTGAAGATGGAGGGGTGGAAGGTTGCGAAGAGCATGCAGGAGAAGCTTCTAAAACAGTTACGGAGTGAGGGTTTTGTGGATGACCTTCGTTTTGCCAGCTCCTTTGTGCGCGGTAAATTCAGTGTGAGCAAATGGGGCCGGATTCGTATTGGTTACGAGTTACGTTCCAGGCAGCTTCCTGAAGTCATTATCACTGAAGCCCTTCAGGAGATCGTTGAAGAAGCATACCTGGATGCGATAAGAAGCTTGATCATTAAGAAGAGTGGGGAAATAAATCCGAAAAAAACATTGAATAAACGGGAGAAAATTATCAAATTTGTTGTGGGGAAAGGGTTTGAAATAGACTTGGTTCTCCGGATGATTCAAGAAATAAAAATCTGATATGACTGATAAGGAAGATATTAAAGATTTAGGCCAAAGGGTGGAAGCTCTGAGGAGGTTCCTTTGACATCGACAAGAAGATTACCGAGATCGAAGAGGAGGAAAAGCTGACGCAGGAAGCATCGTTCTGGAATAACCCAAAAGAGGCAGAAAAAATGATGAAGGCCATCCGGAACAAAAAGTTCTGGACGGATACTTTCCAAAAGGCGACGCAGAGTTTAGAGGACCTGAAGGTAATTATTGAGTTCTTTGAAGAAGGAGAAGGGAGTGAAGAAGATTTAGACACCCACTTCCAGCAGACACTGAAAGTGATAGAGGACCTGGAGTTCCGCAATATGCTTAGTGGGGAGGAAGACCGGTTGAATGCCATCGTACAGATCAACTCAGGGGCCGGTGGCACGGAGAGCCAGGACTGGGCCCAGATGCTGATGCGGATGTACATCCGCTGGGGCGAGCTAAATGGCTATTCTGTAAAAGAGCTCGATTTCCAGGAGGGAGACGTGGCAGGAATCAAGCAGGTCACCCTCGAGTTTGAAGGGGATTATGCCTACGGATACCTGAAAGGTGAAAACGGCGTTCACCGGCTGGTAAGGTTGTCACCTTTCGATGCTAACCATAAGCGTCATACTTCGTTTGCTTCGGTATATGCCTACCCGGAAATTGATGATGATATCGAGATCGAACTCAACCCGGCTGAGATCACATTTGATACATTCCGGTCAAGCGGCCCGGGCGGACAGAACGTAAACAAAGTAGAGACGGCCGTCAGGCTGAAACACGAACCCACCGGGATCGTGGTTGAATGCCAGGAGACACGGTCGCAAGGACAGAACAGGGAGAAGGCGTTACGGATGCTTAAATCACAGTTATTCGAAATCGAGTTACGCAAGCAGCGGGAGAAAATTGCCGTGATTGAGAGTAGCAAGAAGCGCATTGAATGGGGCAGCCAGATCCGCAATTATGTCATGCACCCTTACAAGATGGTGAAAGACCTCCGCACCGATTATGAGACCTCGAATGTACAGGCTGTCATGGACGGAGAGCTGAATGAGTTCATCAAAGCCTACCTCATGGAGTTTGGAAGTAAATAACCCTGGGTAAAGCCCGGTGACAACAATAACTGTATGATCCGAATATACCACAATCCCAAATGCAGGAAATCGAGGGCCGGACTTCAGTATCTTCAGGAGAAAGGTGTTGATTACGAATTGGTGGAGTATCTTAAAAATCCATTCAGCGAGAAAGGACTTGAGAACCTGCTGGTTAAGCTAAACCTGAAGCCGGAGGAGATCGTCAGGAAACAGGAGGAGTATTACCGGAAAAACCTCAAAAGAAAACAATTCAACGATCACGAATGGATCAGGATTCTGGTTGAAAATCCAAAACTCATCATGCGGCCGATCGTGGAACGGGAATATAAAGCCGTAATAGGCGATCCGGTTGAAAACATTGAAACGTTTTTAAGAAACCAATAGATAAACCAATAAAAGATAACGCCATGAAAGTACGTATTGAATCTGACACTATGGGTCAGGTAGAGGTTCCTGCCGACAACTATTGGGGAGCCCAAACCCAACGTTCGGTTGGAAACTTCAAGATCGGAGATTCCGGATCTATGCCCAAAGAGGTAATCCGCGGGATGGCCGTCCTGAAAAAAGCTGCCGCAATCGTGAATGCCGGACTCGGAGTTCTTCCTGAAGAGAAAAAGAGGCTGATTGTGAAGGCATGTGATGAAATCCTGGAAGGTAAGCTGGACGACCAGTTTCCTCTTGTGATCTGGCAAACGGGATCGGGAACCCAAACCAACATGAACCTCAATGAAGTGATCTCCAACAGGTCTCATGTATTGAATGGTGGCCAGCTTGGCGTCGGCAAATCTCCTGTTCATCCAAACGACGATGTAAATAAAAGTCAATCGTCCAACGACACCTTTCCCACTGCCATGAGCATCGCCGCTTATACCATGGTTGTAAAGACCACTATCCCGGGACTGGAGAAGTTGAAGGATGCATTAAAGGAGAAGGAGAAGAAGTTTGCCGATATCGTCAAAACCGGCCGTACCCACCTCATGGATGCTACACCGCTGACGCTCGGACAGGAGTTCTCTGGTTATATTTCACAGATTGAGCACGGGATTAACGCGCTGAAAAATACCCTTCCACACCTGGCAGAGCTTGCACTGGGTGGCACGGCTGTAGGTACCGGACTGAACGCACCAAAAGGGTATGATGTGCTGGTAGCCAAAGAGATCGCCAACCTTACCGGCCTTCCATTTGTTACAGCGATCAATAAATTTGAATCATTGTCGGCACACGATGCGATGGTTGAGACCTCTGGTGCGCTGAAGACAGTGGCAGTTAGTCTGATGCACATCGCCAGCAATATCCGTTTGCTGGCTTCCGGACCCCGTTGTGGCATCGGAGAGATCAGACTGCCTGAAAATGAACCTGGCTCATCCATCATGCCAGGCAAGGTGAATCCTACTCAACCCGAGGCAATGACCATGGTTTGCGCTCAGGTGCTTGGCAATGATGTAACTGTTAATGTAGGCGGCATCAGCGGCCATTTCCAGCTCAATGTTTTCAAGCCGGTGATGATCAAAAATGTGCTGGAATCAGCTCGCCTGATCGGGGATGTAGCGGTTTCGTTCACAGATAACTGTGTTGTTGGCATCGAAGCCAATATGCCGGCTATCAACAGGAACCTGCAAAACTCACTGATGCTTGTCACCTCGCTGAATCCACATATCGGATACGAAAACGCTGCTAAGATTGCCAAAAAAGCGCATGCTGAAAATAAGACCTTGAAAGAGGCGACCCTGGAATTGGGTCTGCTGTCGGAAGAGGATTTTGATAAAATTGTGGATCCCAGTAAGATGACAGGACCGAAATAAGTATGAGAGTAGGGAGGTAGGGGAGTATGGGGGTAAATCCTCATGACTTCATGACCTCATGATTTCATGACATAATACCATCTCACTGGTCACTCGTTTTTTATTGCGATGTATCTATAGCTGGCAGGATGGTCTGAAGGCTGTCGAGCATCCTAAGATCACGTTTAACCTCTTTTTCGCGGTCCAGCATCTTCTGAGCCTCCTGCACGATCATCACTTCGATGCTCACCTTCTTTTCCACTGCCTTTTTCCGAAGAATCCTGATCCACTCGGGACTGGTTCGGATTTGCCGCTGAAATAGAAGAAGTCGTTCCACTTCAGGATTGATCTTTTCATCCTTGTTAGACGGGACGAACTCCATATCTTCCTTCAATCCGATCATCCTGTAAACGAATGCTTTCCTCACCAGTTCATTCCCACGGGTAATGAGAATGGTATCCGAAGGCTGAATCACCGTAAAGAGGTCGCCGTAGAGTTTCTGAGGATCCTCATAATCATCGCTAAGCGTGATGTAGTAAACATCCATCCCGATAGGAATATTCCCTCTCTCCTGGTTGATCCAGTGATATTTATGAATCCTATCAAGGGTGCCTAGAGCATACACCCGGTTTCCTGTTTTCCGGGCAATATAATAATCGAAATTAGCCGCCGGAAACCACCGATAGGTAAAAATAGGCGCCTGGGCATCAATCAGTAACAGCTCCCGGTCAAATTCGGCGATGGGGGCAAACTTCTCGCCCAACTGTTTCCATCCGTACATATCGTGCGTAAAATCCCTGGTTCCCCATTTCGATAAGGGAATCCATCCGTAGCGGATCTGGCCAACAGCCAGGATGAGTAACGTCAGCAAAAGGATTGAGGAGCCCATGATCGGTTTTGGAAAAAGCTTCCATCGATACTTCGATTTACTTCGTTCAGACAGCCAGGCTGCTGCTATCAGGATAAAACCGAAATAGGCAGGGCCTGTCCAGTGAGGCAGGGTGCGGGCAAAGAGGGCAAACACCAGGAAGGTTGCTACAAGGGGCAGGCTGATCCATAAAATCAAACGGGTATATTCAGGTTTCAGGAAACGGCTGCCGCGACTCATAGCAATGAATGCCATGATGATCAGGACAACGTTTACAGGATTGTTGTATAAAAACTGGCCCAGAAGTTCGACAAAGAGAAACTCAGGATGGAGCCATCCTTCGCCTTCCGTGGAGGTTCTGGCACCATGGTATGTGAAGCTGATGAAACCGTTATCCAGGTTCCAAAGAATCACCGGAAGGAAGATCAGGAGAGCTAGCACAAATGCATACCAGGTCTCTTTAATCGTGAACCATTTCCGGTTATACAGCAGGATATAAAAGAAAGCTCCGCTGAGAAGAAAAACTGAATGATACTTCGAAAGAAGGGCCAGTCCGGCAGTAATACCAGCAACGAAGAGAAAGCCCCTGCTGGACCGGTTGCAGGTAGTGTCGGGAAGTGAACGAAGCAGAAACCACAAAGTAAGCAGCCAGAAGAGACTCTGTGGCCCATCGGGCATAATGAAAATACCGCAAATTAAAAAGGCGTAAAAAGAGGTTGAGTAGAGAAATGCTGCATAGAGGCCTGTCCGCGGGTTTTTGATGAGTGATCCGATCTTGAAGATAACCCAGGTATTGATGGTTCCAAAGACAACCGCAGCCAGGCGGATGAAAAATTCATGGTCGAGCCAGAGATTTAGCGTAAAGAGTTGGATCATCCATCCCAGCATCGGGGGATGATCAAAGTGGCTGAGGCCTGGGTAGAGGGCATAGGTCCAGTAATAGACCTCATCGTAGCCGAATTCGATAAAACCAGCAACAAAACCTCTGATGATGGCGGAGACAACCAGTAGAGCAATAAGCACCCGGGTAATATTCCGATCTTCGTTCATGAACCGATTGGTTTAATATCCCGCTTTCTCCATCGATACCGGAATATCAGCCACAATCCGACCGCCAGAGAGCCGAGCATCATGATCCTGAATATCCATGTCCGCTCCCAGTTTATAGTGGCGGTGAGCTTATTGGATGGAGGTTCCCCATTATAACGAAACACTGGGTTGAGGTAGAAGATCGTTCCAGGGTGCCAATATTGGCTGAAGAAGACAATTTCGGTGCGGATATAGGTATCTTCCGGCTGGAGTTTGTACCATGCAGCGTCGGTCAGATATTGTACTTTTTTAGGGATCCCTCCCTGTCCGATAAAGGTAAACTTCATCGCTACGGTATCTGTTTTAACCCATAGAGTATCATTTTGGATCCGTACATCTGTAATCTTCGGGATCATTTTTGCCCGCGCCTCCTTTTCATCGAATAGCTCGTGTTCCCGCATGTAGATATCGGCTCCAAAAGCATTCCCCGATTTGAGGTTTTGGATCAGATCATCCCTATTCCTGATAGGCGAGCTGATGAAGGTACATCGCCTGCCAACTACATAAGGGTTGTAAATGTCGTGCCCGTCATCGTCGCCCTCAATGAACACCGGCCGTCCTGCCGAAAGCGCAGCATCCCACTGTTTAAAAGAGTTCCAATTGTTATCAAGCACTTCTATCAGATCGTAGTTGGAGAGGTATTTCATATCCTCAAGGGAATATCCATCTTCCCAGTCGGGATGGGCAATTGTAACGATCTCATTATCATCTCGAAGAAGGTTGATGATGTGCTGTTTGTGGTTGACATTTTGAACAAGGGAGTAGTCGAACCAAAGTACATCCTTCGCCCCGATCAGCATCTGATGCTTCTTCCTGACACCAAAACCATGTTCGTAAACCGGAATATAAAAAGGTGAATCTTTTTGAAATTCAGTGATGTACTGGTAGTGAGAGAGTGCAGTTATGGTGTATCCCAATTTCTTGTACTGTTCATAACACTCCTGTTCAGTGCCATGCCCGGCAGTGATCCCACCCCATCGATGAGTATGGAAGTGAAAGTTGGCCCGATGCCAATTTAAGGTATCAATATCGTGATAGGGATTGAACCAAAGGTCGCCTGTGAAGGGTTCAGGTTCCTGAAAATCATAAATCGGGGCAAGGGAATAGATTACCAGTTCGATCAGCAGAATGATTCCCAGAAACCAGAGAATCCATTTCAGGAACCGTTTGAAGATTTTCAGTACATATCGCTTCATGAGAATAAACAAACGTTTCAGGTATCAAAGGTAAGATTATTCATGGTAGAACCAATTCGATATTTCGCTTCTATACTAGAACCAGAAACCCAGATTCAAGAAGAGCATAGGCCCCGGATTGATATTGGAACCCATTAGAGTGAGTTCAATGGGGCCAATGAAACTGGAGTAGCTGTAGGTTACTCCATAGCCTACCAGGAAACTCCGCGACTGAAATAACTCATCGATAGTCCCCTCAATCCCGCCGACATCACTTCGTAGTGTGATATAATTCTTTTTGAACAGGTTGTATTGTAGCTTGAGTCTCCCAATCAAAGCGTAACTTCCGTAATTCTGGATATACTGGGCTCCCGTGAAATCGAGGAAGGTCTCCACATAATTCCGGTTATTCAGCCCTCCCAGGGCAAAGAGATGCTGGACAGGTGGAGAATCCGATTGCTTCAGGGTCCCTCCGGCAAAGATCCCGGGTCTCAGGCTAAATTTCTTTGAAAGGGGAATGCTCTGGATATAATTCAGGTAGATGATGGCAGAATTTGTAAATATCTGTTTCACCCAGTTTCCCGACAAGGGCATCACGTATTCCGCTCTCAATGTGCCAATAAATCCTCGTGTCGGGAAAAAGGCATCATCCCGGGTATCGGCATTGATGGAAATAAATGGAGTCCCGTAGCTGCTGAAATTCTGGTACTTCGTGATGGTTGTGTCAACCTGCAGGTCCTGCCTGAATCGAAAATATTCGTAGTCGAATCCGGCTTTGATGTTGTACATGTTCAGAAACATGGAATTGAAAAAGAGAGAAGCCTTGTTGTTGATGAAAGTAAGCTGATCAGTCTTGGTAGACTTATCATAGATGTTGAATTTGAATGAATAAAGATCGACGGAAATTCCAAGTCCTGCCTTTCCGCTCCATCCGAGCAGGTAAAGGAGCTTCACACGTGGATTCACCCCCAGGATAAGGTTGGCAAACAGTTTGGTGTTCTTGCCGAGCACATTCCGGAAAGCACCGTTCAGGATAATGCTTCCATTGTAATCGTTATCAAAATGAACGCCGGCCGAGAGGACTCCGGGAGCGGCCTCCTGAACATCAATGATCAGGTTGGGAGGTGATTTGGTATTATCCATTTCATAGGAGACCCGATCGAAATAGTTTGACCCGTACATGTAATTGATGATGGTCTCCAGATCCTTGATTGCAATCCTATGTCCCTTAATATCTTTAAAGAACGTGTAGAAATATTTGGCGGGTGTCCGCAAATTTCCCAGGACGAGAATCTCTCCAAAATCCAGCGAGTCGAGTGGCTCTGTTTCATATTTTTTCAGAGGTCTGTACTCCAGTGCATTCAAGGAGTCGGCCAGCGCTTTGATCTCATCGTAATGGGCCCGGGCTACCCGTTCACCTTCGGCTATGATCGAATCGTAGTCGTCAAAATCCATCATGCCATAATTGAGTTTGATACGAACAGGGAGGTTTGTCAGGCTATCACCTACCTGGTTAGCCTCAATGGCCGGGAAGGAGGTGATCTGGTTGAGAATGGCCGTGATCGTATTCAGCTGTTTCTTTGTGGTATACAACCCCTGCTGAACATCTCCGCCAATGATGATCTCCGCTCCCATCTCCTTCACCTGCTTCACAGGATAATTGTTCACCACGCCTCCATCTACCAGGTAATAACCCATGTAGTCTGTTGGGGCAAAATATCCGGGGATCGACATGCTTGCCCTGACAGCCTTTGGAAGATAGCCTTTATTGAGGACAATGGCTTCACCTGTTAGCAAATCTGTCCCCATACAGAGGAATGGGGTTTGAAAATCGGAGAATGAGTAGGTCTTATAAGAAGGTGAAAAGTAGTGGTTCAACAGCATGTCAACCTGCTGCCCCTGGTAAAAGGCATTGCCCAAACTGATCTTCCTGTTTCGGATAGGTACCGAGAGGATCGTCTTTTCCCCAAACTCCTTTTCATCGTAAGCGACATACTTGCGGGGCATCCGGTCCGTGAGCAGGTTAGTCCAGTTCTGTTCCCGGATCATTTTGGTAATGGAATCGGGATGATAACCGATGGCATAGAGCCCTCCCATGATGCTCCCGATACTGGAACCCCCGATATAATCCACCTGCAGGCCAGTCTCCTGCAACACCTTTAGCAACCCGATATAGGCAAAACCCTTTGCTCCTCCTCCACTGAGTACGAGGCCGACTGTGGGACGCTTCGATTTTTCGACATCCTGAGGAGGATCTTCGGCATAGGTTTGTAGCTGAAGCAGCAGTATGCCCAATGCGGCCAGCATCAGGGTTATTTTCCGTGAAATAAATGGGTATAATCGATTCATAATGGGTCTGTTAAGGAGATTCGTGGTTCATAAGTGTTGTGATGAGCAAATATAGGGGATAAGTTGGGAGAAAAAATTGAAAATAATTTGTCAAAAAGGTATTGCCTTTTAGTCTTTTTCCTGATTTATGGGTAGTCAAATTAAAACCCATAACAATGAAAAACCTTGTAATCAAACCCAAGTATGAGACAGTGATCTTCGTGATAAGAGGAAAAAAGGTCATGATTGATTCGGATCTTGCTCAACTTTATGAAGTTCAGACAAAAAGACTGAAAGAACAAGTAAAGCGGAATAGGTTAAGATTTCCCGAGGACTTTTTGTTTGAACTGACTGAATATGAGACAAATAAACTGGTCGCAAATTGCGACCGGTTGAGCCAGTTAAAGCACAGCAGTATAAATCCGATGGTTTTTACTGAACAGGGTGTCGCAATGTTGTCGTCAGTTCTTAAATCTGATAAGGCAATTCAGATAAACATTGAAATCATGCGTGCATTTGCAAAATACCGAGCTCTTATTAACGAAAACGAAGAACTCCGTAACGAGATTAAAGAATTAGACGAAAAACTTGATCAAGCATTTCAATATCTTTTAGGCAAATTGGATGAACTGCATCAGAAAAAGAATGAACCATTACCGCCTATAGGATTTAAAATCAAAGGAAAATAGTCTATTAAAATGACGTGAGTCCATGGATTCAATTATCCAGCCATCTAGTTATCCAGTTATCCAGCTACGGCACCAAAAACAAATACCCCTTCCCTTTCAGCGTAACGATCTCAATCGAAGGATCTTCGGCGAAGTATTTGCGGAGCTTACGGATGTAGACATCCAGGGTACGGGAGTTGAAGAAGGAGTCGTCGCCCCAAACGTTCATCAGGAGGTGCTTGCGGTCGAAGTTTTGGTTGCGGTGAGCCACCAGAAGGCTGAGCACCTCCATATCGCGCTGGGAGAGTTTGATGGTCTTGGAGGGTGCACACAATTCATACCTCCTTGGGTAAAGTCGGTATTTGCCCAGGATAATCTCTTCGGGCTGACTGGCCAAATCGCTCTTCACCCCTTCTACCAACTTCAGCTGATTGTGAATCCGTGCGATAAGCTCCTCCATACTGAATGGCTTCCGGATATAATCAGTGCCACCGGCTTCGAATCCATTTACCAGGTCGGCTGTCTCAGTTTTTGCAGTGAGAAAAATGATTGGAAGCGAGGGATGGTGCTTTCTGATCTGCTCACACAAGGTGTACCCATCCACATTGGGGAGCATAATGTCAAGCACACAGATGTCGGGCGAAAATGTGGCGAAAGCCCCGAGAACTGTTGCCCCATCGGTACGCCACTCTACAATAAAGTCCTCTTTTTGAAGGGTCTCCTTCACGATCTTCCCAAGGTAGGGCTCATCTTCAATATAGAGGATCTTCGTCTTCATGCCTTTAATTGCGGAAATGCCAGAATGAAACGAGCCCCTCCTTCCTTGCTGTTCTCTGCCTTGATCGTCCCGCCATGAAGCTTCATGACCATAGCGGCATAGCTGAGACCAAGACCGTAACCCTTCACATTGTGCCGATCGCCATTGGGAACCCGGAAAAACTTGTCGAAGACTTTCTCAAGGTACTCTTCGGGAATCCCCGGACCATTATCACTTACACTGAAAGTTATCTCCCGATCACTCCTGGTGGTTGCAATCCTGATCTCCGGCTGATCTCCTCCATAATTCAGTGCATTTTCAATCAGGTTCATCAGGACTCCCTGCAAATGAAGCCGGTCGGCTCGGATCATGCATAGGGCTCCAACGTCTTCTACTGTAATTTGCGCTCCCTGTCTCACCAGCCTGGGCTGCAGGTTCTCAATCACTTCACTTGCCACCACCATGAGATCCACCTCCTCTTTCTCTATCAACTGGATGCCGTTATCGTGCATCGAGGATTGAAGTACCTGGCTGATCAACTGGTCGAGACGGTCCATTTCACGGGAAGCCATGTGGAGATACTCTCCCGCTTTGGCAGGATCACTGTTGGTGTTGAACTTTTTCAACGCCTCCAGTGCAACCTTGACCGTTGAAACAGGTGTTTTCAGCTCATGGGTGATGTTCGACATGAAATCGCTGCGAATCCGATTCAACTCTATCTGGCTCTTCAGGCTGCGGAAGGCAAACACAAAGGACAATCCCGTAAGGATCAACAATGCCATGGCAAACAGAATAGAAGGGGTAATCTCTTTAAGAATGACTAGCAAAGGATATTGAATAGTTGCCACCAGGGAATATCCCTGGGCAGGCATATCATAATAAAATCTGCCTCGCTTCCCGGACGCCTCTTTCCAGGTGATGTCATCCGTCGTCCAGATGATTTTGATGGAGGGGTCGACCTCCCGGATGCACCGTGTAAAAATCGCTTTCAACCGGCTCGTGTCCTCCATCGTCACGGACTGCTGAATATAACCACCTGGCAACGACAATGAGTCTTCAATCCGCTCTACGATAAGCTTCATCCCCTGTAAAAAAACGGCATCACTGGAGTTAAACTTATTATACCTTTCTGGGTCCTCTACATGTGGAAAAGGTAACGAATCGGTTGTGGCGATGGCAATGACCTGCCTGCAACTATCCCCCTTGAAATCCCGGAAAACAGTTGTTCCCTGCCATCCTGCCCGATCCACCTCCATGGAATCCAGGGTAATATTCATCGTCAGGCGACGATAAGAGCTATCCTTCATCATCGGATTCAGCACCTTCACAACCAGCAGGGAATCCAAAACCGTCATCCTCGACTCCTGAAACTTCCTGGAAAATTCCTGGTCGAAGCGGTTTCTCTCCTTGATATAGACCGACCAAAGCCACTGACCTACAAAGAGGATAAGCACCAGCTGGCTGACGATCATCAGGAGGCGGATCAGGGAGAGGCGTTTGGGATTGTTCATATATAGAAGCGAAATAGTGAGGTAGTGAGATAGCGAAATAAAAAATCAGTTGGTTGATAAAACACAAAAGTAGGTGAATCTTGGGAATTTGGTTCGACTGTTAACCTTAATTAACCTTGATTAGCTGGACGTTAACCTTTTTACATGTTTGCTCCATGTACTTTTGGCATCGAAACATCAATTCAAAAACAAACATTCTAACCCATGAAAACAATGCTTTTATCACTAATCGGATCCCTGATATTTATCACAGGAACCGCACAAGAGATCACCTCCGGAAAGGTAACATATGAAGAGGTCGCTAAAATGGAGATCAAACTGGAGGGCGAATCGTCCCAGTTTGCCGATATGCTTCCAAAAGAGCAGAAATCACAAAAGCTGCTCTATTTCACTTCCGATGCCTCTCTCTATAAATTAAATGATGAGAAACAGGAAGATGAAACGGTCTCTGCCGAGGCTGAAGGAGCCATGGTGATGGTGAAGATGATCCAGCCCGACAATAAATTCTTTGCCGATCTGATCGATAAAAAAACGATTGAACAGAGAGACTTTATGTCGCGTATTTTTTTAGTTGAGAATACCATCGATGCTTCCGGGTGGAAGATTACCGGAAACCAGAAGTCGATCCTCGGATACCCTTGCCAGGAGGCTGTCCAGATAAAAGACAGTACAACAACTGTTGCCTGGTTTGCTCCTTCGATTCCCGTGCCGGCCGGACCCGGAAAATACCTTGGGTTGCCCGGACTTGTCCTTGCCGTAGATATTGACAATGGGAGACGAACCATCACAGCCACATCCATTGAACCTGGTCCGGGTGAAAAAGATCTTATTGTAAAACCCAAAGGCGGCAAAAAGGTTTCTCCGGGAGAGTACGACAAGATAGTGGCAGAGAAGCGTAAAGAGATGGAGCAGCAATATGGAAGTGGCGGCGGAGTCGTTATCAAGATTCAACAATAGACTATTCATTCAGTTCAACGTGTAAAGTGTAACGTCATGTATCCCACCTGCCAGTCTTGTCAAACATCAAAAAATTATGTTTTC